>ENA-UOUJ01000361-UOUJ01000361.1-activated-sludge-metagenome-genome-assembly--contig:-NODE-361-length-33493-cov-9.602159_pt1 | contig 33493 bp, 37 predicted proteins | sample MGYA00249839_ERZ747224 | MGnify/ENA primary metagenome ERZ747224 (study PRJEB28782, sample SAMN03220277) | activated sludge metagenome | biome: wastewater; feature: sewage sludge; material... | reverse complement strand
CGGAGGGTCCATAAATCTGGATTTCAAATCAAGGGGTTTAAATGGTAGCGGAGGACCGTTGCAGCCGGATACCCCCCGCATTTTCATCCGCATCCGAGCCGCTTGAACGGCCCGGGCGTGCATCGCACCTTTAGGACATTGGACAAAGAGGATAGCCATGAACGCCCTTTCTGCCGCACTGATCGCCATAGCGCTCCTGCCCGGCGCAGCTGCCGCCCAGGACAAGCCCGATCTGGTCGAACTCGTGCGCACCATCGACGGGAAGGACTTCTCCTCGTCGGGCCGGATCGGCCTCATGAAGAGCTTGGGCATTTATTTCCAGCCGCAGCATGGGCCTTCGCTGCGCGCCGAGATGGCGGTTGACCGGCCCACGCTGGAAGCGGTCGAGGCTTGCGAAGTGAAGGGCTATGGCGAGCCCGATGACGGCTGCGCGGCCGATGTGACGGGTGCGATTCGCCTTGATGGGACGCAGATCACGGTGCTGATCGACAGCGTGTCGAACCTGACGCCGCCTGCCAAGGAATAGCGCCGGAATAATTCCGAGCATGATCCGCCCCCTGAAACGCAAAAAACGCCCCCGCACCGGTAGACCGGGCGGGGGCGCAGTGGTTCAATACGGCATCTCTGGGGCGGCCCCTGTGTTAGGTAGGTGCCGAGGTTTCCCGAAAAATTAACAGAGGTGTTATCCCATACGCTGTTTCAGGCCTTCCGAAGAAGGTTCTGATTATTGGGGCAAGCGTCTCGAATACTTTAACTACCATCTCCTGTCCGTCAGGTGTCTGTGGCCTGTTCCTCATTTCAACAGGTTCTGGCACAGCATCAAGTATACCTAAGATCACCCACTCGCCGGGCACAGCGATTCCATGTTTCAACAAGATATCGGATGGTGACATGGAAAGTCCGGATGGGTCGATATTACACCAAAGTTTCTCTTCGTTGATAGTTTGGACCACAGCATGTGCTGAGTGCGGGAGACTGGGCGCCATCTCTATGAAGAGCTCCATCCCATCTTTCGCTGCCTTTTGGGCCTGATCAAACTCGGCCTTCAACCTTTTCCCGGCAGGGGTGCTTTGCACCGCCTTGCTGAGCTTCGGCCACTGACTTTGGCCAGCCGCAATCGATTTCTTTATCGAATTGAGACTCCATATTCCTGACATGATCTTCAAGTCATAGATGTCTAGCGATCCAGACGCCAAAACGATCTGGCCAAGCCTGGCATTCGCAAGATCCCGTTGGATCATTCCGCGCTTGTCAAGAAGGTCAAGCAGCTCGCGCGCGTTGGCCCACATGGGATCATACACGCGCATGATTTCATCCTGCCGCCGGTTCCGAACCTCGTCGGTGCTGGTCATAACACCTTTCGCTACAGCAGGTATGCTGGCCGTCCCCTCCAGCTTCTGGATATCCGCTTTCACGCGCTCTGCAGCTGTGCCTTGAGAAATCTGTGTCACGCTTCCTGAAGGATCGAACTGTGCAAGGAAGGACGCAACCCGGCGACCATCGTGATAGAGAAAATCAAAGACGGAATCTGTGGTCTGTCCTTCGCGCACCTTGGCTGATGCTTCTTCTTGCGTCTCTGACTTCAAGGTCCACCTCGCTCGACTCTTTCAACGTGCGACGGCGTCTCTTCATCAGATATCGCAGCAGACGTTCATACCGCCGCTCATAGGCGTCGGCAGACGAGCCGGATGTCTTGGCTGAGCGCTTCATGCCTTCGACTCTCCTGCGCCAGGAAGGCGCCAGTGAAATTATGCACGGTTTTCTTTCGCGACGCGAGTCGACAGAGCAGCCCCTTTTGAGGGCTGCCAATGTGTTTTCAAACAACGCGCTGCCAGATGTCGGCCACAGGATGAACATCTCCAGCGGCTCGACTGGTCAGACCAGCAGTCATAGCACCGCGCCCACGCCGACATGCGCTGCCATGCGCGTCGCCCATGCCGCCGGGTCGCGCTCGGCATCGGGGCTGGCAAACAGGGCGCGGAGCAGGCGGATCACAGCCAGCGGTCCACCAGCGCTGCGAGATCGGCAGGTGCGCGCCCCTGTGACCACCAGATACACTTCTGGAGATGCCCGGACCAGCTATTACTGCCGGATGTGTCCCACGATCCGAACAGCTCCGGCGTGGCGTCCGCGACCGCCGCACCCGTGTCGAAGCCTATGTGCAGGTCGTTGACCATGACCGCGATCTGGCTGCCCCTGCGCGACACGCCGACGCGATAGATCGTCTCCGGCGTCCAGCGGATCGACGGGTTCTCGGCCACGATCAGGTTGCCACTGGTCTGCCGCGCGATCAGGGTATTAGTGGCATTGAACCGGATTTCGGTCCCGCTGGTCGTCCCGTTGCGCAGCAGGAACAGGCTCGCCCCACTGCGGTCGTTGAAGAACCCGCTGCGCGCCCGGAAGGCGCAGGTGAAGTCGCCCGCCAGGTCCATCAGCCCTGCCACGGGAAAGATCAGGTCCGACTCGCGCTTGAACAATTCGAAAGCCGACCTCTCCGGCAAGCCGCCCGAGGCGTTGGCCGCTACACGCGGCGCGCGTAAGTCGAACGCCCGTCCCGACGCACCGCGCAGTCCCGTGGTCAGGCTGGCGACGGAGGCGACATAGGGATGGCTCACACCCGCTGCGCCCCCCCAGCGCAGGCGCACCATGACCGTCCACCCGCCACCGGGGCGGCGGATCATGCTGGCCCCCGTCGATGTATCGCTGCGATAGACCTCGCCAGCGGTCAGGTCGAAATTGGCAAACCCCGTAATCCCGGCGTCGTTCAGCCCGACCTGCACCACGCCCTCACCCCGCACATCGAAGTGTATATAGACGTAGTGATTGGCCGTCACGCTGGCGGTGGTCAGCGTCAGGCTGGCCTCGCCAGCGCCGGATGGCGTGACCGCATACCACTGCGCCCAAGGCTGTTCCGCCATGCCGCTGGCTGCGACCGCTGCCCCGACTGCCGTTCCGAGTGCGAGATTGGTGCGCATCGCATCCGTGACGATCTGCGTCCAGGTCTGCTCGACCAGCAGGCCCAGCGGGTTTCCCGCAGCATCGTATTCTATCCGGTCCCACGTAGTATGTGCGCCAGCCGCCAGTCCCTCGCGCCCGTAGTAGAGGCCGGACCGGGGCGTGTTGTCGCGCGAAAACACCAGCGCTGAGGCATTCGAGACTTCGGCAGCCGCCGCCGTCATGTGCAGGTTGGCCGTGAAATCGACATAGCCCGCCGCATCGTCCGGCATGGGGGCGCGCGCCGGAATGTCGCTGGGCGCGGCGAAGGTCGCGAGAGTGCGCAGTTGGAGGGCCATGTCAGAGTCCTGGGTTGCGACCGAGGGTCACGCGCGTCTGCGGCCCGGTCAGGTTGAGGGGAGACGCCGGGCCGACATACTGGCACTCGGCAATGTCGAAGTCGGTCAGCGCGCCGTTGCCGATGATGCCGGCTGTCTGGGTGGCCGTGCCGCCGCGCAGGTCGCGCATGGTCGCGCCCCAGATGCGCCCGCCTGTCAGGGCCGCATCGATCCGGATGGCTGGACCGGTGTTGCGGATCAGGCGCGGGGCGAGGATGTCGGCGTTGGTCAGGCTGCCCGCCGCCCAATGGATTCCAGGACCGCCGTTGCCAATGATCTCGTCGCCTCGGATCGCCAGGTCATCGGTTGCCCCGGCGTTTGCATTGGCGAAGAAATGCCCCGCCCCACCGTTGCCCTCAATGCGGTTGCCGTCGCTGGCATAGCCGCGCGGCCCCGTGGACCCAGACACCACGTTGAACTCCACGCCACGCCCGCCGTTACGCGCGATATGGTTCCCGCTGATCTGGGTCATCAACCCCGCATGGGACGCCGCGACCGTGCCCCGGTGCATCGTGACGCCGGCGGCGGTGTTGTCGGTGATCTGGTTGCCAACAATTAGCGTGCCGTCCGCCCCCGCCTCTCCGATCCCGTAGCCGTTCCGGGCGCTGATGTTGTCGGCAATGATGGTGTGGCGGGCGTCATGCAGCACATCGGCTGCGCCCTGCCGCTCCACGAAGATGCCGTAATTGGTGTTGTCCCGGCACATGTTGTTCGCGACGATCAGCGGCTCGTCCTGCAACCGCCCGGTGCCGATCCCGATGCCGGATGCCCCATATTCCCCGAACACGGCCAAGCGCCCGCAGTTGTCCACAATGTTTTCGGTAATGAGCGAAGCATCCGCGAAGTCAATCCCGAGGCCCGTCGCCCCCGTGTTGACGATCCGCAGATGATGGAACACGCAGAGGCGAAAGCCCTGGAAGAACATCCCCTTCACGCCGACGCTGTAGCCCCCGCCGAGCGGCTGGTTCGCGCCGTCCACCGTGAAATTCACGAACATGGCGCGTTCCAGATAGACCTCCCCGATGCGCTGGAATGCCGCCTTTCGCGCGACCGGCAGGAAGGTAACGGCATCCCGGCTCTCCCCAACCATGCTGACGCCCCGCTCTGGCTTGACCTCATTCGCCAGCCGATAGGTGCCGCGCGGGAAATAGATGGTCGCGGGTCCGGTGGTCGCGGCTGACAGCTTGACCATGGCCGCGTTGACGATGGCATCGCAGTTATTGCGCCCGTTTGGGTCGCAGCCGAGGTCGCGCACCGCGTCCACCACGGTCGCATAGGCGATCTGGCGTGCCTGTTGCACCAGTTTCTCATGCAGGGCGCGCACATGCTCCTGCACGGACCTCCCGCCAAGCCCCGGCAGGTGCAGCCCGCCCATCATGTCCACGACATCATGCACCCGATGCTGCGCGTCGGTGGAGCGACGAAGGGCAGGGGCGGCAACGTCCCCGATGGCTTCAGCGGCCCGCGCGCCTGCTTCCGCAGCCGTGGTTGCAGCGGTCACGCGCTGACCTTGATCGCGCAAGTGATCCTGCACGGACTTGCCGCGCAAGCCCGGCAGGTGAAGCCCGCCTGCGAGGTCAGCGCACAGGAATGGCACTCCGGTGGCATCGACAAGCTGGCCGATGGCCGGGACGGGCACTTCCTCGTAGCGGGACGCCGCCGTTTCCGCCCGATCCGCATCCGCCGCCACCTGTGCGCGGATCGCATCGGCCGCCGCCGGGGCAACCGCCGCCGCCGCATCCTGCGCCGCCGTGCTGGCTGCCTGCGTCGCGGTCGTGGCGGCTGTGATGGCGTCCTGCCGTGCCGTGCCGATGGACGCCTCAACCGCCGCCGCCGCGTCCTGCGCCGCCGTGGTGGCCGCCTGCTGCGTCGCGGCCTCGATCTGCGGCTGTGCGGCCCCGACAGCCTGCATCGCTGCGGCTGACGCGGCGGCAGCGGCGGCGCTTTGGACTGCTTCCTCTATTCCAGGCTGCGCGGCAGCAATGGCTTCAGCGGCTGCGATTGCCGCTGCGGCTTGCGCGCGCTCTGCCTCCGCCACTGTCTGCGCGTGCAGATCGGCCAGTTCCGGCGTCACGACGCCATCGCGCCCCGGAAAGCCGCGAAAGCCAACCACACTCTTGACGATGTCGGGCATCAGGTTTCTCCCATGATGTGCAGTTTCACATCGCCGCCATGGGTCCACCTCTCGCCCCAGTAATACCGGATGCGCGCGGGATAGACGAAGCGATGCGGCGGCAGGTCGTTCAGATCGACGGCAAAGCCGTCCTCGGCCGGGACACCGGGAAAGCTGGTCCAGCGGCCTCCCACCCGGACGCGCAACTCCATCCGCGCATCCGACAGGTCGGGCATGGTGCCGTCCGGCTGGAGCGGCTTGAAGATCAGCGGATCGGCAGAGCCGACGTGATGGGTGAAGATGGTCATGGAAGATCCTCGATCGCGCTGCTGTGGCGCTCGCCACACGCGAGCGCCGCCGATCACGACAACCGGCGGCGCATGTGTTTCCGAAGTGAGGTCAGGTCTGGCCGGCCGGGGGCAGGAAAGGAGGGGCGTTGCCGTTGACCGGTAGCGCCCCTGTGCTATGCGGTCGTCAACTCAACTGAGGGGCGACGAGTGGGCGATCAGAGAGCGACCAAGGAGCAACTCGCATGGCTGCGGGACCATGGATTTGATCATGGTTATACAGAGAAAAACACCATTCCACGGCATCTGTCTTTTGAACCTCCAGTCCGGGTGATGCAGACTCAGCTGATCAACAATGTCTCCATAGGTGCTTTTTCATACTTCGTCACAGGTCGGGTTCAGGACGCCGAGATTGGCCGATACTGCTCTATCGCCCGAGAGGTGATGATTGGCCCCGGCGCCCATCCGCTTGACTGGCTAAGCACACACCCATTTCAGTTCAGGAACGACTTTAGATTTCGTGTGGGCAACAGCTTCACTGACAGCGATAAATATAAAAATCATAAAGTTGTTCCACAGATAAAACAGTCAACCCGCACCAAGCAAACCATAATCGGCCACGACGTATGGATTGGAAACGGTGCATTAATTCTACCGGGAACTACAATTGGCACGGGCGCTGTAATTGCAAGCAGAGCAGTTGTGACAAAGGATGTTCCCTCATACGCGATTGTAGGAGGAAATCCAGCGAGAATTATTCGATACCGCTTCAATCAAGAGACAATCGAACGATTGCTGAGAATTGAGTGGTGGAGCTATGCTCCCTGGGACATGAGCGATATTCAATTTTCAGATATTGAGGGCGCTCTCTCGGCACTCGAGGATCGGATTGGTTCAAGTCATATAAAACCATTCAGGCCAGAGATCGTGACGACCGACAACTTCCCCACTCAGACATAGACGTAACAGAGGCAATCCCTTGATCTTCTTCAGTATGATAAGCGGTGAACCCGATGCCGTGGTAGCCGCGTTTGACAGAACCAAGGCCGGCATTGTGGATGAGGTACCGTTCATCGACGGCAGACTTTCATTTCACAAGCCCAATGACAGCCGCTGGGCTGTCGTTGCCTATGCAGCCCCCGACCCGATCGCGAAGAAGCGCCTCGTGATGGTGAAGACGGGCTGCATCGTCATCAACGGTGCCCTCCTGGACTTCGACGGGCATCGCGGTGACGCGGCCATTCAGGCGGTTGCCGAGGCCCTTGAGAAAGAGCCGATCGAGCACGTCTATGAGCGCATGACCGGCAGCTATGCGATCGGCGGGTATATCCGGCGGCACGGCCTGTTCGGCTTCTCGGATTTCAGCGGGGTTACCCCTGCGTATACCGCCAGTTCTGACGGCCTGACCATCGTCGGCAACAAACCGTCGATTGTCGCTCTCGGTCTGCCAACAGCGCGGATCGACACCAATGCCCTGTCGTGGCTGGTCGGACATGCGAACATCTTCGGTCCGGCCACGCCGATCCGCGGCGTTGACCAGATCGTCCCCGAGAGCCTGATCCGTGCCCGCAACGGACAGCGCGCCGAAAAACTCGCGCTCCCGAGGATCTGGCCGGATCGAGGCGCGGATCTGGTCGCTGACCTGACCGCCGCCGAGTGGGACGAGATCACGCACGAGCTGGTCGAGAACACACGGTCCTGTCTCTCGTATTTCCCCCAGGCCCGAGTGGCCCTCACAGGTGGCAAAGACAGCCGGCTCGTCCTCGCCCTGACCTGCGCGGTGCGCAAGCGCAACGAGATCGAGGTCTTCACGAACGGCCACTCGGACAACCCAGACGTCGAAACGGCAGCATATATCGCCAGCCAGATGGGCATCGAGCATCGGGTTTCCGCGCCTGGGCAGGCCGCCAAGCCTGACTATGTCCGCACTTGGGACATGCTTGTTGCCCAGAATGGACGATTTGACGGTATCATCTGCCCTTGGGACGGACGATCTTTCGACATCCAAGGGACAAAGCTCGAATTCACCGGCTTTGGCGGCGAGCTTTACCGCGGCAGTCACGCCAAGCAGTTCGTGAAGAATCCTCCTCTGAGCATCGAGGGCGCCAAACTCGCATGGCGGAACTATCATCAACCCTTCGACCCGCTGAAGATCCTCCGGGGGTCATATGCCTCCTATCAGCATGAGTGGACCAACAATTGGGTCGAGACCGATCCCAGCCACATTTCGGTTCTGCCCGAGAAATTCTACGTCAACAATCGTCTCGGCTATTCGAGCGGCCCGCTGATGCAGAACGTTCCTGGTCGCATCAAGCTGGCGCCCCTGCTGTCGCGCCGGGCCGCCAAGCTGTTCTTCCGCCTCGGGCGGCACGCGCGTGTCTCTGAGGTGCTGATTTACGAAGTCATGCGCCGCACCGCCCCCGAGCTCGTGAAGATCCCTTTCATGAAGCAGCTCTGGTCGGCCGAGGTTCTCAAGCGCGGACCCGACCTTCCAACCGAGTCGTTCAAGACTAGCCAAGCCCCCACCTCGCAATCCGTGGCGCCCGCACAGTTCGGCTTCATTGCCGATCAGACAGCCGCCATCGGCGCCTTCCTGCGAGATGCGGCAAGCAAGACCGCGCTGGATCAGATCATCGACGTGGAGCGCACGATCAAATGCGCCCATGATCCCGAACTGATGAAGGTCACAGTGAACGCGAAGGGCGTGTATTCGGCCCTTTCGATCGCACACACCTTGACCGGCAAGCGTCGGCCAGCCCGCGACAAGGTGATGGCCGCCTGAGCGGCCATCATGGTTCAGCTTGTCGCCGATACCGCAGCACCGAGCGGCACGCGCCGCCAGTTGGTGCCGTCATAGACTGCGAGGCACGGCTGCCCGGCATCGCCGTTAGTGCAATAGATAACGGCGCCGTCTGCAACCGTGCCCGCAGCAGGCAGGCTGTTGACCGAGTATTTCTTGATCCGCAGCGGTATTTCCGCCTGCACCTGATTGCCGTCGATCCGCAGCAGGTTGGCTCCGTTCCGCTGCCACGCGAACGCGCCGTTTGTGTTGTACGTCCAGTAGCCCGTGCTGGCACTCGGGGCAGTGGTTTCCAGCCACCCGCCGCCGCCCGTAGTCTGCATGCGCCCGATCAGCGTGGACAGGTCGGCTGTGCTTTCGATCACGTCCCCGAAGGAATACCGGACCTTGCCCTGCCGATAGACGTTCAGTTTCCCGGCTTCCCACAGACCGATCCAGTTGCGCTGTCTCGTGTCGGTGACCGTCGCGAGGGTGCCGTTATCCTCTGACCATGCCAGTACCACGTTGTCGTCGCCCGCCGCTGTGACGGCCCGGCTGTTGCCTTTCAGGTGATGTCCGATGTGGATGCCACCATTGCGATCCAGACGCAGGCCAGCGGCATAGCCCCAGACGCGCGAGGCTGCAGACAGCAGGTAATCGCCCTGTGTCGCCTCGCTGCTGGGTTTGGCCCAGATGCCCGCACCTGCCGTCTTGTCGCGACCTTGGATATCGAGGCCGAGGGCCAAGCCGCGTTCCTGCAAGAAGTCCACCCCTGCATGATAGGTGCCTTCGATGGTCCCCAGCGCTACGATGTTGCGGCGGTGGCGCGAGTCCACGCCCACGGTGTTGAGATAGCCACCCGCAAGCGTCTCGACGTGGAAACCGTAGAGGATGGCCTTGTAGGCTCCCATATCTCGGCTTTCGCCCGCTTCGCCCTGCTTGAAGCGGATGCCCGCCTGACAGTCCCCGGCCTGCCCCCACTCGGTTGCCCAGATGTGCGACATGATCCAGCGCGGAGCCATCAGGTCGATCCCGGCGAACGGGAATTGCAGATCGTTGGCCTGCCCGAACCGGCTGGCCCAGACGCCCATCATGCTGTTGTCGCGACCGCGACCATAGTTGTTCTTCAGGTCGATGGCGTCGTTCATGGTGTTGTCGATCACCACGTCGCGGATGCGCATCCGGCGATGCCTGCCGTTTTGCAGGCCGATGCCATAGTCGCTGCTGTTGATCGACTTGACGTTGCGAAGCGTCCAGTCCTGCACCCCCGATGCCCACAGGGTCATGGTGCCGGTATCGCTCCAGCCCACCCGCGCCGCAGGGTCTGCCGCGTTGAACGCGCCGTCGAAGGTCACACCCTCAATACCGCCGCCGATGATGTCGGGTTCGCGGTCCCCGATGGGCAACAGGCCAACCCGCGCGATGACGTTGTTGTTCGGCACCTGCGAGCGCAGCACCGTATCGATGCCGTTGCCGACGATCCATTCCGGCTGATCCGGGTTCAGCGCCCAATCCTGCGGGGTCGTCCCGCTGCCGCCGGTCGGATCGGCCCGATGGACGCGATAGGTGCCAGGCCCCAGATTGGCCCGGCGCGGCGTCACTGCCCGTTGCAGGGTGGTCCGCAGAGGGGCGGTATCGTCCACGGCACCCGTGCCCGCCGCTCCGAACACTTGTGGCGTGACCTCGCTCTTGAGCAGCCAACGCGCCGCGTCGGGTGTCGCATCTGACAGCGCCCACTCCTGCCCCTGTTCCTGCCACAGCCAGCGCGAGCCGGGCGCATAGCCCTGCGTTGCGTCGTCGGTGGGCAGCGGGGCGCGCGTGGCATCGAAGTTGTTCTTGCGGATGCCAATCGCTTCCACGACATCCAGAACCGATTGCTCTGGAATACGCTGCGCTCGATCAGCCGCAGCCTCCGCCTGCTCGCTGGCGCGAACCGCCCCGTCCCATGCCTGCACGGCAACCCGGCGATACTGATCGGCCGCCGCAGCAGCCGCGTTCGCGTTGCGGGTCGCGACGACGACCGCGTTGTCCACATAGGGCCGCACCAGGCGGCCGGCATCGGTCACCTGCCGCTGCAGCGAGAGGAGAAGGTTGACGATGTCCTGCGGCAGCCCGGCAGCGCGCAGTTTGTTCGGGTCCAGAGCCACGGCAGAGGTCTCCTAAAACAAAGCGCGCCGCCCGGCAGGAACCGGCGGCGCGCGTGTGCTTCCTGATTTGGCCGGCACCGGATCGTGCCGGTGCCGTTATTCGGGCGGACGGGATAGTCGGGCCGCGACCTGTTCCAGATCCACGCCCGCCGCCGCGGCATAGCCCTGCAGCGCCAACACCGCCTGCTCCTCGCGCCACCACTCCGACCAGCGGTCACCGCGCGCCACCGCCGCCAGCGTGGGCGAGGCGCGCAAGCCCAGCACGGCTGCGAGGATCGTATGCGCCAGATCGTGGTGGCGGTTCATCGCCTCGGCCGTCAGCCCGTATTGATCAGCCGTCGCCTCCTGCCCCGGTTGCGCGGCGTGAGCGGCCCAGACCTCGCGGCCATCGCCCAGGACCGTGCGCGTGTGGCCGTCCGTCTGATAGACCGTGGCCGTTCCGATCCGATAGACGGTCATACCGGATACCACAGCCCCCAGGCTGACCCCGCGCGCAGCCAGGCCGCCCACCACGCCAGCAGGATCACTAGCGGGGTCATCGCGGCATCCGCCCGTTCAGCGCCTGCTGCAGGGTGCCGGTCAGGGCATCCAGCGCGGGACCCGCCGCAGGCCCGGCCGTGACCGCGTTCGCGGCCGCCGCCGCCATCTGCGTGGCCGCGTCCGTCACGGCCGCCTTGGCCAGCCGGTCCAGCACATCCTGCGCCGGCCGCAGCCCCGCGGCCGCCTCGGCGTTCGAGGCCAGCGTGTGCGTGATTGCGGCCCGGATCGCCTCGGGGATGCTCTTGCCCTCCAGCAGCGCGGCCTTGGCCCCGGTCAGCAGACCCGCCTTCAGGTCGGCCTGCCACTTGGCGGATTGCGTCAGGCCGTTCTCCTGCAGCTTGGCATCCGACCAGCGCTGGACCCGCGCCGCGATGATCTGGCCGTAGGTGACGATCACGATCGACAGGAGGCCTGCCGCGAAGGTCAGGATCGTCATCAGGTTGTCTTGCATGGTCATGCTCCTTTCAGGAGGGCAACATCCGCGGCGAGTGCGTCTACCTGTGCCGCGAGGGATTCGAGGGTGAGAGGTTCGGCCACGTTCGGCACCGGCGAGACGGGCGCCAATTCGGCCAGGATGCGGGCGCGGATCATGTCGCCGACCGCCACGGGCGCACCGGGCCCGGCCATGCCGGGCAGCCACGTGATGTCCCATTTGCCGCGCTGGGTGATGCCCAGCGTCGGCTGTACCTCGGCATGAGTCAGGACCGTGCGCCGCGAGACGGGAATGTCATAGGTGCGGCACAGGTCCGCACACAGTGCCACCAGCGCGTCCACCTGCGCGGGGGTGATCGGATACCGCCCGGCGCTGAACGGCCGCTCCACGGCCCCCGCCATGGCCGCCAGCGCGACTCCGATGCTGCCGGTGTTGCAGTTGAGGGTGTGCGCGGCATAGCGGCCGCTGACCAGCGGACCGCGGTTGGCCGAAACCGGGTGGTCCCCGGCGTGGACATCGCCGTCATCGTCGATGATGTAGTGATAGTGCTGCCTGTCGAGCGCGCTGACGGTGTGCGTCCCGGCGCTCCAGTGGATGATGATCCGCTCCATGGCGATCCTCGCAAATGAGAAAGCCCCGGCGCGGGATGCGACGGGGCGGGGTTTCAGTGTGGCGGCGGAGTCAGGTCAGCGCCGGCGCGGGAAGCCGAGAAAGCGCGGATGGGCCCAGGCGATGATCCACGGCCAGTGCTTCTGCTCCTCCTCGCGCAGCAGCAGTTGCCGGGCTTTCAGACTCGCATAGACCCCTGCCAGCCCGACGATGCTGGACAGGACGTTGCCGCTGACCCCGCCCACGGCGTCGGACAGCGCCAGCGCAGCGGCAGGATCGGACAGCCGCAGCGGCCCCCAGAACGCGTCCCAGAACAGCAGGCGCATCCCGAACGCGACCGCGATCAGGATCTTGGACAACGAAAAATACCACTCCGGCGAATATTCGCGGCGGATCACGGAATGGCGGTAGCCCAGCGCGGCGGCAATCAGCCCGAACACAAGCAGCGTGGACAAAATGGCGTTGATCCAGATCATTTTGGGAAATCCTCTCGCAGCCGGGCCAGCAATTCCGCCGCGGCCTCTTCGGTTTTGCGGCACTCCCGCACCATGCGCTCGGCGCCGATTTCCATCGCGGCCACCTTCATGGCGACCGCCTCCATCGCGACCGCGTGTTCGGCCCGGTGCTGCTCCAGTTCCTCGGCGGCTGCGGCTTCGCGATGGGACTTGCCCATGAGCGTTCGAATGAGGCGCATCATCGACCCGACCTTTCCATCACGGCAGTCGCGACCTGCATCGCCTCGCGCGCGCCGTTCATGCCCGCTGCCGCTGCCGTCATGCCCTGGCTGGCGCTGGACAGGGCCGCGTTCGTCGCCACAGTCAGTTCCCGGACCTCTTTCAGGCAGGTTTTCTGATCCTCGATCCGCGCATCCTGCTGGCGCACGATGTGCCGCGCCATCAGCACGATGACGCCGCACAGCACGAAGAATGCGGTGGCGATGGGCGCCACTCCGATGCTCTGGACCCACGTCTCCATGTGACCCCCATTCGATCAGTGCCATCGCTTGCGCCTCCAAACCGGTGTTGCCCGCCGCGCCCGGATCAGCGCAGCGCCGCAACTGCCGCAATGCTGGCGCGCAGGGTCGACAGCGCAGGCTTGCCTCCCCCGTCCGGCCGATAGAGCCCGAACCGCGCCTCCCTGAGAACATACGGGTCCGTCGTGGCGGTCACGGCGATCGGACGGTCATCCAGTCCGTACCAGAAGCAAGGCCCCAGCCACGGGTACTTGGGCATCTCGGTCGCAAGCTGCCCGGCCGCGAGGTTTTGCCCGGCTTCGTCCAGCTTGGTCCCGCCCGCCGTCGGATAACCGAACTCGGTGATCCAGATGCGCTTGTCGCCGTCGCCATTCGCCACCATCAGCGGCCGCATGACGCGGACCATCTGCCCCCATCCGGTCCAGTCCACCGGCTCCAGCAAGTCCCAGCGATAGGTGTAGGGATGGATCGCCAGCGCGTCGTAATACCCGCGCACCCCCAACTGGTAGCATCGGGTCAGCCAGTCGCGCACGCTGATCTTCATCCCTTCGGTCGAGGGCACTGCCGACAGCCCCGCGCCCACGACGAACGCCGCCGGATTGGCAGCCTTGATCGCGGGATAGGCCGCCTTGATCAGGGGTGCGTACCGTTCCGCCATCATCTGGTCGAGGTTGGGTTCGTTCCAGATTTGCCAGTGCTCGATCCGGTCCGTGAAATGGGCCGCCGCTGCCGCACAGTACCGCGCGAAGCGGGCCACGTCGCCGGTGTCCGTCATGGCCGCGCTGTTGCGCCATGCGGGCGCTCCGCCCAGGATGCCCAGCACATGGATGTCACGCGCCCGGATCGCGCTGATCAGGCCGTCATAATAGGACCAGTCGAAACCGCCGTCCGCCGTGCGCTGAACGCGGGACCAGCGAATGTCCAGCCGGATCATCCGCGCGCCGGATGCGACAATGCGATCCAGCTTGGACGCGGTGTTGGTCAGCATTTCGCCGTCGGGGATTGCAAAGCCGATGGCCGGGCGGTTCAGGTCCGGCGCGACCGGCGGTTCTTCCGGCGCAGGCGGCTCCGGCTCGGGTTCCGGCTCAGGCTCGGGTTCCGGTTGGGGCTCGGGCGCAGGGCGGCCTTCAACGGCCGCCAGGCGCGTCTCGATATCCTCGAAATAGGCGCGCATCGTGCCGAAGGCTGCGTCAAGATCGGAAATGGGCATGTGCCCCTCCATATATCAGGAATTGTCAGGTTGCCGGGCATCGGGATGCCCCAGCTCCATCGTCGTCACGAAGCCCGCGCCCTTGGACAGGCTGTGGGTCACGCCCGTCACCCGATACGGCCCGTCGATGCCCGGCCGCGCGCCCGCCAAGGCGCAGATGCAGTCCGGCACCGCGTCAGGATCGCCCTCGACCGTCACGCTGCCCCCGCCCGCTGCGCGTTTGGACGCCTCTGCCTGCGCCTCGGCTTGCCGCTGTGCGTCCTCGCGGCTATCGGCCGGCGGAGAGAGGGTCAGGACGGCCTTGCCGCTCAAGCCTGTCTCGACCTCGACCTGATCCCACTTGCCCGCCACACGGTCGTAGAACCGCGCCCGCACCTTGCCGTAAATCTGGCGCGACAGGATCGGGGCAATGTCCCAGCCGTGCAGGTTCTCACCATGCCGTGCGGTCACGACATGCCCGTAACGGGCGCTGCGCCGCGCCATGACCGCCTGCTGGCCCTGCACCCGGAAGTTGCCGCCGATCCGCCGGGCCAGCCTGCGACCCATGTGCAGGAAGCTCTCGTCCGACATGGCCCAATAGGCGATGCGGATGCCGGCCAGCCCCGGATCGATCCGCACATCGGTGATGCCCGCCGCGGCTCCAGCATCCGCCAGGATCTGGCGCACGGTCGCATCGTCCCAGTGCCGCCGCTGCGCCTCCTTGGCCTTGCCGCCTGCGTCGAACCCCTTGGCCGATACGCGCAACAGACGCCCGCCGCTGCGGTCGCCGGCCGACCGCGTTTCGTCCACAGTGCCCGTGAAAACCACCCGCTGACCGACGCCGGACCATCCAAGCGCAATGGCGATGGGCTTGCCGACGCGTGGCATGGCGATCTGCCCACCGCTGTCGTCCAGGGACAGTGAGGCCGTGTCGCCCTCGTCCCCATCGTTCAGCGTGACCGTCAGGTCGAGCAGGTAGGGCGACAGGTTGGCCGTCACGTCCCCGCCGTCCACCGTCACCGTGAAAACGGCGCGCTTCGCCATGCTGCATTCCCCTCACCATAGCGTCACCTGCAGCCGCGGTTCCGCCGCGGCAGGCTCGACCGGGATCGGAATGTCCACCGCCGTGCCGATCGGCAGATAGGGCCCGTGTCCGGCCAGGCCGGGGTTCATGTCGAACACCCGCTCGGCCAACCCCGGCATGGGCCGATGGAACCGCCGCCAGATCAGCAGCGGCACGGACAGGTAATCGCCGCGCACCACGATGCGCTCGATGTGGTTGTCGGCCATCAGAACAGATCCCCGAACAGCCCGCGCAGGGCTTGGAAATACCCGGCGGGGGTGGGCGCCTGGCTGCGTCGCATGGCGATGTCCACCTCGATCATCCGCCCGACCCCGCTGCCGTCGAGGAAGGAAGACCGTTCGGTCACGCTGTCGATGACCACCCAGCCCATTAGCGTCCCGTCGCCCCGCAGCATGTATTGCGGGACGCCGGATTTGCGCATGAAGGCGAGCACGGTGAGCGCGCTCTCGCCCCCGAAGGTCTCGGGGAAGAGGTTGGCGCGGAGCAGCCAGCTTTCGCTGGTGTCGCCCGTCCATTCCAAGGGCGGGCGCACGCCCATGATCGGCTTCTCGACATGCGACGCGCCGTGCGTGTGCGTGTATTCGGTGGCATTGAAGGGCGCGACCTCAAGGCGCACCGGCCCGATCAGCATCAGCATCGCATCACCCCAGCCCGATGTCGGCATAGGCGGCGCGCATGGCCATGCCGGTTTCCGATTTCAGCCGCTGCATCACAAGGTCGGCCACGGCTCGCGGGTCCGAAACGCCGCTGATGTTGATCGTCGGCGAGATGGTCACGGGACCGGCCGCAGCCGCCCCCATGCCGATGGGATGGATGTAGCCCGACCGCGAAGCCGTGAAGGGCTCGGGTCCTTCCTCGCCCACGAGATAGGTCGATCCGCGGCTGACCGGCCCGCCCTTGGCGCGGGCACCGTCAATCTCTGGCGCAGCCCCAGCCGCAGGCGCATCGCCTGTGCCCCACATGTACTCGACCCTGGCGCGTCGGGCCGCTTCGAGCTTCCTGAGCGGCGCGGCGATTGCATTGCCGATCTCGGTTGCCCAATTGCCAGCCCAGGACAGAACCTCGCTCGCGATCTCCTTCATTCCAGTCCAGAGGCTCTGGATCGCGTCCCGCCCCACTGCCAGCAGCTTGCCGGGCAACTCGCCGATCTTCGCGATGATGTCGGTTACGATCTGCGCCGCACGCTGGCGCAGTTCCGCCTGCTCGCCTTCGGTCAGGATTTCCCGCGTGAACAGTCCCTTGCCCAAGCTGCGGACGAAGTTCGCCACCGCCCGGATCTTGTCATCGACGAACTTCCACGCCTCGCCGAACCGCCGAATGATCGGCTCGGCCGGCTCCAGCCAGACCCCCACCTGTTCGATCACGGGGCGCAGCGCGGTTCCGATGGCGTCCGCGACCCCGCCGACTATGGCGGTGATCCGGTCCCAGTATTTCCAAGCCGCCCCCACGGCCGCAACGGCCGCCGCGATGCCCAGCCAGACCGGCGCGCTGATCGCGCCGATGGCACCGATGACGGCGCTGACACCGGTCGCCACGACCCGCAGGCCTGTCACCCCCGCCAAGCCGCGCAAGGCTGCCCCGGTCTGGCTGATCGTGCCCGGCCGCACTCCTGCCATGCCCGCCAGCGCGGCGTTCAGCGCCATGGACGCCCGCGCCGCGCCCAGCACTCGCGCCGCCGTGCCGCCGATGCTGTTGAAGGCCACCGACAGCAGCGACAGGGCCCCCGTCTTGCCCAGCAGCCCGACGAAACGCAGCGCCGCAACCGCGCCCCTGAAAGCGACCAGCGCGCCCACCGACAGCATCACGTTCGAGACCAGCTGCGGATGCGCATCGACGAACGCCGCGATCCGGCCAACCACCGGCTCTATGGCATCGAGCAGCATGTGCAGCGACGGCACAAGGGCCGCGCCAATCGTCGTGTTGAGGTCATCCAGCCGGGCGTTCCAGCGGTCGATTGCGCCACGCGCAGTCTTGATCCGCCGCTCAAAGTCCGCGTCCACCACCCCCTCGGCCGACATGGCCTCGGACCGGATGCGCCGGTATTCGTCCATCCCCTGGATCAGGGACCGCATCCCGGCCTGCACCTGGGCATCCTCGAACAGGTTGCCCATCTTCGACAGGTCGCCCTTGAGCGTCTTGTCGGTCAACTCGGCAATGGCTTCGATGGGGGTCAGGCCGCGCCTGGCGGCCGCCTCCATCTCGGCGAACACGTCCACGCCCTGCTTGCCGAAGGCGCGCACAGTGGCGGGCGAATAGATCTTCTGCAGGACGTTCGCGAGGTTGGTCGCGGCCGTCGAACTGTCGCCCGTGCCCTTGCGCACCACCTGCAGCGCCGCCGCAAGGTCGGCCACCGCCCCGGTGCCGCTCTGGCCCAAGCCCTGATAGGCTGCGCCCAGTGCCGGGAAATAGGCGGCCATGTCGCGCAGTTCGAAGGCGCCCGCCTTGCCCGCCGTCGCCATCATGTCCAGCGCGCGCCCGATCTGGTCGGCCGGGATCTTGAGGTTATCGACGGCCGACCACGACGCTGCCGCCAGATCGTCCGTCGCGGCCCGATAGGCGGTCGCAGCCTTGCCGATGGGCGCCGCTGCCGCCATGGCCACGTCGACGCTGGCGCCGCGCCCGGCCAGCGCATCGACCGCCGATCCGATCTGCGCATTCGCCTGGTTCGTCTCGCGCGCCACCTGCTTGATGCGCTCGCCCAGCGCGCCCAGCCGCTCGACGGGAATGCCCGCCTTCTGGCCGATGTCTTCGAGGATCGTCTCGAAGTTGGCGGCCGCGGCAATGGGCGCACCGATGGCGGCCCGCAGGCTGTAATAGGCCCCAACCGCGTCCAGAACGCCCGCACGGGCAGCGGACAGCCCCGCCGTGCTGCGTTCCAGCGACGCCGTGATCCGATCGCCCACGCGCGGCACGGCGGCCGAGGCGCGGGCAATCCTCTCGTTCATGCCCTGCATCGATCGGGCAACGGCCTTCGCCGGACCGCTGACGCGGTCCAGCATTTCCACGATCAGCTGGGACGTTTGCGTACGCGCCATATCGGCTTCCTTGGTCAGCCGCGCAGGGCCTTATGCAGCCGAAGCGCGTGCTCGTGATAGGCGAGGGTTTCGGACCACGGCATGTCCTCGACCACCGGCAAGGGCGTGGACAGGATCGCTGCCACGTCCGCGACGATCCCGCGCCAGTCCTTCAGGTGACCGGGGCGATAGCCCTCTGCGGCAAAAAATCCTCCGCCGCCTCCGCAATGGTCGTGATGTCCACCGCGTCCAGTTCGTCCACCTCGGCCGGGGACAGGCCGGTCAGGCTGGAGATCATCACCAGCGCCTGTTCCACCTCGTTCTGGACGGCTGCAGCAGCCATGGCCCGCAGGTGCTTGCCCTTGGCGCGCGTCAGGTTGACGCGATCGATCACGCGCGGGCTGTCGCCGTCCACCGTGATCGGGTGCTCAAGCATGATGGTCTTGGTTTCGCTTGCCATGCGTCAGCCCCTTAGACCGCGCTGCCGATGCGCAGGATGCGCAACTCGTCAGCATTCTGCGCCTGCCCGTCGATGCGGAACTCGGCCGTGAAGAAGTCCCAGTAGAACTTCTCGCGCCCCGCCCACCACAGTTCGTAATGGGTGACGCCGTTGATCGAATAGTCGTGCGACTGCAACTCGCCGCGTTGGAAGGTCTCGGCCTCGATCCGGCCCAGGCGGCCTTCGATGATGGCCTTGGCCTCGATCGCCTCGCCGGTCCGCTTGTTGCGGATCACGCCATAGGCGGTGAAGGTCTTCTGGCCCTTTCGGCCCAGCCCGAACAGATCGAGCATGGTCGGGTCCCAGCCGGCCAGTTTGAAGGTCGGCTCCAGCTTCTCGACGCCCACCGCGACTTCGGTTGCGACCAGCGAGCCGCCAGGATGGTGGTCTTGATACATCTCCTGCAGCGTGGGCAGTTGCAGCTCGGTCAGCGTCAGGTGCTTGGAGTTCGTGGGGTCGTGATCGCCGCAGAACAGGTTGGCGGCTTCCATCACGAAGAAATTGGCTGGCATGGCCTATCCCTCTCTGTGAGATGTGTCGGACAGCCCCCGGCCGGATGCCGGGGGCGCAATGGATCAGGCCGCCGCCAGATCGGCCACCAGCGCCTCAAGCGCAGGACGATAGCGGGACGATTGCACGTCGATGCGGCGCAGGACCGGCGCTTCCTCGGCCGCGAACGATACGGTGATCTTGCCGGTGCGCAGATCCTCGGGGCTGTTCAGGTCGGGCTCGAACGCCACCCGGTAGCCGAGGATGTCACCCGTGGCCTTCAGATCGCGCAGCGCGCCGTTCAGCGTGTTCAGCACCGCCTGGATCGTCTGACCGGTGATGTTGAACCGGCCCAGATACTGGCGCAGCGTCTTGAGGCACATCAGGTGGATGTAATCCCGTCCGCGCGTGACGCTGTAGAAGCGCCACAGGTCATCCGCCCCGGCATTGTCGGTCCCGACATAGACAAAGCCGCCGTCCGCGATGCCCCCGTCCACGCCCATCTCGCCGCGCACGATGACCCCGATATTCCCGGCCAGCAGCGCCTGCGCCTCGCTGGCCGGGTCGGTCAGCGAGAACGGGATCGGCCGAGCCGGACCGACGATGCCCTGCACCGCCTGGTTGGCCCAGCTGTGGAACGGGCGCCCGCCGAACTCGAAGTCGCGCCGAACCGCGATGCCCAGCACCGCGGGCGAGGCCGGCACCACGACCACCGTGCCGGTGGCATCCATGATCCGTGCGCCCCCCTCGACCGGAATGATCCGCTCGCTGCTGATACTCTCGCGCCAGGTCTGCGCGGCGTCGTCGGTAGTGTTGGGGCCGTCGACCACGGCATGGGCCAGCAGGCGCGGCGCAATGCCGGCCAAGGCCGCCACTACGGGGTTGCCCTGCCCGCCACTCGGGATGGTGCCGGTGAAGCCCGGCGCGGCCAGCAGCCGCGGGGCATAGCCCAGCAGTTCAGGCGCCTCCAAGAAGGCCGACACGCCGGTCGAGATGCCGTCGCCGACGATGTTGACCATTGTGGCGGCGGCATCGGCCCCTGCGGTAACGCGCACGACCACGACCAAGGCGGACGATTGCAGATCGCCCAGTTGGGCGTTGATCAGCGTCAGCGCATCGCGCAGCGTCCCGGCCTCGCCCAGATTGGTCAGCGCCACGGGATCGGCAGAGCGGATCAGGACGGGCGTGTCGATCGGGAAAGCCACGGCATCGGCGTCGGGCGCCACGCCGATCAGGCCGATCACGGACATGTCGCCCCAGATCGCGGGACGCGGTTCGTTGTCGACACGCGAGATCGACAGGCCGAACGTAACGGGCATGGTTGTTCTCCATCATGCAGAAGTGTGGTCGCGGGGCGCATGGCGCGCCCGCGTTCGGCGTCGACCCGCGCTGGGGCCGAAGGTCAGCGATAAATGATGCCGGCGGCGGACACGGTATTGACCGTGGCGTTTGTTCCCCCGGTCGCGCCCGCGGCTGCGATGGTGCTGCCCTGATAGATCTGGATGTCCTGCGGGCTGTCGGAGGCGCCCCGGCGGGCGTTCCCGTTCAGGAAACTGATCAGGGAACCGGATAGGGCCACCAGGCCCCCCTCGCCACAGCCAGCAGCATTAACGCTGGTGGCATCGACCTGCGATGCAGCGCCTGCCCGGATGCCGGCCAGGGTCGCACCCGACACATTCACACCATTCGCCGCGATTCGACCGCCATAGTTGGCGAGAATGCCGTCTTCATCTGCACCACTGAAGATCGCACCGGTAATCAACGCGCTCGACCCGCCAACCGCCCGCAGACCGCAGGCACCAGCATCTTGGACACCTTTCCCAGATGCCACGAAGCATCCTGAGGCATTGTTCAGACGAACACCGTCTCGCCCGCTGGCAAGGCCTGTTGCGTTCATGCGGAACAAGGTGCGGATGCGCGGCAGATACGCCCCAGCATCCCCGCCAAAAGCCGGGAAGCGGGTGCTGTCTCCGCCCAACGTCGCGGTCAGCGCATCTCGGGCAATCACGACCTCGGCGGACACCGACACGATGTCGATCCACGACAGGTTGACCCCCGACACCAGCACCTGCTCCTCCATGACGAAGCCCGGCAGAAGCTGGATCGTCGTCGTGAAACCGCCCGGCACATAGGCCGAGAACGCCCGTGACAGTTCCATCAGCGCCGCGTTGATCGTCGGGAAATCGCCGGTCACGCCCACCGTCACCAGAACCGGCGCGGTCTTCACCAACGCCTCCATCTCTTCCTTCAGATAGAGGGTTCGATCCGCCAGGTCCTGCGCCGGGATGTTCGCCAGACCAGCCTTGGTCGTGCGGTTGGGCGCACCGCCCAGCACCGGGTCCGTCGTCTCGATCTGGTAGACGCCCGGTCGCCAGACGGGCACCTCGGGAATATAGGGCATCAGGCCTCTCCGTGATCATAGGCGCCGTCGTATCGCGTGGCGCCGTCATAGGAATGGGCGACTGCCCGGAAATCGAGCGAAACCAGACGGCATCTGGCGGGCGCCACGCTGTTCAGCAATCGGCGCAGCAGCGCCGCCTGACGGTTGGCAATGGGCTGCGCCATGATGACCCGGTAATCGGCCCAGTGGCCGTCCTGGTCACAGGTGATCGCGCCATCATGCATCGCGCTGCCGTCATAGGTCTGCGCCTCGCCGCGTTCGATCAGCGTGGCATCCCCGAGCCCGGCCGCGCGCAGCGCCAGCTTGATGGCATAGGGGGTGCCTTTGTGCCGGTGGACCTCGACCGAGGCGGCCACGACCTCGCGCTTGCGCTCGACCGACCAGAGGCCGTCCCAGTGATCTACCGACAGCGCCCATGCCAGGAACGGCAGGAACGCCTCGGGCACTCGGTCGGGCGACCAGATCCGGGTGATCTCGACCGGCAGGAACGCCTGCTCGGCCACGGCCCGCGCCAAGGCCCGCTCGGCCCGCCCGCTGTGGGGCGGCAGCACGTCGAACTCGACCTCGGGCACGTCACACCACCGTCAGCTGAATGCCTGTCGCGAAAGGCGCGGCATTGGGGTTCGGAACCACGTCGCTGGCAGGCGAGGACAGCGTCACCCTCATTGCACCGGGCTGATGCAGCGCGGCCATGATGCCCGAGCGCGCCACCGTAGCCCCGATGTAATGAGCCGCCGCAAGATAGTCGTCCAGTGCCGCGCGGGCGGCCGCTTCCACAACCGAGAGATCGGTGCCATCGACAACCTCAATGGTCGCGCGCACCTGATAGGTCCGGATCGCCGCCGGATAGACCAGCACCCGGTCCGTCAGCGGGCGCACCCGCTCGTCGTTGACAGCCCGCGCCACCTCGTCGAGAACTTCCTGCGCCGCGGTGCCGTTGCCCTGATGGGATAGCACATAGACCTCGACATCGCCCGGTGCGACCGACAGCCCGTCCGTGCCGGGGCCCGCCACCATCACGTCCTTCACGTCGGGATGCGCGCTGCGGGCGTGGAACTCATAGGCCCCGCGCGGGCCAGCCGTCGAAAAGCCCTCAAGGGAAATCTGGATACGGAACCGGAAATCGTCGTCGCTCTCGACATAGCCCGGATCATCTTCGGTCGCGTTCCGGGAAAACCGCTCCACGCCGAACAGCGCGCCCAAGTGGTCCAGATCGGTTCCGCGCGCGAAGGTCAGCATCAGGCCGCGCGCCGCATCGTTCACGCGGGCGCGGGTCAGGAAGATGAAGACCGCACAGACCTCCAGCACCTTCACGGCCGGCTCGCCCTCAATCTGCAGGACCGGGGCCATGCCCGGATGGATCGCGGTCACACTGTCCTTGAGCTGCTGCAGGATGGTTTCGATGCTCAGGGGCTCGAGGATGTCGGGCGCGGGAAGGCCGCCCAGGTCCACCTGCGTATAGGACATGCCGTCACCTCGCGGTTACTGTGTCGCCGGCCATCGCGACGATCATGGTCTTGGGTCCGGCCTCGGTCATGTCGCCAAGCAGCGCGCGCGGCCGATAGCGCCCGTGCAGCGTCACCTGCAGTCGGCCCTCACGGGCCGCGCTGCCGTCCAGCGAGACACTTTCCAGCAGGAAACGCGGCTCCCACTGCTCGACCGCCGACGTGATGGACGCGATCACGGGCAGCATCTCCGAACGGTTGATGTTGCGGCCCAGCGCGTCGGGGACGAAGGAGCCATACCACTCTCGGATCAGCCGCGACCCGAACCGGGTCAGAAACACGTCGCGCAGGGATTGCAGGACATGGTCCCAGCCGGTCAGGGTGGCCCCGGTCTCTGCGTCGATGCCGATTGACGGGTCATCGGACATGGCCGGGGCCTCCCTTCAGGATCAGGACTGCTTGTTCTCCGCGCTGGCGGCCTTTTTCGGCGCAGGCGCAGGGCTCGTGGTGGTCGGGGCCGCCGTTGCCGGTGTCACAGGCGCGGTCGGCTCGGCGAGCGTCTTGCCTTCGGCCGTGCGCTGCTCCTCGACCGCCTGCTTCACGGTTGCGCTGCCCGCCGCCCGAGCGGGCGCGTCGGGATCGGTCGCCTCGGGCAGGCTGTCCACCTCGCCGCGCGCGTTGGCCGCAGTGTCGGTTACGGTCGCCACGGCGAAGGGCGCGTCCTGCCCCGCGCCTTCGGGCGCCTCGACCAGGGTGCCGTCGCGCAGCGCCGCCTCGGCCTGCTTGTCGGTCAGCGACAGCGTGGTGCCGACGCCGGTGTTGCGCGTGCCCGCGACATAGCGGCCCGCCTTGTCGGTCACGGTATAGAGCTTCTGTGCCATAGGGGCTCCTCTCTCACTCCGGCGGGTCCGTGTTGGACCCGCCACGATCCACCCCGCCATGGGTATGGGTCGATCCGATGTTCGTGCCGTCGTGCTCGACCCGGCCGCCGTTCACCGACAGTCCGGCCGCGCTGATCGTCAGCGTGACGCCGCCGACGACGATCTCGATCGCCGCGTCGGTGATCTGCATCCGCACGGCGCCGAAGGTCAGAACGTTCTCGTTCGCCGCGCCGGAAGGCGCATCGTTGCCGCCGCCCCAGGTCAGAGGCAGCGCGCAGCCCTGCGCCGTCTCGCCGGAAGGGGACAGCAGGAACATCTGCTGGCCCACCGACGGCGGCGTGTGGACCTTCAAGGCCCCGGCGAATTGCGTATAGGGCACGGGTGCCGACAACATGCCTTCGCCCAGATCCAGCCGGACCGTGCCGGCTGCGGCGTCCACCTCGGCCACGGTGCCCGACCGCATCGTCGCTGCCATGGCCCGCCTGATTTCGGCCACCTCGCGAGCCAGCCGCGCCAGTTCGCCGATCATGCGCCCGGCTCCTGCCGCACAACGTTCACTTCGGCCAGCAACGTGCCGTCCGGTGCCCCGGCCGGGCCGATGCCCAGCGCCTCGACCGTCTCCAGGCTGACGCCCAGACGGGCCGCTTCGCGCCGCCAGTCCGCCAGCGGCACGCCCTCGGCCGCGATCCGCAGGATACGCGCCAGGTCCGCCTCGTCCTCGTTAGCCTCCATCAGACCCAGCGCGCGGCCCCATGGGGTCTGGGGGCCAATCACCCCGCCATGCGCCGGGTCCGTCACCATCTCGCAACTGATCACCAGCTGGCGCACCGCATAGCGGTTGCCCTGCTCGGCCGATGCGCCACGGCGCGACAGGCGCTTGATGATGGTCACCACCAGCCCGCGCCAGGCCTGCGCCCAAGGCTCCTGATCACCCGTGAGAGTGCGAATCACCTGCCCCTCGATCATGTCGAGGGTCAGTTCCAGCCCGGCATCGCTGCGCGGGATCTGCAGCTGGCGCGGCGCGGGATCGGGATGAGGCCCGTCCCCGTCGGGATCGGGCGCATCATAGGGCGTGTCGGGTGCAAGGCCCGCCACGACGATCTCGATCACCAGCTCGCACACGCCGCCCTGCAGCCAGTCGCCACGTCCAGAAACCTCGGTCTCCTCATCGTCGGTATAGACGACGATCATGGGCCGGGCATCGACAGTGACGCGCGTGTCATAAGGATCGATGGCACTGTCAAAGACCTGATCGGATGCCAACGTCGCGCCGGTCAGCGCCTTCACGGTCGCAATCCGGGTCAGGGTGCGGGTCAGGCTCATGGCCGGTCAGTCCTCGGTAAGCATCAGTTCCAGGTCGCCCATGTCGGTCGGACGGATGGCCGCGATCCGATAGCGCCGCGGGTCGGCGGCATCCGGGAAGCGCAGGCGATCACCGGAGCGGACCGCCCAGGGCAGCGCCTCGACGGTCGCAGCGCTGATCCAGAAGACCAGCGACTGCCCGGTGATCATGGTGGGGCCAGAACTGGCCCCGGCGCGCGCCTGCCCCGCAATCCCGTCGATGGCCGGGCCGGACGAGAAGATGCCGACAACCTCGGCCTCGGGCCGGGCCGGATCGGGGCGCGGGTTGGCATATTGGGACGAGGCCTGCGTGAAGGGCATCAGGGTCGCGCGGCTGCCGAATTCCTCCTCGACCGCCTCGGAGACGATGGCATCCAGTTCGGCGAAAGGGCTGGGAGACAGCATGGCGATGTTCCTTCAGGTCGAGGGGAACAGGCGGCGCGCAAGGCGCCACCAGCAGGATCAGGCCGCGATGCGACCCTCGATCAGCGCCGGCGGACGCGAGCAATACTGCAGCGCGTTCATCTGCGTCTCGAGTTCGATCCGCTTGCGGTTCGGGGCCGTCCACTGGTTGGTGTAGAGCCGCTCGCCCAGCGTGTTGACCGTCTCGACATAGTCCGCCGGTGCATAGACCGTGCGGAACAGGCCGGGGGTGCCCACGGGGAAGAACCGCGCCTCGTCGGTGGCGACGAAAGCCTCGGTTCCGACCTTGCCACGATAGTTCTCAAACACGATGCCGCCAAACTCGAACACGCCCCAGGACAGGCGGCTCGCGTCGATGTAGCTGTCGCGCAGGAAGGACGCCTGCGACGTGTTCTTGTAGGTCTCGCGCACCTCTTTCGAGGTCAGCAGTCCGTCGAAGAAGTTGTCGCCCACGAAGGCGTGGATGTGGTCGAAGCCCGCCCCACCCAGCGCGTCGCCGATCTGGCGCTTGATCCCTTGCGTCAGCTTCAGCAACGCGCCGTCGGTCGCGGTGGTGCCGAAGTTGAACTGCACTGTGGCCGGCTTGGTCACGCCGAACTCGGTATAGAGATTCAGCGGCGGGACGACAGTACCGTTCTCGGCCGGGGCATAGGTGACGACGCCCTTGATCGCGCCCATGCGGGCGTGTTCCTCAGTCAGCGCCATGCTGTCGGCGTGCAGGCGCTGGCGCTGCGCGACCTTGGTCTGCACCGTCTCCAGCTCGCTCTCGGTGCCGAAGGCGCGCACGTTCTGGACCTCGTCCGCGTTGATCGCATCGTTGATCTCGAAATGCGGCACCAGCAGCGGCCGGATGTTGCGACCTTCCTTCGGCAGGGTCACGCCGGGACCGCCGCGGGGCGTGGGCGAGACAATGCGCAGCAGGCCACCCTGGCTTTCGATCATCGCCACGGTGGTGCTGATGCGGTCGGCTTCGAACAGGCCCATCTGGCCGATCCGACCGGGCCGGAACGGGATATCGTTGATGGTCTGGGTCAGCGAGACGACGGAGAACGCGTCGTCGTTGAAAATATCGAGCGTGGGCATGGTTTTCCCTTGTCTGCCGTCTCTCGTTTCATGGATGCCCGCGCGGGCGCGCCGTGAGACGGCGCGCGTCCATCAGCGGACGATGATGCCGGCGGCCGCCAGCTCGGCGTCCTTCGCCAGCCGCAGGGCCTGCGAACTGATCGAGGGGTCGTAAACGAGAGTTTTCCCGTTCACCTCGGCGTCGCGGACCAAGCCCGCGACCCACACGTCGCCTGCCGTGGCATCGACGCCATAGAGCAGCACGGCCGCAGCCGTCTGGCTGCCGTCGGAGCCGGTGGCCTTGGCGGTGACATACTTGCCGCTGGCCGTGACCTTCGCCAGCACGGTGTTGGGGGCGAGAATGCCCGCTCCCGCGGCGATCACGATGTTCGCGCGGCCACGATGACCGTTGGGCTCGCTCAGGATGCACCCGGTATCGCGGGCGCCGCTATCGAGAATGGCGGGCATGGATGATCTCCCCTTGTCGCCTGATGATGTTCAGGGCGCGCCGCGATGGACGCGCCAGCCGTCGATGTCAGCGGGCGCCGCCGCTCACCTTCGCCACGACGCGCTTGCGCCGAGCCTCGGCATCCTCGGCCGATCCGGACGACGCACCCACTCCGGACCCGCCCATGTCGAGGCCGGGCTCGGGGCTTTCCTTCGACCGCTCGGCCAGCGACCTGATGCCCGTCCTGTTCTCGGGTGCCGCGGCGGAGATGATCGCGGCGGCCGCCTCTGCAGGCAGGTCCGTCTCCAGCGCGACCTTCTGCGCCAGCCTGGGCCGCTCGGCCGCGGCCTCGCAGGTCAGGATCGCGCTGATCCGCGCCCGTTCCGCCGTCGCGCCCGCCTTGGTGGCCTCGGCAACCGCTGCGGCATGAGCCTCGGCGTTGATGCCGGCGGCGGGCTGGTTCTCGTTGTCCATCCGGTTCCCTTTCGGTTTCGGCGCGGCGCCACCTGCGGGCCGCTGTTTCAGTTCGGCCAGAACGGCCTCGAAGGTGCCGACGCGGTCGGCCAGCCCGGCCGCAATCGCGGCCTTGCCATAGAACACGCGTGCTTGGGTGGCGCGCGCCTGGTCGGCGTCCATCTTCCGGCCGCGCCCGCGCGCGACCGCCTCGCAGAAGGTGCGGTGAAGATCGTCGATGCTGGCCTGCCAGTCGGCCCGCACAGCGTCGGGCAGCGGGGCGAAGGGGTGACCATCGACCTTGTGCGCTCCGGCGTGGATCAGGGTGGGCACCCAGCCCATGTCTGCCATCTCGCCCGAGCGATCGACGTGCAGCACGACGACGCCGATGGAGCCTACTGCCGAGGTCTCGCTGATCACGATCTCCCGACACTGCGACGCGATCCAGTAGGCCGCGCTGCAGGCCGTGTCGTTGACGACCGCGACCGTGCGCTTCTTCGCCGCCAAGGCCGCGATGGACGCGCCCAGCGCGGTCACGCCGCCCGCCTCGCCGCCGCCGCTGTCGATATCGAAGATCACCGCGCGCACGGCCGGATCGGCCGTCGCCTCGGCCACCTGCGCCGACAGGCCCTCATAGCTGACGAGCCCCGACGATGCCCCGACCCAAGCGCCGCGGTTGACCAGCGAGCCGGCCACCGTGATGATTGCCACCCCATCACTTGCCGGGTTGAGACTGTAGGACCCATCCTGCCGCTGCCGCGTGCCGTAGAAGCGGCTCGCGTCCGGCGTCATGGCATCCAGGAACGCACCGTCTCCCAGCCCGATCCGGCCCGACAAGGCACCGGCCACAATGGCGGCCTTGTCGGGATGCACCAGCAGCGGGCGGTTCAGCACCCGGTCCGCCAGATGCAGAAGCGGGGCCGAACGCCCCGCAGTCTCTGTGGTCATCAGAACCTCCCGCCCGACGCGATCGAGAACCGCCGCCGCCTGACCAGCCCATTCGCCTGCGCGCACAGGTCCTCCAGCCGCGCGATCTCGCGCTCCAGCTTGGGGACATCGGCCTTGGCGAACGTCACCCGACGCTCGACGCCGTTCGGCCCCGCGCGAAAGCTGATCTCCGCCTTCGCCTGGCCCGCGATCAGGTTGTAATAGACCGCGCGCAACTGCTGCACCGCGCCGCAGGGATCGGCCTCGTTGATCTCAAGCGCCATCGGCCTCGTCCTCGTCGTCCTGATTGTCGCCCTGCGGCTTCGGCGCCCCGCCCTGCGCGCCCATGTGCGCGGGCTCGGGAAGCTGGTAGGTCCGGCGCATTTCGGCTTCCTGCTGGCGCGCGTGGTAGACATCCTCAATGTCCATGCCCCACGCCTCGGCCACGGCGCGCTGTGGCAGCACGCCCATCCGATCCAGCGTCTCGAAGGCCTTGGCGGCCTTCAGCATGTCGGCCAGCGGCTTCGGTGCCCCGATCCACAGTGCCCGACTTGCCGCGGCGCGGTTGGCGAGAAACGCCTCGGGTCCGCCGGGGAATTCCATCCCGCGCTCGAGGATTTCCTCTTCCAGCCAAGCCTCGTAAGCCATCTGGCAGAAGGGCGCGACGATGTTGGCCCGGCGCGCCTTCGTGACCTCGAAGATCTCGGTTGTCCCGTAAGACATCGAGTTGTAGGTCGCGCCGTTGTAATCGCCGGTGAAGCTCTCGTACGTCATGCCCAGCGCCCGAGCCATCTCGCGCTTCAGGTCGGCCGAGAAGTCCTTGTAATCGGACCCCGGCGCTTGCACCGATTGCAGGGTCAGCTTCTCGCCCGGCATCAGATGCGCCACCCGACCAGACCGGCCCACGTCGATCTGCGATCCTTCGTGGAAGCCCATCGCCATGTCCATCCATGCCTCCAGCGGCGTCTCGCCCCCGCCCGTGATCGCCTCTCGCTGGATGCGCGCCATCTCGGCCTCGCCCAGCAGACCCTGCAGGACCTCGGCCGTCGGCAGGTCACTCTCCACCGTTGCGGCGAACAGGGTCTTGAGCACCATCGCCGACAGGGTCGCGTCCGACATGTCGTCGAACTGACGGATCACTTGCAGCACCGGCGCCAGCGGCCCGATCCCGCGATGGGCGCCCAAGGGTGCATCAAAGAAATGCCCGACCAGACGGCGGCCGAGACTGTCGCGTGCCCGCACATCGACCGCGTCCCAGGTTCCGTAAGCGGTGCGCCGACGGATGCGATAAGCCACCGGCATGTCGTCGGCGTTCACGAATACGCCGGTGAACAAATGCTGCATCGCGTTCGTCTCGCGCGCCAGCCGGTAGGCAGGCAGAACCTGGACCTTCGTGCCATACTGGCATCCAGTCCGGCCCGGGCGCCAGACGGTAGCGGACAGGATCTCGCCCGTCCCGATCCAGCCCCGGAACGCCGCAGCCTGCATCTGGCCCAGGCTGCGCTGCGCCTGCAGGTCGCATTCCGGCGGGTTGGTGGACCACAACTCGAACCGCTGCTCGACCATCTTGGACCACCCCTGAGCGGCCTTGTTGGACATGCCGAACAGGTCGTTCTCGGGCTGGGCCTTCAGGCGCAGCCCCGTACCGACCGTGTTCGCCACGCACTGCTCGATCGCGCCGGACAGCCAGCCCGAGTTGATGATCGCATCGTTCGCCCGCGCCGCGGCCTTCTCCCACGCCGCGGCGATGTCGTCCTGCGCCTCGCGCAGCGCCGGCTGCCAAGCGGCCAGGGCCACGCTGCGCCCACCGCGCATGTATCCGCTGGTATAGCGGGACGAGCCCGGCACCTTGACGGGAGCATCGGCCCGGATCAGGGGCGCGCCGGTGTGGTCAAGCAGTTGCGCCATGACGGCCCCTTCCTTGTGGAAAGGGGCGCGTCCTGATCGGCGCGCCCCCTGTCAGCGTCCCATGCGCATCGCGCGGGCTGCCATTCTTGCCTTCCGGTCCGCTGCCGGTGCGGCAGTGGCAGTCGGAACCGTCGCGCGGACCGGAACCGCCGCGGCCTGCGCCGGTTCGTCACTGTCCTGCGCCTCGTGCATCAGTCCGACCGGGATCCGCTGCACGTTCAGCGAATAGGCCATCGCCTCGGCAATGGTCTCCGCATCCCAGAGGTGGTTCTGCCGCGAGCGGGGCAGCCATTTGGGCCGGCCCTCGGCGATGGTCCGAACCTCGGACGTGACCTGCCGGCAATAGTCCTCGTCCACCTCGGAGTGGACATAGAACGCACCCGGCACGCCCATCGGCGTCCTGATCTTCGACTGGACCAGCGACTTGAAGAAGTCGGTCGACAGGATCGCCAGCTCCACCGAATAGGCAGCCCGTTTGCCGTCCCGCTTGACCTCGATTTTCGACAGGCGGAACGGCGGCGACTGCACGTCGCGGCCCTTCGTCGGCACCACCAGCCACGGAAAGCGGCGGGCGAATTCATAGACCTTGTGCTCGCTGCCCGCGTCCGGCTTGTCGGGCCGATAGCCGCTGTCGATCCCCACGCGCTCAATCTGCATGCCTGCCACCGGCGTGAGCATCAGATCCGCCAGCGCCGCCCACACGTCATCCGCATCGGTCGGTCCGAACAGCTGCCCGTGCTGAACCAGCCAGGACGTGCCGCGCGCGCCGTAGGCTCGGATCACGAAATAGAGCGACATCCGCTGCACGTCGACGCCCATCACCAGCCGCAAGGCCTCGGCCGGCACCTCGCCCGCCGCATAAGGCAAAGCGCGCTCCCGGATCTCCGCCCATTCCGGCTGATCCGACCCCGCCACCAGCGAATAGCACTCGCCGAAATTGGCGTTCATCACGGTCTGGAGCTTGTCAGGCTCGCCCGTGGCCAGCGCGGCCAGATAGTTCTCGGCCCGCTCGCCCCAGCTCTTGAACGGGCTGCACAGGCCGGAGGTCCAGCACGACCAGGTGGACACGTCCGGCTCGTTCACCCCGGCGCGTGCCTCCTCGATGGTCTGGCCGGGCGCGACCTGGACGCCCTCCGCGATCATCCCAGCCTTGCTGCTGTCCTCGATCAGCACGCCGCAATGCGGACAGACCAGCCGGGCCTCGCGCCGCGCCTGCGCGGGCGTGCTGTTCTTCGGCCACCATAGATGCTTGAACCGCGGCACGAAGTAATCGCCGCAGTCCGGGCACGGCCAGGCGAAGTGATGCCGCGTTCCGCTCTGCCACAGCCGCCAGATCGGACTCTGCACTTGATCCACATCGGCCCGGGCCCAGAATTCCAGCCCGCTGACCTCATCGACCTCGGTTTCCACCAGCCCGATCGAGGGCGTGGACACGACCGCCGTGACGAAGTCCGCATAGGTTTCGCCGCGGGCCTCGACCAAGCCCAGCGGATCGCCCTGCCCCTTCACGTTCGCCATCATCTCGTCGATCTCGTCCACGATACCGAGGGCGGCAGGGTCGGATTTCAGGGCGGTGGAGCTGCCGGCGGACGCGAGGCGCACCCGCACCCCGGCCACCCATTTCAGGGTCTTCTTCATGCGCCGCCCGCGCACAACCTTGTCGGCCAAGGTCGGCGCCTGGTCGAGCAGCTCCATCAGGCGCGGCTCGAACTGGTCGGTCACGAACTCGCGCGAGGGACCGACATAGATGATCGGCGCCGGCCGCTGGTCGAGGCGCGCGCCGATCACGTCCAGCAGCGCCTCGGTCTTGCCGCTCTGCGCCGCAGTCACTGCCACGACCCGACGGTGCGTGCGCGCATGGATCCTGCGCTCGAACGGTACCTGATAGGCGGTCAGATACGGGTTGCGCGGCCCTGGCATCCCCGACGACGGGGGATATTCCCGATGCCGTGCCGCCCACTCGTCAGGCGTCGCTATCGGCGCCGGCCTCATCAAGGCCGCGGCCCGTTCGAGCAGCTCCCGCAGCTTCGGTGAGGGCGGTGCTGATCCGTTCTTTCGACGCATGAACCTCGGCCTCTGCCTTCTTGCGCACGGTCATGTCGCGGCTGATCCGCGCGGGCAGCCCTGACAACTCGCCGTTGACCACGCCCGCCAGCTGATCCAGCGCCATGGTCGCATCCTCGATCGGGATCAGCGTCCGATCCCGCATCGCCATCCGTTGCCGGATCTCCTCGGCCCGCGCCTGAGTGGCCTCGGTTGCCGCCGCGCTGCGGGACCCTTTTTCGAGAAGCGCCTCGTAATGTCCGACCAGCCCCGCGATGACCGACCCCAACCGATACTGACCGCGCGCGCCCTTCTCGAAATGGCCGTCTTTGGCCATCAGTTGCACCCAGCGCACCGTCCGGCCCGCCATCGCGGCAATTTCGGTCACGCCGACCATCAGGTCGGCCGCTGGCACGTCCTTCGGCATGATCGGCGGGTCCTCTTGGGCGAAGCGAAGCGGCGTTGGAGATTATCCAGAATTGAAGCTGGATCGCGGAGCCGCGGTCCCGCGACATTCCTGCCACAGGTACGGTCCCTTACCGGGGGGGTCGTGTCTTTCGCGCAACACCCAGCCTGCTGCGGGTTGGTCAGCGCCTGCCCGTGCCTCCCAGCTTGCCGACGCCCATCAGGTAGACCAACTGCTGCAGGGTGCGGTCGAGAACCTTCGGGCTGA
>ENA-UOUJ01000359-UOUJ01000359.1-activated-sludge-metagenome-genome-assembly--contig:-NODE-359-length-33565-cov-4.902537_pt1 | contig 33565 bp, 31 predicted proteins | sample MGYA00249839_ERZ747224 | MGnify/ENA primary metagenome ERZ747224 (study PRJEB28782, sample SAMN03220277) | activated sludge metagenome | biome: wastewater; feature: sewage sludge; material... | reverse complement strand
GATGAATGTGCCACGCTCCAAGAGCGATACAAAGCTGAAACAAAGTGTGGTGGTAAGTGTAGATAAGAATAAAAACTTTTATGTAGGTGTCAAACAGGTTCCCGTTGATTCACTGGAATCTGTGTTGCGCAAATATATTCATGAGGGCGACAGCATTAAACCTGCTGTGGTTATTAATGCAGATTCTATCGCTCATTGGGGTGAGGTGGTGCGTGTAATGAAGGTGGCCCGCAAACTGGGGGCTACTACTTCTGCTACCGTGAGTGGGTCAGAGTAGCTTCTACCATACGTTGGTTCCCGCTGATGTCTGGATGTACTACTGCGCGATATCCTGCTGTTTTAAATACCTTCAACACCTCGTCTGCATATCGTTGATGTATCTCACAATAAATATATCCGTTGGGGTGGAGGTTTGTTTTTCCAAATACGGCAAGCGCTTTGTAAAATACAAGATGGTCTGATGCAAACAGGGCCAGATGGGGTTCGTAGCGTACTACATTTTCATCCATTATTTTTTTTTCTTCATCCGGAATGTAAGGAGGATTACTCACAATGATAGAATAGGAATTCAATGCTAATCTCGCATACGCATTTAAAAAATCCAGCTCTTTAAAGTTGATTACGGTGTGGTGTTGCCCGGCATTGTATTGAGCTATTTCCAGCGCGGCCTTACTCACATCTATTGCAGTAACGCTGGCGTGAGGTAATTGTTTTTTTAGGGTGATGGCCATACAACCGCTTCCCGTGCCTACGTCGAGTATATGTAGTGGTTCCCATGAACGGCAACGTTCAATCACTTTTTCCACTAATTCCTCTGTTTCGGGCCGGGGAATTAATACGGCAGGGCTTACCTTGAATGGCATATCGTAGAACCAACCCATTTCCGTGATGTACTGCACCGGCTCACGTTGCCTTAACCGTAGAAGCGCAGCTTCGAGTGGTTGTATAGTTTCAGGGTTCAGCATTAATTCCGGATTCAGAATCATTTGTCTTCTCGTAACTCCCGAATAATGTTCCAGTAATGTTTCAGCAACCTGTACAGCTGCAGATGGTTCCATTACCTGTTGAATGTTCAATACATACTCGCGAAAGAATTTTCGGGCGTTCATGGGCACAAACTTATATTTTTATGTTTTCAAATCAATGAACGAGCACGAGATATACATGCAACGCTGTTTTCAGCTGGCTGCATTGGGTAAGGGGAAAGTTGCCCCCAATCCTTTGGTGGGTGCCGTGCTGGTGTATCAACAACGGGTAATAGGGGAAGGGTACCACCGATGCTATGGAGGTCCGCACGCTGAAGTTCATTGCATAGATTCCGTTACGGAAACGGATAAATGTCTAATTCCGGAATCTACTTTATATGTAAGCCTGGAACCGTGCAATCATTTCGGTAAAACCCCACCCTGCACTGATAAAATCCTGAAGCACGGTATTCCTCGTGTAGTCATATCCGTTACTGATCCTTTCGAGGCGGTAAATGGCTCAGCTATCCGCAGGTTACGGGAAGCTGGGGTTGAAGTGATAACGGGTGTGTTAGAATCGGAGGGCAGAAGGTTGGTTGAAGCATTTTACACATTTCATACCCGACAACGCCCGTTCATAGTTTTAAAATGGGCACAAACTGCTGATGGGTTTATGGGCTCCGGAACCCGTGAACGCCTTAAAATCAGTGATGCATTGACTGATTTGCTGGTACACCGTTGGCGAAGTGAATTAGCAGGGATTGCCGTTGGTACCGAAACCGCCCTTGCAGACGACCCCCTACTAACGAACCGCCGTTGGCCAGGTAAAAGCCCGGTACGCATCCTGCTCGACCGGCAATTGCGTGTGCCTTCTAACCAAAAAATTTTTCAGGAAGCCTCACCTCTGCTAGTGATGAACAGCTTGCGATCAGGCGTTTCGCAAAACATCTCCCATGTAAAAATCGATGACTGGGACAGTGTTGATGGGTTGCTGGAAAGTTGGTATCATATGGGAATTCAATCGGTTTTGATAGAGGGCGGACAAAAACTTCTTATTTCGTTTATGCGTTCCGGTAAGTGGGATGAACTGCGTGTGATTGTGAATACACAAATGAAAACCGGAGCAGGACTAAAAGCACCTGATGTACCGGATGCACTACCCGAAAAAATTCAAACCCTGAATGGAGAAGAAATCAGATATTACAGAAATTTAAACAACACCTGATGCTTTTTCTTGCGGGGAGTGTTTTCTTATCTGCTTGGTTGAACATTGTATTTAAATTGTGCAACCGATATGGTATCAATGTCTTTCAAACCATTGTGTACAATTATGCCATTTGTGTACTCACAGGTTTATGGATGATGCCCGGCGAAGCCCGGCAACTCACCGGTTTGGCAGCATCTGTATGGCCATTCGCACTCATGCTGGGGTTAGGGTTTATCCTTACATTCAACCTGACGGCTCTTACGGTAAAGCATAACGGCGTAGCTACCGCTACCGTGGCAACCAAGGTTTCACTGGTCATCCCATTTCTTGCTTCATTGATGTTATATGGTGATCAGCTCACTGTACTGAAAGGCGCTGGGATGGCGCTCACGTTACTGGCGGTAGTGCTCACATTCATGCCTCAACGATCTGCCGGAGTAGGCGTAAGCCGTGCATCTGTTTGGCTGCCGGTTAGTATTTTCATCGGATGTGGTTTGCTGGATACACTCGTTAAATATACAGAGCATCATCATTTAACGAATGATACTGCCGGTCCGTTTCTGATTTTATGTTTTGGTGTAGCCTGTATGGCGGGTATCATCCTGTGGGTGGCTGGTTTGTTGTCTGGTTCTATTGTCTTTCAACCCAAGGCCTTGTGGGCGGGCATATTGCTGGGCATTCCCAATTATTTTTCCATTTGGTGTTTAATACGTTTCCTTAAGGTATATCCCGATCATAGTTCTGTATGGATTCCGGTGAATAATGTAGCTATAGTTGTGGTGAACGTATTGGTAGGGTTGCTGTTATTTCGCGAATCATTATCACGCATCAATAAAATTGGAATTGGAGTAGCTTTGCTGGCTATAATGTTGTTAAGCTTAACGGCCTCATAATGGATTTTTATTATACCATAGATCAAATAGCAACGGCTACCTATAAAGACAGGGGCAGCTCATTCATTGCCTTTGCTTTCCCGATGGATACAACTGCGGCATTTAAAGAGATGCTGGTAAAACAGAAAGAGGATCACCCTAAGGCCGTTCACCATTGTTTTGCGTACAGGATGGGTGTTACGGGTAATCAGTTTCGGGTAAACGACGATGGTGAACCATCCGGGTCCGCAGGCAGGCCTATCCTGGGGCAGATTGACAGTAAGCAGTTAACAAACATTGGAGTCATTGTGGTGCGGTATTTTGGAGGTACACTGTTAGGCGTCCCCGGCCTCATTAAAGCATATAAAACCGCCACAGCCCTGGCACTTCAAACCGTTCCCCACACCAAAAAAGCAATAGAAATCCCCTATATCCTTCATTTTCAATATGAACAAACCAATGAGGTGATACAATTACTCAAACAAGTGCAGGCCAATATAGTAGAACAGGAAATTCAACTTTTCCCATTTATTAAGGCAGCCATACCATCCCATCGTTTAGAAGAATTTCGGGAGAGGATAAAAAATATTCGCAACGTTGAAGCAGATAATTTAGTATAATTGTACATCCAAATTTAACGGTATTTTATTTTTCATCGTGAAACAACAAATATGAGGAAACTTATACTCTTGATGGCGTTTGTTTCGGGTTCGTCTGTTGTGGTAGCTCAGCAACTGCATTTTACCAGTCAGTATATGCAGCATAACCCGATGTATAACCCCGGTGCAGCAGGTATCGCACAGAAAGATTTAATCGGACTTTCCTATCGAAACATGTGGTCGTCTTTTCCCGGAAACCCTCGAACGTACATGATTTACGGCGATTTTGACTGGGAGAAAATGAACGCTGGCATCGGAACCTATATTTATCGCGACGAGACCGGGCCTACCAGTCGTACCGGAATTCAACTGGCATATTCTTACCATGTTAAGATGCAAAATCCCAATCACCGCTTAGGTTTGGGACTAGAATTGCGGGCTCTCCAATTTGCAATTGATAAAAACAAGATAAGCGGTTCACTGGGCAACGACCCTGTATTGGCGGGGGCTGAGAATAAACTGGGGATTGACGCCGGTGCCGGAGTGTATTTTACCACCGGGAAATTAGCAGTAGGTGTTGCCGCCAGTCAGTTGATTCAATCTAAACTGCAATTAGCGGATGTGCCAAATGCGAAAACCGGAGGAAAACTCTATCGCCATTATAATGCAACCGCGAGTTATCGCATCAATACCGGTGCAGATATTTACCTGATACCCAACGCAATGGTTCGCGTCATTGAGAATTCCCCTTCGGAATTTGAGTTTGGTATGCAACTCGATTATCAGGATAAAGTGTGGTGGGGGATTAACTGGCGCATTGAGCAAGCCTGGAGTTTACAAGCCGGGTTTAAGATCAAAAAGAAAATTGGTCTGAGCTATAGCTATGATTACTATCAGGCACCCATCAGCATTTTTACCAACGGATCCGGGGCACATGAATTGGGCCTCCGTTTCGAATTGGGTAAATCTGAATAACTGCAAACAAAAAACAGCAGCCTATAGTGAATCTATTCTAACTAATTAAACGAATACCATGAATATCTTTTATAAATCAGTGCATGCAACGGGCGTAGTTTTTAAAACCATCAGCATGTTTTGCCTGGTTTTCTTTTTGGGAGCAAATGTGTTTGCTCAGCCTCAGAACGATGATCCCTGCGATGCGTTGTTTCTGAATGTTTCCAACGTATGTAATTTCCAGACTTTCAGCAATCAGGATGCAACGGGTTCTCCGGGTGTACCTGCACCGGGTTGTTCCAATTATCAAGACGATGATATCTGGTTTCAGATTCTCGTTCCTGCAGGAGGTGCAATCACCATTCAAACGGAAGCTCAACAAATTACTGATGGTGCTTTGGCGCTTTACACAGGCACCTGTAATAACCTCACATTGATTGCCTGCGATGATGATAGCGGACCAGGTTTTATGCCCGAGTTAACGGTTGGAGGTTTGCAGCCCAATACAATTTTATACATTCGCTTTTTTACATGGAATGGAAGTGGAGAAGGTACTTTTGGAATTTGTGCTGTCATCCCACCACCACCTCCCGCCAATGATGAATGTTCCGGGGCTATTCCTCTTACGGTGAATCCCGATTTGAATTGTGGGGTGGTTACTGCGGGCACAACAACATCTGCAACCAATTCCACTTCTGCACCACCTCCAACCTGTGGTGCAGCAGGAACCAATGATGATGTATGGTTTTCATTTGTTGCTACCGGTTCAGTACATAGTATTTCACTGTTAAATGTTACGGGAAGTTCTACGGACATGGCAATGTCTCTTTACAGCGGAGCCAATTGTGGTGCGTTAACTCATTTACAATGCTCTGATCCCAATGATATGGTAGTAGGCGGATTAACTGCCGGAGATACGTATTATGTACGTGTATGGACGTGGACGAGCACAACTACCTCTACTGCCAGTTTTAATATTTGTATCGGTACACCCCCTCCGCCTCCGGCCAATGATGAGTGTACAGGCGCCGTTCCTCTAACGGTGAATCCTGACTTAAACTGTGGGGTTGTAACCGCCGGTTCAACGGTGTCCTCAACCGGGTCAACCGGAGTGCCAGCTCCCAGCTGTGGTGCTGCTGGAGCCAATGATGATGTGTGGTTCTCTTTTGTAGCTACCAGCGCTCAGCATGTGGTTTCCTTGTTGAACGTTACTGGATCTACAACGGATATGGTGATGGCATTGTACGAAGGTGCCTCTTGCGGATCATTGAATCAATTGAGTTGCTCTGATCCGAACACAATGATTGTGGGTGGGTTGACAATCGGTAATACATATTATGTTCGGGTATGGACATGGTCCAGTTCCTCAGCCTCCACCGCAAACTTTGATATTTGTGTGGGTACTCCTCCGCCACCTCCTCCGTTTGATGAGCCATGTGCACCCATTTTCCTGAACGTGAACGAAGGTGGAGAATGTTTGCCGCAAGAATTTAATACAACTTCGGCTACGGGTACCAGTAATGTGCCGGCACCGGGTTGTGCCAACTACAATGGCGGAGATATTTGGTTCAACTTTGTAGTTCCATGCGCAGGAAGTGTGATAATCAGTACTTCACAAGGAACCATAACCGATGGTGGTATGGCTTTGTATAGTGGTACTTGCAATAACTTAACTCTGATTAGTTGCAATGATGATGGCGGCCCGGGTTTAATGCCTCAAATTTCTGCCAACAACCTCACACCGGGTGATACCCTTTGGGTGAGATTCTGGGAGTATGGCAATGATGTACAAGGTACTTTTAGTATTTGCGTATACATGCCTCCACCGCCTCCTCCTGCAGCCTCTTGTGCCACGGCTCAATCTTTCTGTACCAGTACAACACCTACCACGGTTCCCAATATTACAGGGCAACCAAGCATAGGCGGATCTGGTGCCTACGGATGCCTGTTTACTGTTCCAAATCCAACATTCTACTATCTTCAAATTCAAAACTCCGGTAGTATCTCTATTCAAATTTCACAAACCAGCACCACCGGTACCGGTTTGGATGTTGACTTTATTGTTTGGGGACCATTCAATAGCCTGGATGCAGCCTGTGTAGGAATTGATGCGAATAGTATAGTGGATTGCAGCTATTCTATTGCTGCTGTAGAAGTAGCAGATATTCCCAATGCTCAAACCGGTGAATTCTATTTGTTCCTGGTAACGAATTACAGTGATCAACCGGGTACTATTACATATCAACAAATTGGTGGAACCGGATCGAGTGATTGTAGTTTAGTGTGTACACTCGATGCAGCCAATACCGGTCCTGCCTGTGCCGGAGGTACAATCAATCTTACAGCATCCACTGTTCCAAATGCTACATACACATGGACGGGTCCGTCATGTTTCACATCTACTGACCAAAATCCTGTGAATGTACCTGTACCTACCGTTCCGGGCACGTATACGTATACCGTTACCGCTACTGGTCCTAACGGTATCCGTTGTACGGACACCACACGCGTAACCGTAATTGCAGCACCGAACTTAGGGGCTGATACCACCTTCCTGATTTGCGAAGACGGTTCAGTGGATTTGACGGCTATCTACAACACCACTGATTTAACGGTTAGCTGGACATACAACACTCAAAATGTGGGTAATCCTTCAGCTGTTACCGCTACCGGTGTATACGAACTCATAGCCATCAATACGGTAGGCTGTGCTGATACCGCACGTGTTACTGTAAACGTAAATACCATTAACCTCACAGCCACATCTGTACAAACGGCCTGTCAGCAAAACGGTATTATAACGGCCACTGTACAGGGCGGTATTGCGCCATTCAATTACACCATCAGTTCAGATCCTGGCAACCCGCAAACAAGCAATGAGTTCCCAGTAAATGCCCCGGGTGCATACACCCTCACGGTTTCTGATTCATTACAATGTTCAGCTCAGGCTGCGATAGATGTGGTGTTTATCCCTCCATTCACTGTGGATGCAGGAAATAATGTATCTATCTTCTCCGCAGAAACCACTCAACTGTTAGCCGTTCCCAATCAGCAGGCAACCAGTGTACTTTGGACACCGGCACTCGGACTCAGTGCTACCAATATACTGAACCCTGTTGCTTCTCCGGAAGAAACCACTATCTACACAGTAGAAGTTACCAGTGCTGAAGGTTGTCTGGCAACAGACGATGTAACTGTAACTGTTGTACCTATTTGTATCAACCTCAGAAATGCGTTTACGCCTAACGGTGATGGAATCAATGATTTCTTCCTGGTGTATAACTCATTCAACTGCCTGAGTAAGGTTACTTTGAACGTGTTCAACCGTTATGGTAATAAAGTGTATGAATCTAAAGACTACCGCAATGATTGGGATGGCACCTACAAAGGCAAACCCGTTCCGGATGGTACATACTATGCTGTGGTGGATTATTACCTGATAAACGGTAAAAAAATCACCCGCAAAACAGATTTAACGATTCTGCGGGCGAAATAAAACCAACGTATACATCTTTTCAAAAACTGTTCGAAAGAACAGTTTTTTTTTGTGCCATATCGTTTAGGCCTTATGCCACTCAATCCAATAGTGTAATAACAACCAACTTGTAATTTTTTTATACCTTCAAGCTTTCACGACTGACATATCATTGAAAACTATATCCTGTTCATTGTGCAGGGTACAATCACAGCTTCATTGCATGACAAAAACTACATCCGGTAAGTCAGGGAATTACAGGCAACGATTGCTGCGCAACCGATGGATAAAACCACTCGTTGGATATACCAAGCGAATGTATGACACTGCCATTGAAACAAATTCACAGGTTAAGATTCAACTGTTACAGTTTATACCATTTTTTATTGCAGCGGCTATTACCGGCATATTGGCTTTCGGATATGCGGAGTTGTTTCGATTGGCGGAAAAATTTTCGCATAGTCTGCATGCCGTTCATCCGTTTTTCATTTTCGTATTAACTCCTGCTTGTTTTCTGCTATCGTGGTGGGTGGTTGTGCGTTATGCACCTAATGCAAAAGGAAGTGGTATCCCTCAGGTTATGGCCGCTCTACAACTTTCAAATCCAAGTACCGGAAAGTACATCAATACTCTACTTAGTGTACGCATCGCAGTTGTTAAGATCATTTCCAGCGTATTCAAGGTAATTGGTGGGGGAATCGTTGGGCGCGAAGGCCCTACCATTCAAATTGCCAGTTCGGTTTTTCATGAAGTGCAGAACAGATTGCCGAAATGGTGGATATCCATCTCACAAAAAAACATGCTGATGGCCGGAGCTGCATCAGGATTGGCAGCCGCATTCAACACACCGCTCGGAGGTATCATATTTGCCATTGAGGAGTTATCAAAGTTTCATGTACGGTATTACAAATCATCTTTGTTTATTGCAGTAATTATTGCAGGTTTGGCGGCACAGGGTTTAGGAGGATCATACCTCTACCTGGGTTATCCTAAATTATCTATTGACAGTTGGAAGGTGATAGCCGGCGTACTGCTAACCGCTATACTCTGCGGGTATTTCGGATCCAAAATGGGTGTATGGATACTGGGTATCATGAAAAGAATCACACGATTTAAAAATCGATTGAAGCAGGTGGGAATTGTATTGGCTAGTGGAATCTTAATGGCCATAATAATTTATTTTCTGGGAAGTGAATCAATGGGGTCGGGAAAGGAAATCATGGACCGTACGTTATTTACCGCCGATAAACAGGTGGAATGGTATATGCCTTTTGCCAGAATAGCCGGATTAATTACTTCGTTTAGCTTTGGGGGTGCCGGTGGAGTATTTGCTCCTTCGCTGAGTGCCGGTGCATCTATGGGTGCGGTTGTGGCCGGATTCCTCAATCTGGCTTCGGGTAACGCCAATATCCTTATACTGGTAGGGATGACCACCTTCCTTACAGGCATAACACGCGCACCATTTACTGCTTCTATTATCATATTTGAAATGACCGACCGACATAGTGTGATTTTTTATTTGTTACTCGGAGCACTGGTGGCCAATTTGATAGCCCGATATGTTGATAAGCAATCTTTCTACGACCAATTGCGTGAGCAATATGTAAATGATGTGATACATCGGACAAAGGATGCCCAATAAGTTGAATGACAATCCATGCCCTTTAGCTATGTCGTATGTTGAAAGCATGCTACGATGAATTTTAAGAAATACAAAAGATGCTAAATGAAGATGAATAAGTAATGCCTTTCTGCTGTTTCGGGTTGTGCAATCAATTGATTACTTTTATTCAATGGATGTAGAATGGCTCAGGTCATATGCTCTCAGAAAACCGAATGTATCTGAATGTTTCCCCTTTGATGAACACACCCTGGTGTTTAAAAAAGGTGATAAGATATTTATGTTGATGGCACTCGACGAATTTCCATTACGGGTGAATTTAAAATGTGATCCGGAATGGGCCATTGAATTGAGAGCATCCTATCCTGAACACATATTTCCCGGATATCACATGAATAAAAAACATTGGAATACCGTGGTGGTCAATGGAAAACTTTCACCCGATTTAATGCAGCGAATGGTGGATGAGAGTTATGAAAAGGTGAAGGCAAAGAAGACATCCGCTTAATGCACGATCTTCAATCGAAATGATATGTTTAAACATCCCGGAAAAACCAGAACACTTGCCCACAACCTGAAAATTGCTTCTGTTTTATCTTTTGTAGCAGGACTTGTAAATGTTGCGGGATTTTTGGCGGTACAACAACTCACGACCAATGTAACTGGTCATTTTGCTTATCTGATTGAAGAAGTGTACCGGATGAACGTGCATCTGGCCCTGCAGTTTTTCTTGTTTATCATTTTTTTCTTTCTGGGGTCATTTTTCTCAAATCTGATTATAGAAATCACTTCACGTCAAAGTGAAAGATTTATGTATGTCATCCCCATTTTACTGGAAGTTTGTTTACTGACCGCTATCGGATTGTTGGGAACAAACCATGAGCATGAACACGCAGAGGCGATTGCCTATGGATTGCTGTTTACAATGGGATTACAAAACTCAATGGTTACTACCATTTCCAACTCGGTGGTGCGTACAACACATTTAACAGGCCTCTTTACCGATTTGGGTATCGAACTGTCGCAGTTGCTTTTTTATAAAGCTTCCAGCGAACGTAAAGCACTTCAATCCAGTATACAACTCAGGCTAACAATCATTTTTTTCTTCTTTATCGGAGGTATTACTGCCGGTGCCGCATACACTAAGTTGGGTTTGTAAACATTGTTTATCGGAGCAATGATGTTAATGGGTGGACTCATGTACGATGCGGTTAAATTCAGGTTGATTCTCTTAAAACGTAAGTGGCATATTTAGCACGGTATTATGATTCACTATATCGGAAAAAAATGGAGTGCACGTAGCAGTGCACCCCATTGTGAATTCCCGTGTACCATTCGAACCGGGATATTAGCCCCGACCGTACCAGTTGATTTTCCTGCTTACATACATAATGCAGGCCAGCACAATGAATAAACCTATACTGCCTACGAGCAGGGCGGTGTCTTCCAGCCTCAACAGTACAAAAATGAATCCATATAGTATAGATAAGGTAGCAGAGAATACAAAGGCAGCCTTCCAGTTTCCAAAATGGCTTTTCGCATAAAGCACAACCATGGATATTGTGGCTATGGCAGATATCAGGTAGGCATAATCGAAAATAATGTATTCACTTACCGATAAGAGAAGTGAATAGAAAATGACCAGCGCCATCCCCACCAATACATACTGAACCGGATGAAATGGTTTTTTACTAACCAACTCCATGATGAAAAATACGGCAAAGGTGAGGCCGATGATGAGAATGGCATATTTCACACTTCGAAGTGCTTTATCATAATGATCGGCCGGCTGTACCAGGCTCACACCAAATGCGGTGCCTTCTGTCTGAATCTGATCACTTTTACTAACCGCTGCAAAAGGAAGATTGGCTTGATTGAAATTCCAGCTGGCCGTGAATCCGGTCGCATCTACCTTGCGTTGATTAGGTAAATTGTTTCCATCAAAAGAAGGACTATGCCAGTTTGATTTCAATTGAAAACTGCTATTGCTGCTAATAGGCAGGAAATGCAGTTTACCACTGCCTTTTAGGCTTACATCCATGTCAAAGTTAATGCCCTCTTCTAATTGCTCAATCGTTAGTGGCACAGGAGCTGATAGTCCGGGTTGTTTGAATACTTCTGCCGGTACACCGGGTGATAGTTCAATGGATTGCTGCCCAAAACGTATCCTGATTTCTTTTTCAACTCCTTTGTAATCACCAATTCCGAAACATATTCTCGCCTGATCCAATTGCAATTGCTCCTTCTTGATATCCGAAGGCCATTGAGGCTTGAATGTGCCACTAAGTTGTAAGTGACTCCTGTAAAGTAAAATGGTATAGATTGATCTTGCACGTGTTTCAGGAAACACCTCACCTTGTACCGTAAGGTGCTTTGAAAACAAAACCAATGGTTGCGTATGTTGAACCGGTTTGCCTTCATGATTCAGGAAGGTTTCTGTATAAGGAACTATTATATAAGGCGATGCAATGGTTTGCGGGTTAGCCCATCGTGCACTGACTTCCTGCACCACTTCCTGATGCCGCTTCTCCCGTTCTTCTATCAGGTGTGTAATGAATATGGTTGGGATGAGCAAGAGCAAAATGAGCCCGCCTGTTGTTAACCCTTTAATGAGGATTGATCCCTGCGCTGATGCAGGAGGTTGGATGGGTGATGTTTCCATTGTTGAATTGATTTTATGAGTGATTGAGTGTAATAATTCACTAGTTGTGGATTCTTCAGTAGGGATTCCCTGAACTTCCTGGAAAAAGCGGATATATTTTCTTTCCATGATACGCAAGGCCAACCAGCACGACATCCCCAGAAATGAAAACACTAACACAGACTGAAAGAATGTATTATATCCGTAGCCTGGAAATGCATGTAGAAATGGCACATGAATCAGGCTGAGTGACAACACACACAGTACCACAAATGCAAATAGAAAAATGCGAATGATGAGCAGTTTTTTTTGAACCGGTTGATTGAGGGGCATAAAACACAACAGCATCCAAAAAATAAACTGACCGGGTATGCTTAGCACAGCGGTAAACGTCAACAGCCAGGGTAGTACGATCCAGGGCGCACCGCTTACCATAATCATCCATGCACCGGTGAGTAGGATGAATGTGCAGCAGGCAATAAGGCTGAATTGTAGTGTGAACCAAAGGCTTCGGAATATTTTCATTTAGTTAAAAGTGCTTTGAAAAACAAAGTATATAGATAAAAAAATATTATTGCATACTGCGGATCATTTTTTCAAGGGCTGCCAGGTGTTGTTTAAATTGCTTTTCACCGTTTTTGGTTATAGAATAGCGGGTGTTGGTTTTTCTCCCAATAAAACCTTTTTTCACCTGAATGTACTGGTGGTCTTCCAGTGTTTTTAAATGGCTGGCCAGGTTACCGTCGGTTAACTGCAGCAATTCTTTCAGCTCATTAAAATTGATTTCACTGTTCACCATCAATGCACTCATGATGCCTAACCGGATGCGGTTATCGAATGCCTTGTTTAATTGTTCTATGGGATTTATCATGGTGTTTTCGTGTAGTGCTCAGGGTTAGGCGCGTATGTTTTTATAATCATATTTCAGCCACATCCAGATTCCGTAAACAATGTGCATCAATCCAAAGCCGATGGCCCAAAAATATAAACCATATCCGATGAACCACATACTGATCAGCCCCAGAATGATTTCAGTATATCCCAGATATTTGATTTCGTTTAATGTGTATTTGGCGGCATTCACAAGCCCCAGTCCATAAAATATTAAACAAGCAGGAGCTACCAATCCGAAGGTGCCAAACTGCAACAAACGAAAAAGAAATATTCCTCCTACTATCATCGGGATACCCACACTGGCCAATACTCGTTTCGAAGCATTGCCCCATACCGGAATGCCTTCTTTTTTGCTCTTTATCCATGTAAAAACAAAGGCTGATATGAATGCACTAAAAAATGTACCTACCGCTATCCAAAACAACCAGGTATTGAATAGGATGCTGTAATCCTCAGCCATAGCCTGAACAATAGCTATTTCCGGATGTATGATATACTCCTTATAGCCATACACATAGGGATGTGCAATCCAGGCTCCTACAAGGGCACATACACCGGCACTTACTCCGCTTAAACCGCTTAAACTGATGAAACGACTGCTTCTTTCCATCATACGCCGGATATCACGAATGGTTTCTATGGATTCTGACTGATTCATAAAAGTGCTTTGAAAAACAAAGTAAAATAAAATATTACATACATGGAAATATTTTTTCAATCTTTTGGATAATTTTTTTATTACTGTAGAATTCGCTCATTATAAGCTGCCATAGGTGGAAACAAAAATGCCCTCCGTGGTGGAGGGCAGGAGTGATGTAATATCGTGAAAAATTATTTTTGAAAACTATTACTCACCACCAGGTTTTTCGAACCCGGTGTATAGGTGTAAAATCCTTCACCGGATTTAACGCCCAGTTTACCTGCAGTTACCATATTGATTAATAACGGGCAAGGCGCGTATTTGGGATTACCAAACCCATCATGCAATACCCGAAGAATACTGAGGCACACATCCAATCCAATGAAATCGGCCAGTTGTAAAGGGCCCATCGGATGAGCCATTCCCAGTTTCATCACCGTATCAATTTCTTCCACGCCGGCTACCCCTTCAAACAAACTGTAGATGGCTTCATTGATCATCGGCATTAAAATACGATTCGCAATGAATCCGGGATAATCATTTACAGCACATGGTATTTTCCCTAACTTTTTACTGAGTTGTACAATCGTTTCCGTGACGTCTTTATCCGTAGCATAGCCGTTGATGATTTCAACCAGTTTCATCACCGGAACCGGATTCATAAAGTGCATACCAATGACCTTTGACGGCCTGGAGGTAACAGCGGCAATTTGTGTGATGGATATGGATGATGTATTGGTAGCAAGGATGCAGTGTGCCGGAGCATGATGATCCATACTTTTGAATATGTTCAACTTCAGTGTGGTATTCTCCGTTGCCGCTTCCACTACCAGGTCTGCTTTCGCTACTCCTTCTTCCACAGAAACCGCCGTTTTTATTCGGCCCAGCGCAGCGTTTTTATCAGCTTCGGTAATAACTTCTTTCGCAACCTGCCGGTCCAGATTCTTTTGGATCGTTTGAATGGCCTTTTCAAGTTGTGCGGTCTGTACATCTATTAATGTAACATCAAAACCCGATTGCGCAAATACATGTGCAATGCCATTGCCCATGGTTCCTGCACCTATCACGGCTACGTGTTGAATACTCATAAACTGATTTTAAATTTTCACTATCGGTTACGCGTAACCTAAATTGTCTGAATTATTTGAATGCATTGAAACCGGTTACATCCATACCCGTAATCAACAGGTGGATGTCGTGTGTTCCTTCATAGGTAATCACACTCTCCAGGTTCATCATGTGCCTCATCACCGGGTACTCTCCGGTAATACCCATTCCTCCCAGCATCTGACGGGCATCCCTGCATATTTGAGTGGCAATCTCGCAGGCATTTCGCTTAGCCATACTTACTTGTTGAGGAGTGGCTTTGCCTTCATCCATCAGTACACCCAGCCTCCAGTTCAACAGTTGCGCTTTGGTTATTTCCGTTACCATTTCTGCCAGCTTCTTCTGCTGTAGCTGAAAACCGCCAATTGGTCTGCCAAACTGTATCCTTTCCTTACTGTATTCCAGTGCGGTGTGATAACAATCCATTGCAGCACCCACAGCACCCCAGGCAATACCATAACGGGCTTTGGTGAGGCATCCTAACGGGCCTTTCAAACCCTGCACATTCGGAAATATATTCGCTTTCGGCACTTTCACATTATCAAAAACCAATTCACCGGTTGCGGAAGCACGCAGGCTCCATTTACCATGGGTTGTTGGGGTACTGAATCCTTCCATCCCTCTTTCCACAACCAGGCCACGAACCACACCGGCTTCGTCTTTGGCCCACACTACGGCAACCTGACTAAAAGGTGCGTTACTGATCCACATTTTGGCACCGTTTAAAATCACGTAGTCGTCACCGTTATCACGAATGTTGGTGAGCATACTGCTGGGGTCACTTCCATGATTGGGTTCAGTTAATCCGAAACATCCCAACCACTCTCCACTGGCTAGTTTGGGAAGGTATTTCATACGCTGTTCTTCACTGCCATATGCATATATCGGATACATCACCAAACTGCCCTGTACACTGGCGGTACTTCTTACGCCACTATCTCCACGTTCCAGTTCCTGCATCATGAGGCCATAACTGATATAATCCAATCCGCCTCCTCCGTATTGTTCAGGAACGGTAGGCCCGAAACAACCAATATCTCCCATTTGTTTCACAATGTGCTCAGGAAATTCTGCACGTTGAGCATAGTCTTCAATGATGGGTGAAATTTCTTTTTTCACATAATTGCGTACGGTATCGCGAATCATTTTCTGCTCTTCGGTGAGCAGCGCATCTACATTAAAATAATCGGGAGATTGGAACAAATCTGTTTTGGCAGCCATATATATAAATTTTTATGCCGGCCCTACCGGGCAAACGGTTTGCAAATATAAAGCATACCATCCTTCTGTAAAAGATTTGTATGTTTACTGCATCGTTTTAACCACATCTTTATGTATACATATCTCGCTTTAGGCGACAGCTACACCGTGGGTGAACAGGTACCGCTTTTTGAAAGTTTTCCTTACCAAACTGTTCAGTTACTGCGTGGTCAGGGACTGGCGGTTCTGGCTCCGGAAATAATGGCAAAAACCGGGTTTACAACGGATGAGTTACTGAGCCTAATAAATGAATCTACATTTTTATCATCCTATGATTTGGTTACATTGTTGATTGGCGTAAACAATCAATACCGTGGCCGCAGCACCGATACTTTTACACCGGAATTAAATACCCTTGCTGAAAAAGCCATTGCGTTTGCAGGAGGAAATCCTCAACGTGTGGTAATGCTTAGTATTCCGGATTGGGGTGTTACGCCCTTTGCTAAAGAAAAAGATAGTAAAACTATATGCGAAGAGATAGATGCGTACAACAAAGTGTGTGAAGAAACTGCACAAACATTCGGTATGCATTTTATCAATATTACCGATACACAGCGTATCCATGGTCATTTGGAAGAATACCTTGCAACGGATGGTTTACATCCTTCAGGAAAAGAGTACGCCGTTTGGGCCGGTGCATTAGCCAGGGTGGCAGCTAATATACTTCATTCTAAATAACCACTCATTTCAAATTGATATTGTTGCGCAATCTCCGCTGCAGCAGTAGCGAATGTTTCGCCGGATGATGCATATATGATAGCCCTCGAAGCATTTACCAGCAAACCCACATGGGCATTCATTCCATATCTACTCACCTCTGCCAGGCTACCTCCCTGAAAACCCACACCGGGTACCAGTAAAAAATGATCAGGTACGAGGGTACGAATTCGTTCAAATGACTCCGGCCGTGTAGCACCGGTTACAAACATCAGTTGATCAGTAGTGCCCCATGAACTAACGGTACGGAGTACACGCTCATAAAGCAACTCTTCGCCGCAGGGTTGCAATTCAAAATCTGCAGCACCGCTGTTGCTCGTCAACGCCAGTACAATAGTGAATTTATTCTTGAATTCCAGAAACGGACGCACGCTGTCTGCCCCCATATACGGCGACACCGTTATGGCATCAAAATTCATTTTTTCAAAAAATGCCCTTGCATATTGTGTGGATGTATTCCCGATATCTCCGCGTTTGGCATCGGCAATTTTAAAATATCCTTCAGGGATATGTCGAACCGTTTCTTCCATCCACTCCCAGCCACGTGCCCCCATCGCTTCATAAAATGCTGTATTGATTTTATAAGCCACACAATAGGGTAATGTGGCGCCGATAATCGCCTTATTGAATTCAATGACCCCATCGGGTCTGTCTTTTAAATGAGCAGGCAGCAAAAGTGGGTCGGTATCTAATCCTACACACAGATATGATTTTCGGTTGCGAATGTGTTTCGTCAGCAGTGCTTGGTTCATGCTGCAAAAATAACATGCCCTGTCCGGTTATCAATATTTAAAGAAACGGAGATTAGTTCGTGTAGTGCCGTTGGTTATGTTCAATGTATAATGCCCTTGAGTGAGTTTGGAAACATCCAGAGCGAAAGAACTGCTGTTTGATGGCAACGCATGCATGGATTGCATCATAACTTTTCCATTCATATCAATTACCCGACAAACGGCTTGTGTTTGTTCCGGACTGTTCACTATCACGTCTAGTTGCTGCTGAACGAGGTTGGTGCGTAATCTGACGAACGGAATATTACCACTTTGATTTTGCACGTGTACAATAGAGCCATATTTTATTTGTCCGCTCTGCGATACCGATTTAACCCGGACAAAAATATCTTTTGACGGGGGAACAGATAATCCGGTACGGTAGAGGTTTACAGACTGATTACGTGCTGAAATTCTTCCTTTTGAAATAAAATTTCTAGGTAAGTCTGTCGCTACTTCCGCTTCAAAATAATCAATGGCAGATTCATTTTCTGTTCTCCATTGTACCTGAAGTAGATGGTTATCTATTGTAGCGTTGGTGTAAATAAAAGTGAGTGGTAACACTTGGTTACCGCGAAAGGATGCCACTTTACAGGCAAAACGGTTGATGGCATATACTTCATCAGATGAAAAGGCATTTCCGATGGAAATACCCATTGGGTCGGAGGTACGTGTTATTCCGGGGTTCGACCAAAAGTTTATGCGGGAACAGTTGAATCCGTTATCGGCACATTCATTGTTATAGGCCAGCACCGTTCTCCAGCGTTTAGCGGATGGAGCACCCAACACCAGGGCGGCCTGATTTACATATCCGTGATGATGATCGCAAGGCGTATTGCTGAAATCAACATACCAGTCGTGACGCAGCCCCATATTATGTCCGAATTCATGAGCCATAGTGTAATTCCCCACTAAACAATTGTAAATGGTGATGTTGAATGCGGCTGCATCATTATAACTCAATGGATTGGTATTTAAATATCCTAAACCACAACCGGTGAGGGGCGAAGAGGTAATCATAGAAACAAGATCCGCTTCATAGGTATTGCGCAGCGAATGTATAGAATCCATGAAACCATCTGCAGTTCCGGCGAGGCGACTTAAATCCACTGAAGAACTGCCTGATTCCACATAGGCCACCTCGGTGGTGTACACGAGGTTGAACTGGATGCCACTGCGTACACTGGAATTGGTGTTTGCAACATTCATATTGGCTACCGCGGTTGCAATGGCTGCGTTCATGCTGGCCGTACCGCCATACGCTTCGCGTGCTGCCGTTGTATACACCACCATGAGTTGTATGCTCACTACATCCGCATCACAGGGGTTATCTATCGCACATACATCATAATCCAGTTCTGCATCGGGCACCGATGGTCTTTCAAAATCCTGTATGGTTTCCTGTGTTAAATAACTCCATTCGTTCAGTGTGGCAATGGCAAACACATCATCAGCTGTTTGCTGTAACATGAATTTGTTCAGCGATTCATCTGTAATCATCCCATACCAGCGGTCGCCATACAGGGCCAAAGTAACTTCTGAATTCGGTTGCCCGGAAATTTTTCCTGTATAAGTGATACTACCATTTGAAAACTCATACCATCGCACCGAAGTAACCAATATCCGTGAGCGATTGGGAAGTTGAAGTTGAAAATTTCCGGTAGGTGTAAATGCCGGTTCTCTGTAATAGGTAACTCCATGGTAATTCCCTCGCAAACTTTGGTGTACACGTTCTGCCACAGGCAAAGTACGTTCATCGATTACCTGATTAAAAAAAGTAGATTGTGCATTGAGTGAAAAGGGAGTTAAAGAGCAGAGAGCCATCAGCAGTACAAAGACCGCTACACCGGAAAAACGGTTCATGAAGTTACTTTTTCAGTTTATTAGAATGACTAAAGATATTGATTATTTGTAATACAATTCAGGTTTACTGGAATTGATTTATACATGTTTTTCCATAGCATCGGCCAGCATTTGGTCTTGCCCGTGATTGCGTATCCGAAGCGATTCGATAATATGCGCACGTGTTTGTGCGTTTTTATTCTGACTGAGCTTAAAAACACCTTCCAGTTGATGCACCATAATTTCGATACCCACAATGGCTTTAAGGTGTTCTCGGATATACACTTCCGGAATTGTATTGAATGCGCCTGCTGCTGCGTTATTTTCATACCGGTTGGTCAGGTCGCGGATGCTCGTAAGCGTTGCTTCCTCATTCAGCAGTTGCACTGTACCCAATGCATGAACAGCCATATAATTCCAGGTGGAAGCCTGTTGGGGCTCTGTGTACCATGAGGCGCTGATATAAGCCTGAGGCCCCTGAAAAACCACACGTACTTTTTGTGTTTGCTTCATCGCATGATAATGGCCTGTACCTTTCATAATATGTGCGCGGAGCATCAACCGGCCATCATCCTCCTGTATCATAAAGGGTAGGTGAGTGGCTTCTGGGTATTCATTTTGAACAGGAATCATCAATGTGCCCAAAGGGTACTCCTCTATCAGCGCAATTAATTTTCGTATATCCGTTTCCGTGAAGTGAGGAGTTTTGTACATGATCAATGGATTTGCTGAAGGATGAATGCGTGTACTTCTTCACTGTTCCATTTGTTTTCAATATCTGGCATGGCCATTACCTTGCGCATGATAGATTCCTGATGGTTGCCACGATGCAACGCTTCACTGTAGCGCAGGTCTGGACGGAAAGTAACCATGGAGTACGCCGGTGTCCACTGGTCAGGATACCGTTCACTGAATGCCGCTTCAATTTTTTTCTGCAGCAGGAAGGCGGGGTGGGCCACCTTATCCCTCATTTCCACAAAATTGGCGAGGGCGAGGTCGGCTATCGCATCTCCATCGGGTTTCCGCAAGGTTTGATAGGCCTGCAGTATTTGGTTCCAGTCTTCGTGATGTACATCGATTAACTCATTCAGAACCGCACAATCTTCAAAACCGCAATTCATCCCTTGTCCAAAGAAAGGTACAATCGCATGGGCAGCATCTCCAATCAGGGCGAAGTAATCCTGCCTGATCCACGGAAAACATTTTACGGTTACAAGTGAGGAAGTAGGGTTTTGCATAAAATCTTCCTCCAGTGATGGCATCAGTGCAGAAGCATCGCTGAAAGTATCATTGAAAAACTGGCGTGCTTTTTCAGCAGTATCCAGGGAAGCAAAAGACGGGTTGCCTTCAAACGGGAAAAACAAGGTGCAGGTAAAACTGCCATCCGGATTGGGTAATGCAATCAGCATATAATTTCCACGAGGCCAAATATGCAATGCGTTTTTCTCCATTTGAAAACTACCGTTGGGGCCGGGTGGAATGTGCAGTTCTTTGTATCCGAAATCAATATAATATTGATGATACTGAAAGCGGTTGTGTTGTAATTGATGACTCAAACGGGATGCGGCATATGCACCGTCACTGCCGAATATTAAATCGGAAGTTTCTGTATTGCCATCTTCAAAATGTAAGGTGCGTTCATCGAATGCAATATGTTGGAGGGGCTTATTGAATACAATGCGGGCGCCATGTTGTTCCGCCAGCGACATAAGTTGTTTATTCAGTTCACCTCTGGATACGGAATGGATGCATTGATTTTCTTTTCCGTAGGGTTGAAACGGAGAGGACCCATCCATGTTGTGCATTTGACGACCGTACATGGGGATTGCAATTTTTTCAATCTCCTGCATAATGCCTACTTCCCGCAATGCACGTATGCCTCGGTCGCTGAGCGCCAGATTGATGGAACGACCGGCAGCCACACCACCTTTTCTCATGTCTCCCCGGCGTTCAAACAGGGTAACCTTGTAATTGCGCCTGGTTAAATAAATGGCCAGTAAAGATCCTACCAATCCTGCTCCTATAATGCTTACCTTCTTCATGTTGTTTGATTAATTGTCTGAATCTTTCAGGGTTTGAAGTATGATGGTGCCGAAGCGGTACACATCTTCAAAAGTGTTGTATAACGGTACCGGTGCCACGCGAATAACATCCGGTTCACGCCAGTCGGCAATCACACTTTCTTTTATCAGTCGGTCGAATACCCGCTTACCGTCTTTTTTCATCACTATGGAAACCTGGCAACCATGCGCATCTTCAGGCGTAAGGAGATCCATGACGGGTTCGGGGAAATGATGATTGATATCTTTCAATACATGAAATAAATAACCGGTGAGTAACTTACTTTTTTCTATGAGATCAGTAAAGCGGGCTTCACGGAATACTTCCAGTGCAGCTTTGTGTGCAGCCATGCTGAGTACGGGTGCATTGCTGAGTTGCCAGCCTTCTGCGGTAGGGATAGGGTCAAATGTTTTCTCCATTTTAAACCTGCGCTCCTTGTTATGTCCCCACCACCCGGCCAGCCTCGGGAGGCTCGCATTGTGAATGTGCTTTTCATGAATAAACACACCACCCACGCTGCCGGGGCCGCTATTGAGGTATTTATAGGTGCACCAACAGGCAAAATCAACCTGCCAGTCGTGTAATTCCAGTTCAATATTTCCTGCGGCATGTGCCAAATCAAATCCGCACAGTGCTCCAACGGTATGGGATACACGAACAATATCTTTCATGTTGAATACCTGCCCGGTGTAGTAATTTACTCCACCAAACAACACAAGTGCAGTTTCATCACCATGTTGTTGTATTGCAGTTACAATATCCTCATGTGCAATCACCTGGCTGCCTTCACGGGGATGAACCTCGATGATGCACGCTTCAGGGTTTAACCCGCGCGTGAGTACATGCGATGCCAGTGCGTACTGGTCAGAAGGAAATGCCTTGGCTTCACAGATGATTTTATTGCGCTTGCCGTGTGGCCTGTAGAATGTGGTAAGCAACAACTGCAGATTAACAGTCAGCTGATTCATTACCACAATCTCTTCCGCTTTCGCACCTACAATATCAGTGAGCAGTTCAGGAAATAGTTCATGGTAGGAGTACCAGGGGTTTCTGGCGTGCAGATGACCTTCTACCCCATAGTTGGCCCAGTCTTCCAGTTCGTCCATTACAGCATCCTGAGTGGTTTTGGGTTGTAATCCCAAAGAGTTTCCGGTTAAGTAAATACATTCCTTTCCGTGTACAATGGGAATGTAAAATTTGTTGCGATAGCTTTTTAACGGATCTTTTTCATCCATCATTTTCGCATACTCGAGGGTGTTGGTATAGTTCATATTAGTCAATGAGTGCAATCACTTTTAATTCAATAGCAATAGGGGTGGGCAAACTTTTTACTTCTACGGTTGTTCGGCAGGCCTGAACATGTTGAAAATATTCTCCGTAAATACGGTTATACACCGGAAAATCTTCCTTCATGTGGGTGAGATAAACGGTAACGTCCACCATGTTTTCCCATTTGCTTCCACTGGCTTCCAGCACTGCTTTCACATTGGCGAACACCGCATGGCATTCCGCTTCAATATCGTAGTCAATAATGTTTCCGTTTGCATCCAGTTTCAGCCCGGGAATACTGTTGTCCGCAGCATTTCTGGGTCCGATACCCGATAAAAACAACAGGTTGCCCGCTTTCCTGGCATGTGGATAGGCGCCCAGCGGAGTAGCGGCCTGTGTGGTATGTATGATGTTGCTCATAATTCTATTTAGCTTGTTTACGTATATGCATTGCCGTTATTCGTATTCAATACACACATTCTTGGGTTCTGTAAAAAAACGCATCGCCTCCCAGCCGCCCTCTCGCCCTACACCACTGTTGTTTACTCCTCCGAAGGCTGTTCGTAAATCACGTTTTAACCAACAATTGATCCATACAATGCCCGCCTGAATTTTATTCGATACAACTGTAGCGGTCTGTAGGTTCGAAGTCCATACTGTAGCCGATAAACCATATTGGGTGGCATGCGCCAGCTCTAACGCATGGGAGATATTGCTAAAAGGTTGTAAAGTAACTACCGGACCGAAAATTTCTTCCATGTTGGTCTGACATTGAGGCCCCAGGCCTTCGATTACGGTAGGTTCAATGAAGTAACCATTGGCGCAACGCCCGGTAAGGTGAACAGACTTTCCACCAGTGAGTATTGTACCACCTTCCTGAACGGCGCGTTCAATACAGCCCATAACTTTATCAAAATGGGCACGGCTTACAATGGCACCTTGTTTTGATTCCGGTAACAACGGATCTCCCACTATCAATGTACGCACCCGTTCCACAAATTCTTTTTTGAAACGTTCATATACCGAGGCTTCTATCAAAATACGGCTGCCACATAAACAGATTTGTCCCTGATTACTGAAGGAAGATTGCACGGTGGTTTTCATCATCTTCTCCCAGTCGCAATCGGCAAAAATAATATTGGGATTTTTCCCGCCTAGTTCAAGTGACAATTTTTTAAACATAGGCGCCGCCACCGAAGCAATCTGAGCACCGGCCCGGGTACTGCCCGTAAAGGAAATAGCCTTAATTCCCGGATGTTTTACAATCGCCTCGCCACATTGAGGTCCACTCCCGTGAACAATGTTCAACACCCCTGCCGGTAATCCGGCCTCCATGCATATTTTCGAAAGGAGATAGGCGGTTACCGGTGTTACTTCCGATGGTTTGGCAACCACACAATTCCCGGCAGCCAGTGCAGGCGCAATTTTCCAGGTGAATAAGTACAACGGTAAATTCCAGGGAGAAATACAGCCCACTACACCTATGGGTTGCCGTAAGGTATAATTGATACCGTTTTCCATGGCATGGCTTTCCGAAGCAAACTGCATGGCGGCTGTGGCAAAAAATCGGAAGTTGGCAGCAGCACGGTTCATATCTACCCGTTTACTCAGCCACAAGGGTTTCCCATTGTCATTGGTTTCGGCTTCGGCCAGCAAATCCTGATGCTTTTCAATACCTTCTGCAATTGCATTCAATATCCTGAATCTTTCCTCGCCACTGGTCTGGCTCCAGCTCATAAAAGCCTTGCCCGCGACAGCAACCGCCAAATCAATATCTTTTTCATTACTATTGGGAATTAAACCGGACGATTCACCGGTGGCCGGATTGTAATTTTCCAAAAAAGCGCCACTAAGCGGACCAATCAGATGTCCATCAATATAATTCTCCAAATGCCAGGGAATGTTGCTTTGCATGCGATAAAGGTAAATAAAAAAAATGCTGTAACTTTCTCGTTCAAAACTTACGTTATGGCCATAGCTGCACCTTTCAATTTAAAGAAGTGGATCGACGATAACCGTAATTTGCTGAAGCCCCCTGTGGGCAACCAGTGTGTATACAAAGATGCCGAGAATTTTATAGTGATGGTAGTTGGCGGCCCCAATTCAAGGAAAGATTATCATTATAACGAAAGTGAAGAACTGTATTATCAAATTGAAGGAGATATAACGGTTAAAATTATTGAAGAGGGTAAACCGCGTGATATCCTCATCCGCGAAGGGGATATGTTTTTACTTCCACCTAAAACACCGCACTCTCCTCAACGTGGCCCGAATACTGTAGGATTGGTGATTGAAAAAGTACGCGAAAAAGAAGAAGATGGATTTTTATGGTATTGCGAGAACTGCGGTAATAAATTGTACGAAGAATACCTGCACGTTTCTGACATTGTAAAACAATTGCCACCTGTAATGGATGGGTTCTACACCTCAGAACAAAAACGCACCTGTGCTAAATGCCATGCGGTGATGTCTCCGCCCGTGAGGAAAGGTTAATCGTTTTTTTGCACTTCATTTTATTGCCTTGCATCAGTGTACCTTTGCAGGAATCTAACTTTGCTTCATGAAGATTGACATTCACACCCACATCATGCCACCGTCGATGCCACATTGGGTTAAAAAATTTGGCTATGGCGATTTCATTCATGTGGAACACCGTGATTGTCGTGCCTGTATGATGAAAGGGGATAAAATCTTCCGTGAAGTAGAAGAAAATTGTTATGAAGAAACCGTTCGGATGAAAGAAATGGAAGCAACCGGTGTTCAGGTACAAGTATTATCTACTATACCGGTGTTGTTTAATTATTGGGCAAAACCGGCAGACGGTCATGAAACATCCCGGTTCTTTAATGACCACATTGCCTCAGTGGTGGCAACACATCCGGAATCTTTTATAGGTTTGGGTACAGTGCCTATGCAGGATACTGATCTTGCGATTCGCGAAATGGAACGTTGTGTACTTGAATTGAATATGCCTGGCCTTGAATTAGGCTCAAACATCAATGGAAAAAACCTCAGCGACCCTGTTTTTTTTCCTTTCTACGAACGTGCTGAATCCCTGGGCTGTGCACTGTTTATTCACCCCTGGGAAATGATGGGCGAACAACAAATGCAGCGTTATTGGTTGCCATGGTTAGTGGGCATGCCGGCTGAAACTTCTCGTGCCATTTGCTCTATGATTTTTGGAGGGGTTCTGGAAAAATTCCCTGCACTGCGGGTGGCATTTGCACATGGTGGAGGCTCCTTCCCGTCCACTATCGGTCGCATAAAACATGGCTATGATGTTCGTCCGGATCTGGTAGCCATCGATAATCCCATTTCTCCTGAACAATACATTGGTCGTTTCTGGATCGACAGCCTCGTGCATGAACCGCGGGCCATGCAATTCATCCTGGAGGTAATGGGAGAAGATTTCATTTGTCTTGGTAGCGATTACCCCTTCCCGTTAGGTGAACATGTGCCCGGGCAACTCATTCAGCAGATGGGGTTATCAGCGAAAGTGACAGAAAAACTGTTCAGCAGCAATGCACTTCGTTGGCTGGGAAAATCAACGGAAGTATAGTGGAGTAAAAAAATCTTCCTGTGTTTTTTGAAGCTTTAGACACATAATCGTATAGATACTTTATATTGACAATAGATATACATCCAAACCGTGTAGCAATACAATCAGTAAAGCGAATACAACAATTTACAGAACATTCAAGAAACCTGCATTGAATCGCAAGTAGCTATTTCGAATACTTCACACATCTCTCAAATTACTGCTGAATAATTTTTTATAAGGTGATATTGCCCACATCTATTCCAAAGTAACAAAACACAAAGTATCTGCTGCGTTCAATCCTGAATGTTATTTCAATATTCTCTGATCAAAAGGGAAGGGCTCCGTTTTTATTACTTTAATTTTTGAAAATTCCTTGTGTGCGGGATTAATAAGCACGTTGTAATCTCCCTGAGTTACTACCGAAGGAATCCATAGTATGCAATGGTTTCGTGCCAGAATAAACGCATCTCCGATTTTTTGGGTGAACGGTGGATGTGGAAATTGCTTCCAGCCATCTGGTAATTCTTTTTCTGATATTTTTTGAGCAGAGATATTGTCCGGAATCTGAATCGTCATCATTATATAATCTGCTGGTAAGGTGGCAAGCGTAAAATGCACGGCAACTTCAGCCATGGCCAGTGAACGGTTGGCGGCTGTGTATATCATTTCCACACCAATAGAATTCCACCGGCCCCCTTTTATTGCTGCCCCTTTTCCTGATAACGGGGTAGCGAAGGGCGCTCTGGAAAGTCTGTACACTTCCATTTTATACTAATATGCCGTGATTGATACGAACCAGTTCACTCATCACCAGTTCTTTTCCGTAAGAATCTTTGAGGAGTTCAATGGGTTTCATTTTACCCAGCGCATAATTGGGGGTGTTCAGCCATAAACGCAATTTGTCCATATCCCCGAACACATCCATCCCCGTTTTGGTAACTTCCGCCATTTCAATGATTTTTTCAGAATGGATGGGTTTGAAATGGTGTGAGGCCGCTGCTTTATACCGTTGTAATGATTTGGTGGAGATATCTAAAAAATTAGCCCAGTCTCCTTCCGTAAAAGGAGTGTAATCCTGAATAACATCAAAGAGTGAATAAGGGATACCCGTGCGGATGGCAGCGATAATCATCATCTTATTGGTTAAAAATTCCTGATAGGTTACTTTCTTGCCGTATTCAAAAGGGTATTCTTTTACCATAGACTCTTTGTAGAACGTGGCAATTTCCTTATCCAGTTTTGATTTGATGTAGGAGGTGGCTGTAGTCATTTCATTCAAATTTAGACTTTTGTCCCCAAATTTAAGACTTTTTTCCCTGATTTTCATTTTTATCCCCTTAAATGGAAATGTAGAGGTTATTCATCCGGTCCAAAGGTTCGTTGAAATGCTTTTTCATGCTGATTTACATTGATTTACCTGAGCCAGAACAGGTGTATACGCAGTCATTATGCCACAGAGTCAGCCATGTGCAAATCATAACATGCCCCCGCTCAACTCCATGGCCTACCGGGCATCTTCCGGCACTTGACAGGTAAGATTCATGGGTACAGCAAAGGGATGGTTGCCGTTTTGAAGGGAATGGGGGAGTGTATCGGTTACGGCATACACTTCCTTACATAATCAGGTTGAACTATAACGGTTACGAATAAACGAATTTAAAAACAATCCAAAGTAATCCCTATTCTAATATTTCCTGAATGGCTGTTGCCGGGATGTTGGCATTTCTCATTGCAATTCCACGGGCTACGTTTCCTCCGAGTTCCATAAATGCTTTGCGCGTGATGGCATCATCCCCGGCCATAATCGGAATTCCTATATCGCCGCCTTCACGAATAGATTGTACCAATGGGATTTGCCCGAGTAATGGCATATCAAATTCTTCAGCCAGGTGCTTGCCGCCGTCTTTTCCAAAGATGTAATATTTATGATCAGGTAATTCTGCCGGAGTAAAATAACTCATGTTTTCTACCAACCCAATCACCGGTACTTTCATTTGTGCCTGAGAGAACATGGCAACCCCTTTCTTCGCATCCGCGAGTGCAATGGTTTGTGGAGTGGTTACAACAATCACACCGGTAACCGGAACGGTTTGCACCAATGTTAAATGTATATCGCCGGTGCCGGGTGGCATATCAATCACTAAATAATCTAACTCACCCCAATCTACTTCCGTTACAAACTGACGAATCGCGCTGCTCACCATCGGACCACGCCAAACCACTGCTTGCTTCTCATCAATCAGTAATCCGATACTCATCACCTTTATCCCGTAACGCTCAATGGGAACAATCATTCCTTTACCATTATTGTCGCGCATCATCGGACGCTCTCCACGTATGCCAAACATAATGTGCTGGCTGGGGCCGTATATGTCGGCATCCATCAATCCAACTTTAGCACCTCCGGTTGTTAATGCCAGTGCCAGATTAGCGGATACCGTACTCTTTCCCACACCTCCTTTACCACTCACTACAGCAATGATGTTTTTTACTCCGGGAAGCACCGCCTGTTGGTCGGATCGCTTACTGGTGGTTTTGCTGGTAAACTTCACCGTTACCTCCGCATCTTTTTGAACCATTAAATGAATGGCGTTTACACAAGCGTTTTTCATGAACTCCTTCATCGGACATGCCGGTGTGGTGAGTACAATCGTGAACGTTACCTTATTTCCCTCAATGGTTAAATCCTGTATCATATTCAGTGTAACCAGGTCTTTCCCTAAATCCGGTTCCTGTACATTGCTTAATGCTTTCAATACTTCCTCTTGCGTCATGCTTCAATGATTTGTTAAAATGAAAAGTGTTCGTGCAAAATTAATCAATCATCACCTTACTTTGTTCGCATAGTAGATATGTAGATGAATTTGAATGTGATAATTCACTTCAAGCCTCCGCAACTTTACTTAACTTCACGTTCCATTTCATGAGAATTATTATTTGCATCATATGTATCCTGTCCCTTTCACCGCTTTCATCGAAAGCACAGTTTGAACAATTTCAGGATTCGGTGGTTCAATTATATGGGGTGGTGATGACGGCAGACAGCCTCATCGGTTTACCCGGTGTAAGCATCATGGTAAAAGGCCAGAATCGGGGAACCCTCACCAGTGATAAAGGCGTTTTCAGTATTGTAGTAATGAAAGGCGATCAGGTGGAGTTCAGCTATGTAGGATATAAAAACAAAACGGTTGATATACCCAAAAACCTCGAAGGCAATCAATATTCAGTGATACAACTGATGGTAAACGATACTGTGTATTTACCGGCTACCATTTTAAAACCGCGTGTAACCCGACAACAGTTTGAACGTGATTTTGTAAATACCCGCATTCCAGACGATGATATCACCATCGCACGGCAAAACAACAACGAAGCCACACGCCGAGCCCTCATGGCCAGTTTGCCACAGGATGGCCGCGAAGCATCTCAACAGTTCTTCCGGCAACAATCCCGCAAAATGCAATATACCGGCCAGTTGCCGCCTCAAAATATATTCAATCCTTTCGCCTGGGCCGAATTTGTGAAGGCCTGGAAACGTGGCGATTTTAAACGCAAAAACTAACATTTTACTGAATCGTTTCGATGATGAAAACCGTACATTTGTGTATGGTCGTTTTCGTCATAGGATTCATGGGATGCGGAAAATCGTTCTGGGCCCGCCGGTGGGGGCAAGCCTATCGTATGCCTGTACACGATATGGATGAAATCATCGAAACAGAAGAAGGTGCCACTTGCATGGAGATATTCGAAAACCGCGGCGAACAGTATTTCAGGGAAAAGGAAACCCGATTACTGAGGCAATTGGGCACTATGGCTGGAGACCGGATTATTTCCTGCGGTGGAGGAACACCCGTTTATAAGGATAATATGCAATGGATGAACGAACACGGATTAACCGTATTTCTCTCCGCCACACCTGAACAATTGTTGCAAAATCTACTGCAAGACAAAGCGATCCACCGCCCGTTGATCAAAAATGTACAACCTAATGAACTGCTCTTCCACATTCATAAAAAACTCAATGAACGATTGCCGGTTTACCGTCAGGCAAAATTGATTTTCAATGCCCCTGAAATAACCGTGGAAGATTTTGAAAACTGCTTATCACATGCATAAAGGATTTATTCGGGCCGGCGCCCTGTTTGCATTACTGGCCGTAGCACTGGGTGCCTTTGGCGCACACAGTTTAAAAGGAAAAATCAGTACCTACGCCCTCGATATTTTTCAAACCGGTGTAACGTATCAGTTTTATCATGCACTCGCCCTTTGCTTCACCGGCATGCTCTTCGAAAAGTTTCCGCTTAAAACCATGCAATGGGCCGGAAGATTTTTTATCATGGGTATCATATTGTTTTCATTTTCATTATACACGCTCGCAGCATTTAAAGCCGCAGTACAACCGGGTGGAAATTGGATAGGTGCCATCACACCTATAGGCGGATTTTCATTCCTTTCCGGTTGGTTGTGCATCCTGCTCGCCTTCAGAAAATCTGCAGCAAACGCAAACAGCCGTTAATCCCTTTACAATTCAACAGCTTATTTTCTATATTTGTCCTCAATGGCCAGAAAAACCAAAACCAAAGCTCCTAACCCCGAAGCACTTGTGCAAGATCAGGAAGAAGAAATTGAAGTGAAAACCCTCCTGAAAGATGAACGCACCCATAAAATCACCGGTAGCGTACTCATTCTTTTAGGCCTTTTATTTTTCATTGCCTTTTCATCCTACTTATTCACCTGGGATGAAGACCAGGACAAAGTTTTCAGAGACGGTTCCAAAATGCTCATCGGTACAGAATCTGAAGTGTCCAATCTTATGGGAACGTTCGGGGCCTATCTCTCACACTTTTTTATTTATAAAGGATTTGGCATAGCCTCCTTTTTGTTGTGTACCTTATTTTTTGTTTCCGGTATCAACCTGTTTTTCGGCAAAAAGGTTTTTTCTGTTTGGCGCAACCTGAAATACGTGATCATTGGCCTTCCATTAATTAGTGTAACCGCTTCCGTTATTATGCAGGGGCATCCCTTCCCATGGGGTGGTGCAGTAGGTAACCTCTGCAGAGATTATCTCTTCGTAATGATAGGTAAACTAGGCACCATCGCCGTGCTGGCCGTTGCGGGTTTATCATACATCATCTGGCGCTTTAACCCTGCTTTTAAATTGCCGGAAAAGAAAGTCAACTCGTCATCCATTGTTTCCCCGGTTGAAGAAACGGAATCACCCTCTCTTCCAGATACAGCTCCGGTAGAAACTGAAGCCGCCAAATCTTTTAAGCGAACGCCACCCGTTCTCGTGGAACCCGAACAAACACTGGAAGTGGTTGAAAAATCGCCCGAACCTGAAGCGCCATCTACACCCGTTGCGGAACCCGATGAAGAACCGTTGGAACTACCGGTAGAAATGGAAGTGCCCGTAACCAAACCGGCTGCGCGAAAAGACAAAGAAGCAATGGAAGACGTAGCCCTTGAAATAAAAGTGGCTGAAACAGAGGAAGCGATAACACCCGCCGAAAAGGTACTCGCATCTAAACCATACGATCCTGTACTTGACCTGCGCGATTATAAATATCCGGTGATAGACCTGCTCGAAAACCACGGCAGTGAAAAAATTGAGAAAGATGCGGATGAACTGGAAAAAAATAAAAACCAGATCATCAGCACACTCAAAAACTATGATATCACCATTCAGCGTATATCCGCTACCGTTGGCCCTACTGTAACCCTCTACGAAATTGTACCTGCCCCCGGCGTTAGGATATCGCGGATTAAAAACCTCGAAGATGATATCGCCCTGAGCCTCTCTGCCCTCGGCATTCGCATCATTGCGCCTATTCCCGGTAAAGGCACTATTGGTATTGAGGTGCCCAATACGCGCAAAACCATTGTAAGTATGAAAACATTGCTGTCGTCTGATAAATTCATCCACAGCAAATTCTCGCTCCCCATTGCCATTGGTAAACGTATCGATAATGAAAATTTTATTGTGGATCTGGCCAGCATGCCCCATCTGCTCATGGCCGGTGCTACCGGTCAGGGTAAATCCGTGGGGCTAAATGCCATCCTCGTGTCCCTGCTCTATAAAAAACATCCTTCCCAACTGAAGTTTGTTTTGGTAGATCCCAAAAAGGTTGAACTGAGTATTTACCGTACCATCGAAAACCATTTTCTCGCGCGTTTACCCAACGAAGAAGAATCCATCATCACCGATACAAAAAAGGTCATCCACACACTCAATGCCTTATGTATTGAAATGGATAACCGCTATGACCTGCTCAAAGAAGCCGGTTGCCGCAACATTCGTGAGTACAATGAAAAATTCAATGCCCGCAAATTAAACCCGGAAAAAGGACATGCCTTCCTGCCGTTTATCGTATTGGTAGTGGATGAATTTGCCGATTTAATCATGACAGCCGGCAAGGAAGTGGAAATGCCCATCGCCCGTTTGGCGCAGTTGGCACGCGCTGTAGGTATCCACCTTATTATCGCTACGCAAAGGCCTTCGGTGAATATCATCACCGGAACTATTAAAGCCAACTTCCCGGCACGCATTGCTTTTAAAGTGAGCAGCAAAATAGATAGCCGTACCATCCTCGATATCGGAGGAGCGGAACAACTTATCGGTAAAGGTGATATGCTAATCAGCTACAATGGAGAACTGGTGCGATTGCAATGTGCATTTGTTGATACCCCCGAGGTAGATAAAGTAGTGGATTTCATCGCAGCGCAACGCGGTTATACCGCACCATTCCTGCTGCCTGAATATGTAGATGAAAAAGAATTGGAATCCCGTGGCGATTTTGATGCCGGTGAAAAAGATCCGCTTTTTGAAGACGCCGCCCGCCTGATTGTGGGAAGCCAGATTGGAAGCACCTCTCTCCTGCAAAGAAAAATGAAACTGGGATACAACCGCGCCGGAAGGCTCATGGATCAACTCGAATCAGCCGGTATTGTAGGCCCAAGCCTCGGAAGCAAAGCACGGGATGTACTGATCAAAACCGATGCAGACTTACAGCAACACCTGAACAACCTCGTTTAAAAGAAGATTAACTGTACGCATGTCGAAATTTTTAATCGTGGGACTCGGAAACCCCGGCAACGAATACGCCGGCACCCGGCACAACATCGGCTTCGAT
>ENA-UOUJ01000358-UOUJ01000358.1-activated-sludge-metagenome-genome-assembly--contig:-NODE-358-length-33582-cov-9.741611_pt1 | contig 33582 bp, 33 predicted proteins | sample MGYA00249839_ERZ747224 | MGnify/ENA primary metagenome ERZ747224 (study PRJEB28782, sample SAMN03220277) | activated sludge metagenome | biome: wastewater; feature: sewage sludge; material... | reverse complement strand
GCAGTTGATCACGGCGTAGCGAGCCCCGGAAGGATGGGGTTCGTGGAGCGCTTACGCCCCGCCACAATCACCGTAGCCCGGGATGTTGGGCATTCCTGGCGCAGGCGAGGACTGTCCGAGCGAAGCGAGTTCCGCAGCCTGCAGAAGGAATGCCCCGCGCGTCCCCGGCGAATTACGAGCACAGCGGGAAAAAGACACAAGGGTGGGAAATCGTGGTCTGCCCCCCATTTCCCATCACGAAGCCACCGACGGGAGGGAAATGAGCAAATGAAAGACCTGACCCCGAGGAACCCTCACCCCGCCCGGGCGGCCTGCCTGATCGCCTCGGCTGCCCACTGGTTCAAGCTCTGCCCGTGCGCAGCGGCAGCGACGACCGCCGCCTCGTGCACCGCGGGATCGACGCGCAGCGAGAACTTGCCCGAGAAACGCTTGCGTGGCTCGATGCCCCGCCGTTCGCACGCATCCAGGAACACGCGGAGGGACACCTCACCTTCGCGCCTCAGTCCAGCCACATCCGCCGCATAAAAATCCGCACCACCATTCAAACCGACGAACTCGCCGCGAAACATCTGGATGTCCGGATCGAAGGTGATCACGGCCTCGTAGCCCCCGATGTTCATGGTGTTCATGGTTGCACTCCGTTGTCTTCAAGCCACTTCCGAATTGCTGCGACTGCGCCCTTGTCGGTATCCGGGGATGGGTGCGGGCGATGAAAGACACGCACCACACCGAACAGGAACACCTCCACCCGAGAACCTTCGCGCTCCGAAATCTCGGCACCCAACTCCCGGAACAAAGCCTCGATGTCCCCCCAGCGCACATTGGCCGAGACCGGCCGGGCATGGATCAGTTCAAGGGTGCGCTGGTGTTTGCGTTTCACAACGTTATGGTATCAAAAAACGATACCAGACCAAAAATGAGCAAATGAAAGACCTGACCCCGGAGACCTCCGCTTGCAAATGAAAGACCTGACCCCGAGCCCTCTACGAGCCCTCTGCAAATGAAAGACCTGACCCCGAGCCCGAGCCCCTCCCGAGCCCTACACACAAAAAAACGGGAGCCTAAGCTCCCGTTTTTGCTTTCAAACCTGTCTCGAGGACAGATTAGAAGGTGTGGCGAACGCCCACAGCGAAGATGCTCGAATCTTCGCCGAGATCGGTAGCCGCACCGGCGACAGCGCCAAACTTGCCGGTGGCCTTCTCGTTCTCGGTGTTGTTGTAGGCAGCGTAGGCAGTCGTGCGCTTCGACAGAGCGTGGGTGTAAGCGATCGACCAGCTTTCAGCACCGCTATCCTTCACGTTATCGAAGTCAGCTTCGCCGTAAGCAACATGAACGTTGCCAGCTGCACCAACCGGAACGACCAGACCAATTTGCCAGACGTCAGCTTCGGTGTTCTTCGCAAAGCCGAGGCCATCAGCCTGCTGGTACGAACCCACGAGTTTCACGATGCCGAAGTTGTAGCTGCCACCCAGACCCCATTCTTCTTGGTCCTCGGCACCACCCTTCTGCATGACCTGATACACAGCGCCAACAGCCAGCGGGCCGTTAGCGTAGTCGAGGCTCAGACCGTAAGCGTCATCATCATTCGGGTTCGGATCGGTTTCGATAGCCTTCATCGAGTAGATCGCGCGAGCGGTCAGACCAGAGAAAGAACCGGTGTAAGCAACCGAGTTGTCCCAGCGAGCGGCGCTGTTCGGGGTGATCGACATGCCAGCGCCGTTAGACAGGAGCGACTGGGGACCAACCGACGCACCAGCGGTCGAATCGTAGTTGAAGAAGTAACCCGGAGCGTACTGACGGCCAACGCTCACAGTACCGAACGAGCCGCTAAGACCGACATAGGCCTGACGCGAGAAAACGGAGTCACCATCAACCAGGGTCTTGCCCGCGGTATCGGTAACCTTCTCGTCCGAGCCGACAGCCGGCGAAGCCACACCATTGCCGATATCGAAGCCCTGCTCCAGCACGAACACAGCCTTCAGGCCGTTGCCCAGCTCTTCAGTACCACGGAAGCCGATACGCGAACCCGACAGAACGCCGTTGACGACGCCAGCGTAATCATTCTTGCCATGCTCGCCAAAACCAACGGCAGCGTCAGCCACACCGTAGATGGTCACGTTCGACTGAGCGAAGGCCGGGGCCGAAACGAGGCCGGCGACAGCCAGCGCGATCAGTTTCTTTTGCATATGTTTCTCCTCAAATTTGAAGTTGAGACCTTGGCACCTGCCTTGGCCCTACTCACCTCTCTGGCGAGAAGTTGGGGCGATTCTGCAAACCTGCGGCCGGGCTTGCAAGCATGACAACGCGAAAACGCGACATTCCGGGCTTTGGTGTTGCGGACGTGCAACAGAACGCCTGATCAGCGCCGCGCATCGAGCCGCGGCAGACCCGCATTCCATGCCAACAGCTTCTCGTCCGCCGTCACCAGTGTCGCGTTGCGCACGCCTGCGGTAGCGGCGATGAAGCGGTCTGCCGGGTCGCGATGCAGATCCGCGAACCCTGCCGCTACCAGCGCGATGCGTCCATCGAGCGCGATCTCGACCAGCCCCGCGCCCAGCAGGCCTGCCCGCCAGCTTTCGACAGCAAGCGGCAGGACGATGCGCCCCTTGTCCGCAAGCATTGCGCATTCCCAGAAGCTGATCGCGCTCACCGCGACCTCGCCCGCGCGCCAGGCCTGTTCGATGCGCGCACGCGCCTGCGGGCCGAGCGCGGCATCGTCGGCATCCATCCAGATGAGCACATGCGTGTCGAGGACGATCACGACAAGGCCTCCCAGTCCTCGTCGGCGACCGGCGACACGATGTCGCCCAGGATGCGCACGCCCGGGTGCAGACCAAAAGGCGACGATGCACGCGCGCCCTGATAAGGATGCAGCTCGGCAACTGGCTTGCCGTTCTTCGTGACGACAAGGATCTCGCCCGAGGCCGCCACCTGGTCCATCAGGGCGAGGCAGCGAGCCTTGAATTCGGAGGCCTGGATGGTTTGCATGGTCGTACTCCCTGGATAGTCGATGACCATGATCATGACCATGGTTGCGCATGAGATCAAGCCCAATCCACCATCCCAGACACAGACGCTTGCCGCGCCGCCTAAAGTAGCTACTATGGATCTATCTCGACCCTACTCAGGACACTGATCATGAAAGTCATGACCGCACGCGAAGCGAAGAACCGATTCGGCGAATTTCTCGATGCAGCGCGCCGGGAGCCGGTCGTCATCACCAAGAACGATCGCCCCGTCGGCATCATGGTGTCGATCGAGGACGCGGCAGACACGCTGTTGCCCGAATTCCTGCTCGACAAGACGCCCGGTTACCACGGCTGGCTCTTCGAGAAGGTCACGGCGACGCTCGAACGCCTGGACGCTGGCCAGACCAAACTACATGCGCATGACGAAGCCATGGCCCTGCTGCGCGAGCGTTTGGCGGCGCGGAATCGTCATGCATGAATATCCTGTGGACCGACGAGGCGCTGGACGACCTCGAGGAGATTCTCGCCTATTACTACGCTGAAGCAGGCCCATTGACTGCAGCGTCCGTCCAGTCGCGCATCGTTGCCGAAGTCGAAGCCTTGCGCGTCCTCCCGGACCGTATCCGGGCAAGTGCGCGGGTCCCGGGCGCACGCGAACTCGTCGTTCGCCGACTGCCCTACCTTGCCTTCGTGAAAGTGAGGGATGACTCGGTGATCGTGCTCAACGTCGTTCACACCGCGCGGGAGTTTCCGTCGCGGCCCTGACGTGCTTGGCCAAGCCCGCCGGCAGCACGCCCGCAGCTCGGCAACTGTGTACATTTCGTACAAAACATACAATCCAAGTTCGCCTGAACGGTAAGGAGTGACCACCATGCGCACCGTCTCCGCCACCGAGGCAAAACAGGGACTGGCCCGCGTGCTCGACCTGGCCACGCACGAACCCGTCGTGATCCGCCGCCAGAAGCGCGATGTCGCGGTCGTTCTGTCGATGAAGGATTACGAGCGCCTCACACGACTCAATGTCGCCGAATTTCAGCGCTTTTGCGACGCAGTCGGCGAGAAAGCCGCCGCAGCGGGCCTGACCGAGGACAAGCTCGCCGAATTGCTCGCCGATGACTGAGTTCTTGCGCTTCGTCGTCGACACGAACGTTCTCGTCAGCCGCCTGCTGGCGCCGCGCAGCACCGCCGCCCAGGCGGTCGATCTCGCGCTCGCCCGCGGCAGCCTGCTTGGCTCGGAAGACACCCTGGCCGAGCTTGCAGGCGAAGCGGCGGCGATCATCAGCGGGGACAAGGATCTGCTCGTGCTGAACCCATGGCACGGCATTGCCATCATGACGCCAGCAGCGTTCGTCGTGCGTTGAATGAAGAGCGCAGCGCAGAAGGCAGATCAGCTTCCGGGTTTGAGGCGCAGCCCGCCCACGCAAAACAAACAGTGGATATTTGCCCTGTTGCTACGCAAGCACTAAAATACACACGACAACGTATTTACAATAGGTGATGCCATGGAAACACTGCCCAGCCGCGTCTTCAACAACGGAAACAGCCAGGCTGTGCGCATACCGGCAGAGTTCCGCCTCGACACCGACCGCGTCACTATCACGCGCAACGACGCGGGCGATCTGGTGATCCACCCTTTGCGCATGCAGCGTGGCACCGCCCTGGTGCAGGCCCTGAAAGCGTTGGGCGACGTGGACGACGACTTCGTCGCCGCGCTCGAGTCCGAGCAGCGCGCGCCGCTGCAAGCGCAGGAGCGCGAGGCGCTGTGACCTACCTGCTCGACACCAACATCCTGATCTACCTGATCAAGAGCCAGCCGCCCGGCATCGCGCAGCGCATCGACGCACTCCCCGAGAGCGACACCCTGTGCATGTCTTTCGTGACCTGGGCAGAGCTGCTCAAGGGCGCCGAGCGCAGCACTCGCAAGACGGAGGTGCTGCGGCGGCTGAACGCCCTGGCACGCCAGGTACCGGTGCGCTATCCCACCGACCCCGCCATCTGCCGGCATTACGCAGAACAGGCCATCCGCCTGAAGGAGGCAGGCACGCCGATCGGCGCGAACGACCTGTGGATCGCCTGCCATGCGCTGGCCGAAGACGCCACCCTGGTCACCCACAATACGCGCGAGTTCAGGCGCATTGCGGGTTTGCGCGTCGAGGACTGGGTGTCCGCCGAAAAAGACTGAAGAAGGCTGCCCCCGGAACTCCCGCCGCCCCTTAGCACTCTCACGCTCCGAGTGCTAAAATTGATGCGCAAGGAGGACCCCAGCCCATGTCACAAGCCCTGACCTTCCCCGTTCCCGCCACCGGCAGCCTGGACCAGTACATCCAGAGCGTGAATCGCATGCCCATGCTGAGCGAGCAGCAGGAGGTGGATCTGGCGACGCGGCTGCGTGACGAGGGCGACGTGGATGCGGCGCGGCAACTGGTCATGTCGCATCTGCGCGTCGTCGTCGCCATCGCGCGCGGCTATCTCGGCTACGGCCTGCCCCACGCCGACCTCATCCAGGAAGGCAACATCGGCCTGATGAAGGCGGTCAAGCGCTTCGACCCCACGCGCGGCGTGCGTCTGGTGTCGTTCGCGATCCACTGGATCAAGGCCGAGATCCACGAATACATCCTGAAGAACTGGCGCCTGGTGAAGATCGCCACCACCAAGGCGCAGCGCAAGCTGTTCTTCAACCTGCGCGGCATGAAGCAGGACAGCACCACGCTGCAGCCCGCCGAGGTGCAGTCGATCGCCACCCAGCTCGGCGTCAAGCCCGAGGAAGTGGTGGAGATGGAGACACGCCTCACCGGTCGCGACATCCCGCTCGACGCCGGCAGCGACGACGAGGACGAGCGCTTCGCCCCGATCGCCTACCTGCCCGACCCGCACGCCGAGCCCTCCGAGCAGATCGAGCAGGCCCAGCTCGCCCGCCTGCAGGACAGCGGCCTGCGCGACGCGCTCTCCCGCCTGGACGAGCGCAGCCGCGCGATCGTGCAGCGGCGCTGGCTCGCCGAAGGCGACAGCGCCACGCTGCACGAACTGGCGGCGGAATACGGCGTGTCGGCCGAGCGCATCCGCCAGATCGAGGCCAAGGCGATGCAGAAGATGCGCGGGATGCTGGCCGCGGTGGCGTGACTGCCCACACTGCCCCTCAGGAAGCGAAACGGCGGCCGAGGGCCGCCGTTTGCGTTTGGAGTGCGCGTTGTACGCGCTCTTCTCTCACTTCCCCGCCAGCAGCGCCTTGATGTCCGCCACCACCACCTGCGGGTCCTCGGCATGCTTGACGTACAGCCGCGGGCGGCCGTCCGGGCCAAAGACGTAGGTGCCGGCAGTGTGGTCGATGGTGTAGTGGCCGGCGAGGTCGCCGCTCTTGCGGTAGAAGACGCGGAACTCCTTCGCCACCTCGGCGATCTTCTCGGCCGTGCCGTACAGGCCGAGGAAGCGCGCGTCGAACACCGGCACGTACTGCGCGAGCAGCTCGGGCGTATCGCGCTCGGGGTCGACGGTGACGAAGAGCACCTGCACGCGGTCGGCCTCGGGGCCGAGTTCCTGCATCACCGTGCTCATGCCGGACAGCGCCGTGGGGCACACGTCCGGGCATTGCGTGTAGCCGAAAAAGATCGTGACCACCTTGCCCCTGAAGTCGGCGAGCGTGCGCTCCTGCCCATTGTGGTCGCTGAGACGCAGCGTCTTGCCGTAGCTGGTGCCGGAGATGTCGGTGCTCTTGAAGACCGGCTCGGACGGCGTGCAGCCGGCAAGCAGGCCGAGGGCGAGTAGCGGGGCCGCGACGATGAGGGAGATCGCTTTACGACGTGAAGACATGGGGCGTACCTGTGTTTCGGTTCCATCAGCACCCGATGATAGTCCCCTTGCCCCGCTCGGGTCAGCCGAATGTTCGACGGAGCGCCTCATCGGTCCTGGGCGAACACCCGCGACGCCACAGAAGGCTTCGCCGCTCCTCGCCCCCTTATCGAGGCGGATCGGTGGCACGCAAGCGCCGCCTGATCGCGCGCATCAGCCCCCCGAGCAGCGGCAGCTTCTCGTACAGCTCCTCGGCGGCGTCCCAGTAGTCGCGGTGCAGCGCCACCCGGCCATCGGCGTCGAAGCGCAGGTGCGTGACGCCGCGCACCGTCAGTGCGCGACCACGCAGCGCGAAGCGGAACTCCCAGCCCAGCATCGCCTGCCCGCCCTGTTCGATGGCCTCGGTGACGACGAAGCGCGGCGCCTCGGTGGTGGTGAACATGTGCTCGAAGATGCGGCGGATGGCGTCGATGCCGACGACCTCGTTGAAGGGGTCCTTGAAGCGGGCGTCCGGTGCATAGAGCTGGCCGAGATCGGCCAGCGCAGCGGGGGTGAGCGTCTCGTAGAACTGCGCCAGGCGCCGCGCGGCCGTCTGTGGCGGGGCCTCCGCCGTCGATGCACCCGCAGGCAGGGGGTCCGGGAGCTTCGGATCGGTCATGGCGGCAAGCCCTACAAGCCAGTGGCGCGGCGGATCAGCGCGAAATAGAGCCGGCGCGGCAGCAACTGCAGGAGCTTGAGCACGCGCGTGAAGCGCTTCGGGAAGTGGATCTCGAAATCACCACGCGCAAAGCCGTCGACGATCGCAGCGGCCGCCTGTGCCGGCGTCTGCAGCGCAGGCATGGCGAAGTCGTTCTGCGCGGTCAGCGGAGTGGCAACGAAGCCGGGATCGATCAGGAACACGCCGATGCCGCGCTGCGACAGGTCGAGATGGAGGACCTCGGCGAAGTTGATCAGCGCCGCCTTGGAGGGGCCGTACACGGTCGCCTTGGGCAGCCCGCCGTAGCCGGCGACGCTGCCCACCAGCGCGATCGCGCCGTGACCCTGCGCGAGCAGGGTCGGCAACACGGCCGCGGTGGCGCTCATGGTGCCGACGAGGTTGGTCTCCAGGGTCTCGCGCACGGCCTGCGCGCTCAGCTCCCAGGCGCGCAGCGGACGGTAGGTGCCGGCGTTGAAGACGACGAGATCGACGCCGCCCCAGGCGGCGAGCAGCTGGTCGCGCGCGCGCTCGAGCTCGTCCACGCGGGAGAGGTCGAGCGCCAGCGCAAGCGCTGGGGCGGGCGGGTCGGTATGGTGCGCGGGCCGGGCGGCCGCATCGCAGGCCGCGCACACCGCCTCGAGGCGCTCCCGCCCGCGCGCCGAGAGCGCCAGGCGCGCACCGCGGCGGGCAAGCTCGAGCGCGAGCGCCTCGCCGATGCCCGAGGACGCGCCCACGATCCACACCCGTCGCCCCGACCACTCCCGGATCGGTGCGTTGAGCGGCGCGAACCAGCCGCGGCGTGCAGCCGGCGCAGTCACGGGCGCTGCCTCTTGTGGAAGGACAAGGCCACCTCGCCGAGGCGAAAACCCCACTTGCTCATCAGCGAACGGTTGAGCATCACGCGGTCATCCATCAGGAACATCCAGTCGTCGAAGTCGACGTTGTACACCTTGCCATCGACGGGCAGCGCCAGGACATATCGCCAGCGCAAGGCGTTCCCCGCGGCGTCGCCGCTCGCCTCGCCGACCACATCGTCGGCGCGGCCGCTGTAGCGGCCGGGGCCGAGCCGGGTGATGGTCCACACACGGCGCTGGGTGCTTCCGTCCGAATAGGTGAAATGCTCGTCGAGCGTGCCGGTATCGCCCTGCCAGCTCGCTTCGATCAGCACGTGGAAGCGCTTGACCACCTTGCCCGAGCGATCCTGGAACATCCCCCAGGCGTCGATCGTGCCGTCGAAGTATTCGCGCAATTCGAGCACAGGCTGCTCGGCACGGTATTCATCGATATTCACGCTGCTGCACCCCCAAAGCCCGAGCAGGGCCGCGCACATCAGGAAGAAACGTCTCACGATTCATCGCCTCCAGGCAGATTCGAGTTCGCTGCGTCGCCACAGCCATGGCTTGCATGCATTAGCCGCCTCCAGAGCGGTGCATGTCGGCTCTTGTCGGAGCGACACGACTCGGCACCGTCGAGCGGAGATCCTCCGTGCCGGTGTCGAGCACTTGCCGCCAACGCCACAACAAGGCGATGGCGACGAGCTTCAGGGCTACCGGCACGAAGCCGTATACCGCCGCAAGTGCGCCGACGGCGGCGGCTTCGTGCGCGCCCGGGGTGTAGCCCAGGAGGGCGAGCAGCGGGAGCGCGAGGCCGGCGGCGAGCGCCAGGTTGGCCTTGGTGACGAAGCTCCACCAGCCGAAACAGGCGCCGGCCTCGAGCACTGGCAAGTCGGGCCCTGCGCTCCGCCTCCCTGCGTCGCATCCACCGCCGGCCGGAGCCGCAACCCCGTCGTGCAGCGGACACGCCGGCTCGCGCCCGCGCGCCAGCCGGTCCGCAAGCAGCGAGGGCGGCAGGGTGAGGTCGGCACCGAGCGCGACGCCCGAGAGCACGCAGATGAAGGCGTAGGCGACCAGGTCGCCGCTGCCGAGCAGGCCTGCCCAGGCGAACACCACCACGGCCAGCGCCATGCCGACGAGCCAGGCGCGCAGCTTGCCGATACGTTGCGACAGTCGCGTCCATAGCGGCAGGCCGGCCGCAGCGGCGACGAAATAGAGTGCGAGGAAGGCCCCTGCGAAGGCCTCTGCATCGAGTACGTCGGCAACGTAGAAGAGCACCGTCGCCGAGGGGATCGCAGCGGCGATGCCATTTGCAGCGAACACCGCGAGCAGGCGGGAGAAGCCCCGATCGGCGAGCGCCGCACGCAGGCCGAGCCACATCGCCGCCCGCAGCGCGGCAAGGCGCGGCGGTGCAGGCGCCCGCAGCAAGGTCCACAGGCCGAACGCCGCCAGCAGCGGCAGGAAGATCCAGGCGAGCCGCGCCAGCCCCGCCGCGCCGCCATCGCTGTTGCCCGCCGTACCGGCGACACCCGCGTCGCCTCCGGTCGGCGCCTCACCGACACCGCCGACGACGGTCTCGGCCACGCCCCCCCCATCGCCGAGCAGCCCGGGGAGCACCGCCGCGAGAACCACGCCGGCGAGTGCGAAAGCCTCGCGGCTGGCGACGAAGCGGGTGCGTGCGGCCGGCGTGGATGCGACTTCCGCGCCCCAGGCGTTGTAGGCGATGCTTGCGACCGAGTATGCCAGCGATACCGCGACCAGGAGGGCGAACAGCCAGACCGCCCCGGCGCCCGCGGGCGGCACCAGCAAGCCGAACATGCCGGCGCCGAGCGCGGGCAGGGACAGCGCGATCCACAGGCGTCGGCGCGGCAGGCGGTCGTTGGCCCAGCCGATCAGCGGGTCGGTGACGGCGTCGACGATGCGCGCAGCGAGCAGCACCGCACCGACCAGCGCGAGCGAGAGTCCCAGGCCCTCCGCGTACAGGCGCGGCACGTGAACGTAGATCGGCAGTGCCGCGAAGGCGAGCGGCAGGCCCAGCGCACCATAGGCGGCGAGCGCCCCGCGCCCGGCCCCGGCGACGGCGTTCATTTCGCCGCGTCCGCCAGCCCGAGCAGGCGCGCGCGCAGCGCGGGTTCGCGCGTGCGCTCGTCGAGCCAGATGGCGAAGAAGGCGTCCGCCAGCGCAGGGTCGTCGAGTTCGGCCGTCGGGCGGCCGTCGTGCCAGAAGGCGGCACCGCGCCCGGGTCGATGCAGCCCGGCCAGGGTCTCTCCGGCCTCGACCGAGGGCAGCGCCGCAGCGAGCGCCCTGCTCCAGCGCGTCAGTGTCGGCTCGTCGGCCACCCCGAGGCGGCGCATCTCGTCCAGGCTGAGTTCGACCAGACGCTCGGAGGTGACCGCGCGCGCATATCGGATCGAGAGCACGTACTCGTCGGCCGTCGCCCCTTGGCCGGGCGACCGCGCCCACAGCGCCGCGTCGTAGAGTTTGAAGCCGAACCAGCGCAACTCGCCGCGCCCGATCTCGCGCAAACCGACCTCGCTCGCCGCGAGCTGCGGCGGCAGCCCAAGCGCGTACCCAAGCTCCATCACGAGCACGAGGCAGCAGGCGAGCACGGAAGCGAGCGCGCGCGGCACCCGGGTGAAGCGGCGCGAGCCGCTCCGCGGAGGCTTCGATGAACGGTCGGCGACTCGCATGCCGCGCGCCCTCACCCGCGTGCCGCCGCCACACCAGTGCTCGCGTGAGCGAACACGTAGTGATGTACGTCGATGTCGCCGGTGTCGAAGCCTGCCTCGCAGTAGGCGAGATAGAAGCGCCACATGCGCAAGAAACGCTCCGGGAAGCCCTGGGCTCGCACCGCCGCCGCCTGCGCGTCGAAGGTCTGGTGCCAGCGCTCCAGGGTCCGGGCATAGTCGCGGCCGAAGGCGAAGTCGCCGACCACGTCCAGCCCGGCGCGCCGGGCCTGCTGCGCCACCGCACCCGGGCTGGGAAGCATGCCGCCGGGGAAGACATGGCGCTGGATGAAGTCGGTGCCGCGCCGGTAGCGCGCGAACAGCGCGTCGGCGATCGTGATCGCCTGCACCACGCAGCGCCCGCCCGGTTTCAGCAAGGCCGAGAGCTGGGCGAAGTAGGTCGGCCAGAAGCGCTCGCCCACCGCCTCGATCATCTCGATCGACACCACGTGGTCGTAGCGGCCGCGCACATCGCGGTAGTCGCACAGCTCGAAGTCGACCCGGTCGGCGTAGCCGCCGCGTTGGGCGCGCGCGCGCGCGAACTCGAGCTGGGATGGCGACAGCGTGATGCCGAGCACCTTGCAGCCGAACTCGGTGGCAGCGACCTCGGCGAAGCCACCCCAGCCGCAGCCCACCTCCAGGAGGGTCTGCCCCGGCTGCACGCCGAGCTCGCCGAGGATGCGGCGGTACTTGCGCAGTTGGGCGTCCGCCAGCGACTCGTCGGGCGAGGCGAACACCGCCGCCGAGTAGGTCATGGTGGGGTCGAGCCAGAGCGCGTAGAAATCATTGCCGAGGTCGTAGTGGGCCTCGATGTTGCGCCGCGAGCCGCTGCGCGTGTTGGCGCGCAGCAGGTGCTGCAGGCGGTGGCTCAGCAGGCGGAACAGGCGCCCGTAGATCGCGCCCTGCAGGCGGGCGCGATTGGCCGAGAGCAGGCGCAGCAGGCCGGGGAGGTCTTCGGTCTCCCACAGGCCGTCCATCCAGGTCTCGCCGAAGCCGATGTCGCCGCGCGCGAGCACCTCGTCGAAGACGGCATGGTCGCGCACGCGCAGGTGGGCGACGAGCGCGCCATGGCCTGCGCGCACGCGCACGCCGTCGGGCAGCTCCACCGCGATCGCACCGCCGTCGAGGCGGTCGAGCATCTCCAGGCATAGCCGGGTGGCGCGCGGCAGGCGCGCGAGGCGCAGGCCGGCGAGCGGCTGCAGGGCATGGTCGAGTGCGTTCATCAGGTGGTCTCCTCGATCGGCGGCGCGGGCTTGCGGAAGAAGCTCACCCGGCGCAGGGCCAGGCGTAGCGCCTGCCAGTGGATGCGGGCGACGACGCCCAGGGTCATGAAGGGCTGGCGCGCGAGCCACTTCGCCATGCTGGTGCCGGAAACTTTCTCCGCACGGCCCGACAGGCGGGTGGACAGCTGGCGTTCGCCGCCGTCCCAAAGCTCGATCGACACCGCGTGCACCGCGCCACGCTGCTCGAAGCGGAAGCGGTACTCGCCACGCACCGGGAAAAAGGGCGAAACGTGGAAGCGCTTGCTGGCGCGCAGCTCGTCGCCCGCGACGATGGGGCGCAGGTCGTCGTGGTGCAGCAGGTAGTTGTGGCGTTCACCGAAAGTGTTGCTCACCTCGGCGAGCACCGCGCGCAGGCTGCCCGCGCGGTCGTGGCAGAACCAGAAGCTCACCGGGTTGAAGACGAAGCCGAGGATGCGCGGCATGGTCTGCAGCACGACCTCGCCGTCGCACGCCGCGGCCAGCCCGCGCTCGTCCAGGAGGGCGCGGATCCACGGCAGCAGGGGCGAGCCGTCGCGGGCGCCGTGGTCGCGGCTGCGGAAGCTGATCAGGTTGGCGCGCTCGATGCCGAGCAGCGGCACGCGCAAGGTGTCCAGCCGAGCGAGCGGCAGGCGCAGGAAGGCGCTCGGGTAGACGAAGCGGTTGTGCGCCTGCACGTGGCGCTCGTGCATGACCGCCCCGAAGCACACCGCGGGCTGCAGCGCGTCGGACATCACGCCTTCTCCAGCGCCGCCGGCACGCGGCCGCGCCGCCACGGCACCTCCACGCCCATCGCCTCGACCACCGCGACCGCCGACTTGAGGCCGTCCTCGTGGAAGCCGTAGCCGGTCCACGCGCCGGCAAACCAGCAGCGCTCGCGGCCCTGGATGGCGGGCAGCGCGGCCTGGGCGTCGATCGCGCCGTGGTCGAACACCGGGTGGGCGTATTCAATGCGGCGGAAGGTCTTGTCCGCAGCGGGTTCAGTGAAGGGATTCAGCGACACCACCACCGGTGTCTGGAAAGGCAGGGGCTGCAGGCGGTTGATCAGATAGCTCACCGACACCGGGCGCTCATCGGGCGCACCGCGGCCGGCGAGGTAGTTCCACGCCGACCACACCTTTTGCCGGCGCGGCAGCAGGGCGGTGTCGGTGTGCAGGTACGCGACGTTGGCCTGGTACTGCACCGCGCCGAGGATGCGGCGCTCTTCCGGCGTGGCCTCGCCGCCGAGGATGGCCAGGGCCTGGTCGCTGTGGCAGGCGAAGACGAGCTCGTCGAAGCGCTCCGGCCCGGCCGCCGTGTGCACCCACACCCCGTCCTCGCCACGCACCACGCGCTGCACCGGCGCATTCACCCGCACGTCGTCGAGGCGGGCGAGCATGCGGCGCACGTAGCTGCGCCCGCCACCCTTCACCGTCATCCAGGTCGGTCGGTCGAGGATCTGAAGCAGGCCGTGGTTGTGGCAGAACTGCACGAAGGTGGCGAGCGGGTAGGCCAGCATCGTACGTGTCGGGCAGGACCAGATCGCCGCGGCCATGGGCAGCAGGTACCAGTCGCGGAAGGCCTGCGAATAGCCCTCCAGGTCGAGATACTCGCCGAGCGACAAGGCCGGCATGGCGCCCTCGTGCGCCATGCGCGTGGTCTCGCGGTTGAAGCGCACGATGTCGCGCAGCATGGCGAGGAAGGCCGGCCGCACCAGATTGCTGCGCTGGGCGAACACGCTGGCGAGGTCGGTGCCGGCCCATTCGAGCTCGGGCTCGGCGAGGCTGACGCCGAAGCTCATCTCGGTCTCGACGGCCTCGACCTGCAGCAGTGCGAACAGCGCGCACAGGTTGGGGTAGGTGCGGCGATTGAAGACCAGGAAACCGGTGTCCACCGGATGGGTGAGGCCGTCGACCGTGATGTCGAGGGTGTTTGTGTGGCCGCCGACGTAGCTGCCCGCCTCGAACAGCGTCACGCTGTGCTGCGGCGCGAGCAGCCAGGCGGTGGACAGGCCGGCAATGCCGCCGCCGATCACCGCGATGCGGCGCCCCGCACCCCCTTCGCCCGCAAAGTTCAGGCGCTCGATCTCACCCATCTTCATGGCGATTACTCCGGCACGTTCTCGCCCTCGATCAGGGCGTAGGCGGAATGGTTGTGGATGGACTCGAAGTTCTCGGACTGCACCCGCCACGAGGCCACGCGCGCGTCGGCGCGCAGGCGCAGCGCGATGTCGCGCACGAGATCCTCGACGAACTTCGGGTTGTCGTAGGCGCGCTCGGTGACCCACTTCTCGTCCGGGCGCTTGAGCAGGCCGAAGACCTCGCAAGAGGCCTCCTCTTCCGCCATGCGCACCAGCTCGCGCAAGCCGAGGTCGCCGCGCAGCGTGGCCGACAGGGTGATGTGCGAGCGCTGGTTGTGCGCGCCGTAGGCGGAGATCTTCTTCGAGCACGGGCACAGGCTGGTCACCGGCACCACCGCCTCGAGCGTGCTGCGGATCTCTCCGCGCTCGGCCTTCTCCACCACCACGCGGGCATCGATGTCGAGCAGGCTCTCCACGCCCGAGACCGGCGCGGTCTTCTTCATGAACCACGGGAAGCGCGCCTCGATGCGGCCGCTGCTCGCCTCCAGACGCACCAGCATGTCGGCGAAGAGGCCGCGCAGGCCGTCGAGGTCGAGCGCGTCGCGCTCGGCCTCGAGGAGTTCGACGAAGCGCGACATGTGCGTGCCCTTGACGTCCGCGGGCAGGCCGACGGTCATCTCGAGCGTGGCGACGGTGTGCTGCACGCCGCCGTCGAGGTCGCGCACCGCCATTGGGTAGCGCAGGCCGCGCACGCCGACCTGCTGGATCGCCAGCGCGCGATGGTCGGCGCTGGACTGCACGTCGGGCAGGAAGAATTTTTCCGGGGCGTTCATGGAGGATCCTCTTACTTGTTGGTGACGTTGCGCAGCGGGAGATCGGCACGATGGACGAAGAGCAGCAACTCGATTGGCGTAGCGGTCGTGCCTGGGTTGTCCACGACGATCTTGGACGTCGTGCCGGACGTGGCTGGCGCAGCCGCTTTGGGCTCCGCGGCGGAGGCCGCGGAAATCCCGACGGAGACGAGTGCCGCGGCGGCGAACAAGCTGCCGGCGTGCCTTGAGAGAATTTTCGCGTTCATGGCCGTGTCCTGGACAAGCGTTGATGACAATCTCACAATAGGCGAGCGCCAGAGGGCTGTCAAGAGTTTGTCCAGGACAAATTGAAACCTTCTCCAGATCCCCGGTCTCGCTTCCTCGATCGTGCGCGAACAATGCACTCCCCGCTCGTTCGATCCGGGATTACGCTTTCCAGACGACCCTGCTTCCACCCGAGAGGCCCGCCCTGGACACCACCTCGCTCGCCATCTACCCGATCGTCGCCGGCCTGCTCGGCGGCATCGGCCTGTTCCTGCTCGGCATGCACATGCTTACCGAGGGCCTCAAGCTCGCGGCCGGTCGCGCGCTCGAGGGCCTGCTCGAGCGCGGCACCGCGACCCCGGTGCGCGGATTGGGCGCCGGCATGACGATGACGGCACTGGTGCAGTCCTCCACCGCAGTCACGGTGGCGAGCATCGGCTTCGTCAACACCGGCCTGCTGTCGCTGCAGAACGCGATGTGGGTGATCTTCGGCTCCAACGTCGGCACCACGCTCAACGCCTGGCTGGTGGCGGCGCTCGGCTTCAGCTTCAGGATCGACGCCTTCGCCCTGCCCTTCGTCGGCATCGGCGCGATCCTGATGCTGGCAGGCCGCACGCTGCGCCAGCGCGCGCTCGGCCAGGCGCTCGCCGGCTTCGGCGTGCTCTTCCTCGGCATCGACGCGCTCAAGGACACCTTCTCGGGCTTCGGCGCGGCGATGAACCTGCAGGACCACATCGCGCCGGGCCTCGTCGGCTGGCTGATCCTGGTCGGCATCGGCACCCTGCTGACGGTGCTGATGCAGGCCTCGGGCGCGGTGATCGCGATCATCATCACCGCAGCCCAGGGCGGGCTGATGTCGATCGAGGCGGCGTGCGCGATGGTGATCGGCACCAACATCGGCACGACGTCGACGGCGATCCTGTCGGCGCTGGGCGCGACCTCGAACGCGCGCCGGCTGGCGGCAACCCACGTGATCTTCAACCTGGTGACCGGTGCGGTGGCGATCGCGCTGCTGCCGCTGCTGATCAGCCTGCTCGGCGCACTGCGCAACTGGTTCGAGCAGCCGGCGACGCCCGCGGTGATGCTGGCGATGTTCCACACCGCCTTCAACCTGCTCGGGGTGCTGCTGATGGTGCCGCTGGCGCGCCCGCTGCGGCGCTACCTGGCCGGTCACTTCCGCAGCCGCGAGGAGGAAATCGCCCGCCCGCGCTACCTGGACGCGCCCTCGCTGGCGGTGCCCGACCTGGCGCTGCGCACGCTGCGCCTGGAGCTGGGGCGCACGCAGTCCTTCGCCCTGACCGCGCTGACCGCGGCCACGCGGGTTCCGCCGGACGAGCCGTGGATCGAGCGTCAGGCGAGCGCGCTCGATGCGCTCGCGCCGGCGATCGGCGACTACGTGCGCAAGCTCAACGCGATGCGCCTGCCGCCAGCGCTGGTCGAGGCGGTGGCGCACAGCCTGCGCGCCCTGCAGTACCAGGAGAGCGCGGTCACCGCGGTGCGCCAGGCCTGCGCGCTGGCCACCACGCTGGGGGCGCCGCCGGGCGCTGAGCTGGAGCCGGTCGCCACGGCCTTCCGCCAGGCCACCGGCGCGCTGGCGGCGAGCGCGGACGCGGCGCGCGAGGATTTCTCGGTGGCACCGGTCGAGGTGAAGCTGGAAGAGGCGGAGTTGCGCTACCAGGCCTTCAAGGAGGCGCTGCTGCTGGAAGGCGCACACGCCCGCATCGACATCCGCACCCTGCAGGACTGGCTGCGCCTGGCCAGCCTGGAGCGGCGCGCGACCGAGCAGGTGGCCAAGGCGGCGCGCATGCTGGCGGTGCTGGATGGCGACCTGACCCCGCAGCAGGCGGCGGAGAAGGCGGGCGGGAACGGGGTGGAGTGAGGCCGGGACGGGACGAGGGGACGTGCGAGACCGTGGGAGCGTGTGATCCAGTCGGGGCAGCGGGGTGGAAAGTCGCTTCCAACCACGTTTGTCCTGGACAAACCGAGCTCCCCCGCCTAACATCGTCTTATCGATCACCTCCCGAAAGTTGCCGCCGATGAACGCCCCGAACCCGTACGAGACCGCCTTCAGCATCGCCGCCGTCGAACGCGACACGGGGCTGGCGAAGGACACCCTGCGGGTGTGGGAGCGGCGCTACGGCTTCCCTTCACCGACCCGCGACGCCAACGGCGAGCGCCTCTACCCGGCGGACCAGGTCGAGAGGCTGCGCATGATCCGCCGCCTGCTCGACCACGGCCGTCGGCCGGCACGGATCGTGGGAGCGAGCGTGGAGGAGCTGTCGGCGATGCTCGACGCTTGCCTGTGTCCGGAGGGCGGCACACCAGCGGGTCGGGACGACGGCCTGCTGCAACTCGTACGCCTGCATCGCAGCGTCGAACTCGCCGCGGCGCTACGCCAGGCGCTGATGAAACAGGGCCTGCAGCGCTTCGTCGCCGAGACGGTGGCGCCGCTCGCGGCGGCGGTGGGCGAGGCGTGGATGCGCGGCGAGGTGGATGTGCCGGAGGAGCACCTGTTTACCGAGCAGGTGCAGAACGTGCTGCGCAGCGCGATCGGTGCGCATGCGGCAAGCGAAGGACGGCCGCGCGTGCTGCTGACGACCTTCCCCGAGGAAGAGCATGTGCTCGGCCTGCTGATGGCGGAGGCGATGCTGGTGCCCGAGGGCGCGAGCTGCCTGTCGCTCGGCACGCGCACGCCGCTGGCGGACATCCGCAGCGCGGCGGTGAGCGGAGGCTTCGACATCGTCGGCCTCTCGTTCAGCATCGCCTATCCGGCGCGCCAGGCGATCGAGGGCCTCCTCGAACTGCGCGCGCTGCTGCCCGAAGAGATCGCACTCTGGGCCGGCGGCGCCGCAGTGCGCGACAAGCAGAAGCGCCTGCCGGGGATCCACGTGGTGGGTGACCTGGAAGACACCATGGCGGCGCTGCTGCAGTGGCGGAGAACACACGCCTGAAGCCTGCCAGGCATCCCGCGGATGGCCCGCAAGCGTGACGATTCTCGCCACTGCGACGGACAAGCGGAAAAACTTCACGGCATGAAAGGGCAGGAAGCCCGTAGTATCGCTTTCGCATATCGCCGCAGTACAGCACGCTCGTCCGAGCCTGCCGCCGAGGGCCGATACGCTTCCGCCCCATTTCCAGATAGGAGTCGTGCCATGAAGGGACTTTCCAAGGGAAGTCTGTTTTTTTGCGCCCTGATGAGCGCAGGATCAAGCCCTGCGTTCGCCGAGGAGTTGGTCGATGCCACCATGCCGGAGCGCATCTACGAGATCGCCCGGGGGTTCGGTTCCGCTGAACTCGGCAAGGATAGCCAGGGCGACCCCCGCATCATCGGGAGAGTCGATGGCACGAAGTACGGGGTGTATTTCTATGGCTGCGCCAAAGGGCGGGAGTGCGACGACATTCAGTTCTCCGCCGGCTGGAGCGGCCCCAAGGTTTCGCTCGAAAAGATCAACGAATGGAATCGGGACAAGCGGTTCGGCAAGGCCTACATCGACAGTGACGGAGACCCGCGCCTCGAGATGGAGGTCAACCTGGACTATGGCGTCTCCGCGAAGAATCTCGAGGACTCGTTCAACTGGTGGTCCAAGGCGCTCAAGGAATTCAAGAAGATCGTCATCGAGGAATAAGCGCCTCGTGTGCGGGCACTCCGGAACGTGGCCCGCCGGGCTCATCCGGAGCGCCCCGGCGCGATAAGATGCGCGCCATGTCCGCCGCTTCCTTCTTCCAGTCCAAAGAACCGTCCCCCGCCTCCGACGCGAGCGCCGCGCACGGCGGCGAAGCGCTCGCCGACGCCGCCTGCCGAGTGCTCGAGCACGTCTTCGGCTACCCCGCCTTCCGTGGCGAACAGGGGCAGATCGTCGAGCATGTGGCCGCAGGTGGCGACGCACTGGTGCTCATGCCCACCGGCGGCGGCAAGTCGCTGTGCTACCAGATCCCGGCACTGCTGCGCGCGGGCACCGCGATCGTGGTGTCGCCGCTGATCGCGCTGATGCAGGACCAGGTGAGCGCGCTGGTCGAGGCGGGTGTGCGCGCCGCCTTCCTCAACTCCAGCCTGGACATGGACCGCGCCCGCGCGGTGGAGCGGGCCTTGTGGGATGGCGAGCTGGATCTGCTCTACGTCGCCCCCGAGCGCCTGATGACGCCGCGCTTCCTCGACCAGCTCGACCACCTGCGCGACACCGGCCGGCTGGCGCTGTTCGCGATCGACGAGGCGCACTGCGTGTCGCAGTGGGGGCACGACTTCCGCCCGGAGTACCTGCAGCTCTCGATCCTGCCCGAGCGCTACCCGTCGATCCCGCGCATCGCCCTCACCGCCACCGCCGACCGCCAGACCCGCGAGGAGATCGCCGAGCGCCTCAACCTGCAGCATGCGCGCCGCTTCGTCTCCAGCTTCGACCGCCCCAACATCCGCTACACCATCGTCGATAAGGACGACGCGCGCCGCCAGCTTCTCAACTTCATCCGCGAGGAATGCCCTGCCGATGCCGGCATCGTGTATTGCCTGTCACGGCGCAAGGTGGAGGAGACCGCGGCCTGGCTGCAGGAACAGGGTCTGAATGCCCTGCCCTACCACGCCGGCATGACGCAGGAAATGCGCGCCGAGCACCAGACCCGCTTCCTGCGCGAGGACGGGCTGATCATGGTGGCGACGATCGCCTTCGGCATGGGCATCGACAAGCCCGACGTGCGCTTCGTCGCGCACCTCGACCTGCCGCGTTCGATCGAGGGCTATTACCAGGAGACCGGCCGCGCCGGCCGCGATGGCCTGCCGGCGCAGGCCTGGATGGCCTGGGGCGCGCAGGACGTGGTGCAGCAGCGGCGCATGATCGACGAGTCCGAAGCGGGCGAGGAGTTCAAGCGCCTGGCGCGCAACCGGCTCGACGTGCTGGTCGGCCTCGTCGAAGCCACCACCTGCCGCCGCCAGCACCTGCTCGCCTACTTCGGCGAGGAGTCCGCCCCCTGCGGCAACTGCGACAACTGCCTCAACCCGCCGCAGACCTGGGACGCCACCGAGGCCGCACGCAAGGCCTTGAGCTGCGTGTATCGCACCGGCCAGCGCTACGGCGCCGGCCACCTGATCGACGTGCTGCGCGGCGAGCTCACCGAGAAGGTCATCGAACGCCAGCACCAGGACATCACCACCTTCGGCATCGGCAGCGACCTCGACGAGAAGCGCTGGCGCACGATCTTCCGCCAGCTGGTCGCGCGCGAGTTCGTCGCCGTCGACCACGAGCGCTACAACGCGCTGCGCCTCACCGACGCCGCCCGCCCGCTGCTGCGCGGCGAGGCCGAGTTCCACCTGCGCCTCGAGCGCGAGCGCAGCCGCAGCCGCGCGCGGCGACGCGGCAGTGCGGATATCCCGGACGGTATTCCCACCACGCTCTTCGACCGCCTGCGCGCCTGGCGCTTCGCCACCGCCAAGGAACGCAACGTACCGGCCTACGTGGTCTTCCAGGACGCCACCCTGCGCGAGATCGCGATCACCCGCCCGCGCACGCTGTCCGATCTGGCGGCGATCAGCGGCGTCGGTGACCGCAAGCTGGAGCACTATGGCGAGGCGATCCTGGAGATCGTGGCCGAGGCAGGCTGACAGGGTGGATGCACCATGCAAGAAAGACCGGCCTACGCCGGGAGGCAGATGGAGCCGGGCAGGTCGTCGATCCGCCTGAACGATCGACGACCTGCCCGGCCCCATCACTTCGAGCTTGGTCCGGTGAGGCGTCAGGCAGCCGCCTGGAGCCTGCATTCCTCGCGACGACGGCGAATCGCCGCGAGGCCGAACATGCCGAGGCCGAGCAGGGCGAGGCTGGTGGGTTCGGGCACCGTACCAACCTGGCAGGCTGGATCATTCGGATTCAGGGTGCAGAAATCCAGGATCTCCTGCAACTTCGACTGTGCAAAACTATCCACGAAGGTGGTGACGACCTGCTGGTCGGTGGTGTTCAACCCGTTGAGGTCATAGACGTTGCCGCCATGATTGTCGGCAAGTGGCTTGTACGAGTTGATCGTGCTCGCGCCCCGGAGCACGGCGTTGAACAGCGCATTGTTGTCGTCGAGCAACTGATCGGCGATCGCCAGCGTCACCGCCAAGGTACCGACCGCACCGCGCGCCACCGTGTCGCCATTGGACGGCTCGTCGGTGAAGATGATGATGTTCTTGATCGCGTCGCTGCGGAAACTGAACAGCGAGGCCTGGTTGTCCAGTTCGTTCAGTGCGAAGGCGGTGGCCGTGTAGCCGGGCTCCGTTCCGCCGTTGACCAACAGCCCCTGGGCCGCGATTGCGAAGCTGGCCGAGTCCGTCAGGTTCGTCAGCATGCGCGGTGCGACAGTCGAACTGCCGTACCCCACCAGGCCATACCTGGCATCTACACCCCCGGACGACAGGATCGACGCGAATTGGCCGATGTTGTTCCGCAGGTTGGCCTGGACGTTCCCCATCGAACCGGACTCGTCGACCATCATGACAATGTCGGTCTTGATCAAGGCGGCGTTGGCCGCGGAGCCGAATCCTCCAGCCAGCGCGGCAATCGCCATCGTGGAAACGAGTTTATTTATTTTCATGTCTTTCTCCTCAGTTTCATTTTTCGACCGGATCCGCCAAATAACGCAATCCGTAGCGAAACTGGAAGCAAGACTTGAGCCAAAAGTATTTTCTTATTTAAATCAACATCTTTTCAAAAATCTCGGCAACCGACTGCCTTGTTTGTAAAATTATCCGACGGTTTCACGCACCTTCGGCGCGGCCTGAACGGCTGCGCGCTCGCCGCGATGACGACGGCCGATGGGCCATCGTCTTCATTGGCACAGGTCTTCGCGCTCAGCGCCGGAAGCGCTCCTCGGCGATCGTGTCGGCCACCTCGCCGGTGGGACGTTCCTCCTCGCGAGCGCGCTCGAAGACTTCCATCAGGTTCTCGCGGATGCCCTCGATGTGCTTGAGCAGCGCGCTGCGATCGAAGCCGATGCGCTCGTGATAGACGTCGATGATGCCGCCCGCGTTGATCACGTAGTCGGGCGCGTAGAGGATGCCGCGCTTCATCAGCTCGACGCCGTGGCGGGCTTCGGCGAGCTGGTTGTTGGCGGCGCCGGCGACGACCTTCGCCTTCAGCTGCGGGAGGGTGCTGTCGTTGAGGACGGCGCCGAGCGCGCAGGGCGCGAACACATCGACGTCGAGGCCGAAGATCTCCTCCGGTGCGACCACGGTGGCATCCAGTTCCTTGCCCGCCTGCAGCAGCGGCTCGCGGTGGATGTCGGTGACCCAGAGCCGGGCGCCGGCTTCCTTGAGCTGACGGGCGAGGTCGAAGCCGACGTTGCCCACGCCCTGGACCGCCACGCGCAGGCCGTCGAGCGAGTCGCGGCCGAGGCGCTCCTTCACCGCAGCCTGGATGCCGATGAAGGTGCCGTAGGCGGTGGCGGGCGAGGGATCGCCGCTGCGCGTGCCTTCATCCGAGGGCTTGTCATGGATGCCGGCGACGTGGCGGGTGAACTGCGCCATGGTCTTCATGTCGGCAACGCTGGTGCCGGAGTCCTCGGCGGCGATGTAGCGGCCGTTCAGCTGCTCGAGCGCACGCGCGAAGGCAGCGAGCAGCAAGGGCGTTTTCTGCGTGCGAGGGTTGCCGATGATCACCGACTTGCCGCCGCCGAGCTTGAGGTTAGCCATCGCCGACTTGTAGGTCATGCCGCGCGACAGGCGCAGCACGTCGCGCACCGCCTCTTCCTCACTGGCATAGGGCCACATGCGGCAGCCGCCGAGCGCGGGGCCGAGGTTGGAATTGTGGACGGCGATGATCGCCTTCAGTCCGCTCTTGTCGTCGCTGACGAAGACCACCTGCTCGTGGTCGGCGAAGTCGCTCAGGGAAAATACGGCCATGCTGTGTCTCCTTCCTTGTGGGAACGTGGGTGTGAGCCGACCCGCCGGCGTCGCTCGTGGCGCGCAGGTCGGGTGGCGAGGGTAAAACTGGGGACAGACCCCGATTTCCCGCTACCGTGGGAGCGGGCTTGCCCGCGAATCAGCCCGGGATGATCGCGATCGTCCTGCGCGCCTTGGTCGCCAAGGGCGTGCTCGGCGCGCGGCGCTGGCGGAAGTCCTCCAGCAGCACGGCCTGGCGCTTGCGGGCACCGGCGAGGTAGCGCTCGCGCACGTGGCCGTAGCCGCGGATCTGCTCGGGGAGCGCCGCCAGCTCGATCGCGGCCTCGTGGTTGCTGCTGTCCAGATTGACGACGATCTCGTCCACCAGGTGCTCGTAGTCGGCGATCAGCTCGCGGTCGAGCTTGCGGTCGTGGCTGCGCGCGAAGGGGTCGAGCTTCGAGCCGCGCAGGTGGCGGAACTTCGCCAGCACGCGCATCGCTTTCAGCATCCAGGAGCCGTAGGCCTTCTTCTTCAGCTCGCCGGTCTGCGGGTCCTTGTCGGCCAGCATCGGCGGCGCGAGGTGGAAGACGAGCTTGTAGTCGCCCTCGAACTGCTCCTCGACGCGCTTCAGGAAATCGCTGTCGGTGTACAGGCGCGCGACCTCGTACTCGTCCTTGTAGGCGAGCAGCTTGTGATAGCCGCGCGCGACCGCCTCGGTCAGCAGCTGGATGCCGGGGGCGACCCCGGCCTCGGCGGCACGCACGCGCTCGACCAGGCGCGTGTACCGCGCGGCGTAGGCGGCGTCCTGGTAGTCGGTCAGCTGCGCCTTGCGGCGCGCGATCAGCTCGTCGACGCTGGTCGACAGGTGGTGGTGCGCGGGCGTGCCGAAGCGGGGCCTGGCGGCCTCGCGCACCGCACGCAGGTCGACCGCGGCGCGGCGCCCCCACAGCAAGGCGGCCTTGTTGGCCTCGATCGCGGTGCCGTTGATCTCGATCGCGCGCTCGATCGCCTGCCGCGATAGCGGCACCAGGCCGCGCTGCCAGGCGAAGCCGAGCATGAACAGGTTGGTGGCGATCGAGTCGCCGAGCAGCTCGGTGGCGAGCGCGGTGGCGTCGAGGAACTCGGCCTTGTCGGCACCGACGGCGTCGACGATCTGCGCCTCCATCGCCGCGGCCGGGAACTGCGGGTCGGGGTTGGCGAGCACGTCGCCGCTGCGCGCCTGCGCCGCGAAGCCGCGCACGAACTCGCTGGTGTTGGTCTGGTCGCGGTTGATGAGAACGCGGGTGCGGCCGTGCTGCATCTTGGCGAGCGACTCGTCGCTGGCCGCCACCACCAGGTCGCAGCCGATCACCGCGTCGGCCTCGCCGGCGGCGACGCGCGCGGCGTGGAGCTGCGCCTGGAGGTCGGCGATGCGCACGTGCGACCACACCGCGCCGCCCTTCTGCGCCAGCCCCGCCATGTCGAGCACCGAGATGCCCTTGCCCTCCAGGTGCGCGGCCATGCCGAGCAGCGCGCCGATGGTGACCACGCCGGTGCCGCCAACGCCGGTGATGAGGATGCCCCAGGGCGCGGCGGTGTCGGGCAGCCGCGGCTCGGGGAGTTCGTCGGCGAGGTGGCCGGGCGCGGCGGCTCCGCTCGCCTTGCCCTTCTTCAGCGCGCCGCCCTCGACGGTGACGAAGCTCGGGCAGAAGCCCTTCACGCAGGAGTAGTCCTTGTTGCACGAGCTCTGGTCGATGAAGCGCTTGCGGCCGAACTCGGTCTCGACCGCGCCCACCGACATGCAGTTCGACTTGTCGCTGCAGTCGCCGCAGCCCTCGCACACGAGGTCGTTGATCACCACGCGCCTGGCCGGGTCGGGGAACTTGCCGCGCTTGCGGCGGCGGCGCTTCTCGGCGGCGCAGGTCTGGTCGTAGAGGATGGCGGTGACCGCCGGTGCCGTGCGCAGCTCGCGCTGCACCGCGTCGAGCTCGTCGCGGTGGCGCACCGCCACGCCGTGCGGCAGGTCGGCCGGACCGTAGGCGCGCGGCGTGCCGTCATTGACCACCACCACCGTGCCCACGCCCTCGGCGAGCAGCTGGCGGGCGATGATCGGCACCGACAGCGTGCCGTCGTGCGGCTGGCCGCCGGTCATCGCCACCGCGTCGTTGTAGAGGATCTTGTAGGTGATATTCACCTTCGCCGCCACCGCCGCGCGGATGGCGAGGATGCCCGAGTGCATGTAGGTGCCGTCGCCAAGGTTGGCGAACACGTGCGGGGTGTTGGTGAAGGGGGCCTGGCCGATCCAGGGCACACCCTCGCCGCCCATCTGGCAGAAGGTCTGGGTGTGCTCGGGCGACAGCCAGGTCGCCATGTAGTGGCAGCCGATGCCGGCGATCGCGCGCGAGCCCTGCGGCACCTTGGTCGAGGTGTTGTGCGGGCAGCCGGAGCAGTAATGCGGCACGCGCTGGATGGACAGGCGCGGCCTGGCGAGCGCGGCCTCCTTGGCCTCGATGAAGGCGAGCCGCGCCTTGATGCGGTCGGAGGTGTGGAAGCGCGCGATGCGACCGGCGATCGCGCGCGCGATCATCGCCGGGGTGAGCTCGCCGGCGGCGGGCAGCAGCCAGTCGGCGTGCGGCAGGCTCCACTCGCCCTTCTCGTCGAACTTGCCGATGACGCGCGGGCGCACCTCGTCCTTCCAGTTGTAGAGCTCTTCCTTCAACTGGTATTCGAGGAACTGGCGCTTCTCCTCGATCACCAGGATCTCGTCGAGGCCGTCGGCGAAGCGGCGCACGCCCTCGGCGTCGAGCGGCCACACCATGCCGACCTTGTACAGGCGCAGGCCGATCGCCGCGGCGGTAGCCTCGTCGATGCCGAGGTCGTCGAGCGCCTGGCGCACGTCGAGGTAGCTCTTGCCGCTGGTGAGGATGCCCAGGCGCGCCCGCGGCGGGTCGATGACCATGCGGTCCAGCCCGTTCTTGCGGCCGTAGGCGAGCGCGGCGTAGAGCTTGTGGTGGAGCAAGCGCTCCTCCTGCACCAGCGGGGGGTCGGGCCAGCGCAGGTTGAGGCCGTCGAGCGGCAGCGGGAACTCTTCCGCGCTCGGGATGAGCGTCTGCACGCGGAAGGGGTCGATGTCGACCGAGGACGAGGTCTCCACCGTGTCGGTCAGCGCCTTGAACGCCACCCAGCAGCCCGAGTAGCGCGACATCGCGAAGCCGTGCAGGCCGTACTCCAGATACTCCTGGATGCCGGCAGGGGCGAGCACCGGCATCATCAGCGCCTTGAACACGTGCTCGGTCTGGTGCGGCAGGGTCGAGGACTTGGCGGCGTGGTCGTCGCCGGCGATCACCAGCACACCGCCGTGCTGCGAGGTGCCGGCGGCGTTGGCGTGGCGGAAGACATCGCAGGTCCGATCCACGCCGGGGCCCTTGCCGTACCAGATCGAGAACACGCCATCATGCTTCGCGTTGGGATCGAGGCCGAGCTGCTGCGTGCCCCACACCGAGGTCGCGGCGAGATCCTCGTTGAGGCCGGGCTGGAAGCGGATGCTCATCGGCTCGAGGAAGCGCTTCGCCTTCCAGAACTCCTGGTCCACGCTGCCGAGCGGCGAACCGCGGTAGCCGGTGACGAAACCAGCGGTGTTGAGGCCGGCCGCCTCGTCGCGCAGCTTCTGCATCATCGGCAGGCGAACCAGGGCCTGGATGCCGGTCATCCAGGCGCGGCCGGTCTTGAGGGTGTATCTGTCGTCGAGGCTGACGTTGGGGGCGATGTTCGACATGGTGGCGTGAACCGCCGCCGCTCGGCAGGCCGGCGCGTCTGGCGCGGGCTGCCGGCGGGTCGGCGTGGTCTCCTCTGCGGGTGGATCGGTGCGCCGCCGCGGCCGGACCGGCCTGCAGCGCTCGTGGATGCACATGCTAGGGCGATCGGCGGAAAAGATTTTTCGCAATCGGGGGTGCAGACCTCGATATAAGAAAAATTTTTTCGCTTATCGAATCGTACGATGCGCGCCAGTCGGGCCGAACCGTCCGGCGACCACAAGATGGGTCGGCACGGATCCGCGAACGTGGCGGCGCAGGCATCCCGCTTGGGAGGCGGGCGCCGGACGTTTAGAATCCGCGCCTTTTCCCTCCGCGCCACAAGCGCGTCAAAACTCGAGGAGACTTGCATGAATCGAACCGCCGCCACCCGCGGTGCCGCCTCCGCGCGGCCGCACGCCACCGTCGCATCCACCCGCCACGAGGAATGCTGACATGGCCAAGCACGCACACAGCCAATGGTCGTCGCGGATGGGCTTCGTGCTCGCCGCCACCGGTTCCGCCGTCGGCCTCGGCAACATCTGGAAGTTCCCCTACATGGTCGGCCAGAGCGGCGGCGCCGCCTTCGTGCTGGTTTACCTCGCCTGCATCGCCTTGATCGGCGTGCCCATCCTGGTCGCGGAGTGGATGATCGGCCGGCGCGGGCAGAAGAACCCGATCAACAGCATGGCCCAGCTCGCACGCCAGAACGGCCACAGCACCAACTGGGCGGTGGTCGGCGCGGTCGGCGTGCTCGCCGCCTTCCTGATCCTGTCCTTCTACTCCGTGATCGGCGGCTGGGCGCTGGCCTACATGCGCGATGCCGCCACCGGCGCCTTCATCGGCCTGGACAAGGCCGCGATCGGTGGCGCCTTCGAGGGCTTCCTCGCCCGCCCGGCCGAGCTGCTGACCTGGCACTCGATCTTCATGCTGCTCACCGTGGTCGTCGTGGCCCTCGGCGTATCCGCCGGCCTGGAGCGCGGCACCAAGCTGATGATGCCTGCGCTCGGGCTGATCCTGATCGTGCTGGTCGGCTATGCGATGACCACCGGCAGCTTCGGCGAGGGCCTGGCCTACCTCTTCAACCCGGACTGGAGCAAGCTCGACGGCAAGGTGCTGCTCGCCGCGCTCGGCCACGCCTTCTTCACCCTGTCGCTGGGCATGGGCATCATGATGGCCTACGGCTCCTACCTCGGCCAGGAGGTGAACCTGCTGCGCACCGCACGTACGGTGGTGATCATGGACACGGTGTTCGCGCTGTGCGCGGGCATGGCGATCTTCCCGATCGTGTTCGCCAACGGGCTGGATCCCGCGGCCGGCCCCGGCCTGGTGTTCGTCACCCTGCCGCTGGCCTTCGGCCACATGGGCGGCGGCCTCGTGATCGGCGCGCTGTTCTTCCTGCTGCTGACCTTCGCCGCGCTGACCTCGTCGATCTCGCTGCTCGAGCCGGTGGTGGAGCTGATCGAGGAGCGCACCCCGCTCGGCCGCGTCGCCGCCACGATGATCGCCGGCCTCACCATCTGGGCGCTGGGCATCGCCGCGCTGCTGTCCTTCAACGTGTGGGCCGACGTCAAGCTGTTCGGGATGAACATCTTCGATCTGCTCGACTACGCGACCAGCAAGTTCATGCTGCCGCTCGCCGGCCTGGGTGCGATCGTGTTCGCGGCGTGGAAGCTGGATCAGCAGGGCGTCAAGGCGGAGCTGGGCCTCGGCAGCGCAGGCTTCGGACTGTGGACGCTGCTGTCGCGCTACGTCGCGCCGGTGGGCGTGCTGTTCGTGTTCTGGAGCAATCTGTAAGAGTCGGGCGGCGACGTTCGCGCCTCGCGGCGCTCCTACACGGTCTCAGGCCGCGTCGGTTGATGTAGGAGCGCCGCAAGGCGCGAAGACGGCCTTCCTTCCCCGCGCCGACCGCCGGTCGGCCCGATGCGCGCCTCGCGGCGCGCCTACAAGGGGAGCGCGCTTTCGTTCTTGATCTCGCGCAGCGCCACCGCGGAGTGGGTGACGTCGATCTCGGGGATCTTGAGCAGGAATTCGTGCATGAACACCGACAGCGCCTCGAGGTTCGGGAGGTAGAGCTTGAGCAGGCAGTCGGTCTCGCCGAGCAGCTCGTAGCACTCCACCACCTGTTCGCAGGCCTTGACCACGCGCTCGAAGCGGTCGAGCACGTCGGCGCTGTGCTGCTTGAGCTTGACGCGCACCCACACGCAGGTGCCCAAGCCCACCTTGTGGCGGTCGACCAGCGCGACGTAGCCGCGGATCACGCCCGCCTCCTCCATCTCGCGCACGCGCCGCCAACAAGGCGTGGGCGACATCCCGACCTTGTCGGCGAGCGCCTGGGTGCTGAGGGTGGAGTCCTTCTGCAGCAGGGTCAGGATGTGACGCTGCGCCGGGTCGAGTTTCATGTCGGGCGGCCTTGTGCGGCGGTCGTCGGGTCGGTGCGGGCGTGGGGACGCCAATGGCGGATTCCCGGGGGAGCGGACTTGCTCGCGCAGGCGGCGCTCGGGCAGCGCCGTTGTTCGCCGGCAAGCCGCTCCCACAAGAGGATTTACAGCACCTTCAGCAGCTCGACCTCGAACACCAGGGTGGCGTTGGGCGGGATCACGCCGCCGGCGCCGCGCGCGCCGTAGCCGAGCTCGGGCGGGATGGTGAGCTTGCGCTTGCCGCCGACCTGCATGCCCTGCACGCCCTCGTCCCAGCCGCGGATCACGTGGCCGGCGCCGAGCGGGAAGACGAAGGGATCGTTGCGATCCTTGCTCGAGTCGAACTTGCGTCCGTCGGTGAGCCAGCCGGTGTAATGCACCGACACCATGCGGCCCTTCTCGGCGGTGTCGCCGCTGCCGAGCTCGAGTTCATCGATGACGAGTCCGCTGGCGGTGGTGGTCTGGGTCATGCCGTTCTCCTGCCGTGAGTGAAAGCGCGCATTCTACCTGCTGCCTTCGGGCCAGCGGCGCAGGTCGAAATGGCTGCGGAATTTCGTGATCTTGGGCGCCACCACGTACTGGCAGTAAGGCTGGTCGCTGTTGTTCACATAGTAGTCGTGGTGCTCCGGCTCGGCCGGCCAGAAGCGCGGCGCACGCTCGACCCGCGTGACGATCGCTTTCGGGAAGACACGGCGCTCGCCGAGCTCCTCGATGGTGGCGAGCGCGGTGTGCAGCTGCGCCTCGGTGGTGGCGAAGATCACCGAGCGGTATTGCGGGCCGACGTCGTTGCCCTGGCGGTCGACGGTGGTCGGATCGTGGATGGTGAAGAAGACGTCGAGCAGCTCACGGTAGCTCACCTTCTCCGGATCGAAGACGATCTTCACCACCTCGGCATGGCCGGTGCCGCCGGAACACACGTCGCGGTAGCCGGGCCGCTCGACGTGGCCGCCGCAATAGCCCGGCACGACCTCGTCCACACCGGCCACCAGGTCGAACACCGCCTCCAGGCACCAAAAGCAGCCGCCGCCCAAAATGGCGGTCTCGCGCACCGGCTCGTTCTTGTTCTCTGTCATCTGCTCGCTCCATCGGGGTTGGTCATGGCATCGGAGAGACCGCGCGGACGGGGAATCATTCCCCGTCCGCCGCGTGGCTCAACGGAAGGAGAAGCCGTACTGGACGTCGAGCGCGGTGTCGGTGCCGCCGCGGGCGATCACGGAAAGCCGGCGCGAGATCTGGTAGGTCAGCTTGACCAGGGTGGCGGCCCCGCCCAGGCTCTGCTCGAAGTTGAGGAAGAGGTCCGGCCCCAGGCGCTTGCCCAGGCTCAGCACCTGGCCGGACACCGAGGGGCCGCCGGAGACCGTCTGCCCGCTGCCGAGCACCCGGCTGCTGCGCGCGCGCGTGGTGCTGTTGAGCTCGCCCTGGCCGATCGAGAAGGAGTCGAAGCCGAGGCTGCGCGAGAGCTCCTCGGTCATGCCGCCGCCCGGGCCGCCGAGCAGCGCCGCCGCGGCCGGGAGCAGCAGGCCGAGGTCGGCGCCGGAGCCGGCGTCTGGGGCGCGCCCGAGCACGATCCACGACAGCTTGGCGGGGTCGGGCACCTCCGGGTCGGACACCAGCTTGATCTGCGGACGCTTGGCGCTGCCGGTGATCGCCACCCCGGCCTCGACCTCCAGGCCCTTGCGCAGCGCGACGATGTTGAGCCCGGGCGCGTCGAGCGGGCCCTGGAAGTTGATCAGCCCTCGCTCCAGGGTGAGGTTCTGGCCGTAGCCGCGATAGCCGCCGCCGACGGTCTCGATCGTGCCCACCGCCGTCAACGGCCGCCCCGGCTGCAGGCGGATGCGCAGGCCGCCGGCGAGTCGCGTCTCCAGGCCGAGCGCCGACAGGTAGAGGGCGTCGCCGAGGCCGACACGGACGTCCGCATTGACCGCGAAGCCGCCCCCCTCCTGCGCCGGTGCGGGGTTGCGCCCGAGCACGACGACGTCGTCGGACAGGCTGGGCGGCAACGCCTCGGCAAACTCGATGTAGCCCGCATCGGCACGGAACTCCGCGTCCAGCACCAGCGACTCCCAGGTGCTGCGCGCCGTGCCGCCGCCCGAGAGCAGCATCCAGCGGTCGTCGCGCTGCAGCAGCGGCAGGCGGTCGGCGTCGAAGCGGAAATCGCCCGCGCCGCTGTCGAGCGCGAGCTCGCCGCGCGCGGTGAAGCGCCCGGGCGTGGCGGTGAGGCGTTCGAAGGGGATGCGGTTCTCGCGCGGGCGCACGCGGTTCTCGGAGACGAACTCGAGCCGCTCGAGGCGCACGCGCTGCGGGTCGAAGTCGAGGTCGAGCTCGCCGCCGGCGAGGATCAGGCCCTGGTCGACCAGGGTGATGCCGAGCTCGCGCCCCTCGATGCGGCCGCTCGCACGCAGTGCCTCGATCGTGCCGCCCACGGTGAAGTCGCCGCGCAGACGCCCGGCCAGCTCGACGCTCTCCTGGGAGAGACGCCCGAGCCACGCGAGCGAGGGCATGTCGAGGCGCGCCGCGCCACGGATCGCGGTCGCCGACGGCACGCTCCACAAGCCGTCGGAGCCGCGCCGCGCGCGCAGCCCCGCCTCGCCCTGCACGCTGCCGAGCTCCTTGCCCTGCACGTCGACGGCGAGCTCGATGCGATCGCCGCGCGCGCTCAGCACCGCCTCGAGCTTCTCCAGGCCGAGCCGGGTGCGCAGCTCGCCTTCCACGCTGATGTCGCCGGATTCGCGGAACACGCGCGCCTCGCCTTCCAGCGTACGCCCGACCGCGAGGTCCCAGCGCGCGCCCAGGCTCAGCGGGTCGGCGTTGCGGCTCGGACGGCCGTCGCGGCGCCGGGGTTCGGTCTCGACCACCAGCCCGGCGAGATCGCCGCGCAGCACGCTCTGCGCCGGCGACCACGCGGTCTCGAGCAGGCGGATGCGGCCCTTGTCGCCGGCCTCGATCTCGGCCGCGCCCAGGCGCACGCGATCGGCGCCGAGCTCGAGCGTGGCCGGCGCCTGCAGGCGGGCGGGGAAGCGCCCGCCGGCCTCGAGCGCGGCGAGGCGGCCACTCCAGCGCGGGGTCTCGCCCGCGGGCAGGCCGCCTTCGAGGGCGAGGCGCAGGGTGTCGGCGACGCCCTCGAGCTTGGGCGTGGCGAGGTCGGCGTCGAGGCGGTGGCGCGCGCGCGTGCCGCTGGCCTCGATGCGCGCGCTCGCCAGCCAGTCGGGCTGCGCGGCGCCGTCGGCGCCGCGCGCACGGCTGCCGAGGCGGCTGAGGCCGAGCACGAGCTCGAAGGGGCCGTCGATGCCGGAGTCGAGGCGGACGCGGCCATTCACCCCGGCCAGGCGTAGGTCGCCGGGCAGGGCGAGGTTCTCGCCGAAGAGGTCCAGGCGGCCATTGGGCGCCTCCAGCGTACCGCCGATGCGGCCCTCGGCGCCGGCGCGGCCGCCGAGCCCGAAGCCGATCGCCGCCAGCGCGGGCGCGTCCAGGCGCAGCGCCAGGCTGTCGCCGGGCGCTCCGAAGGCCCCCTCGGCGACCAGGGTGTTGCCGGCGACATCGAGGTCGATCTTCGCCTCCGGCAGGCGCAGGCCTTCCAGGCGCAGGCGGCCCTGGCCGCGCAGCGGGCGGCCGTCGAGCCGGCTGTCGGGGAGGGTGAAGTCGAGCGCGACCGCCTGCGGCAGGCCCTCGGCGGGCAGGTCGCCGCGCGCCTCGAGGTCGAGATTGAGGCGCGCGCTCGGCAGCTCGGCCTGCAGCGCACGCGGATCGACGCCACGTAGGCGGGCCGACAGGGTGAAGCTGCGCGTCGGCGCCGCGGGCGAGGATGCCGGGGCGTCCATTGCCGTCGTCGGCGCAGGCGCTGCGGTCGCCGCGCCCTCCCGCACGGGCTCCGGCGCACCCTCGCCGACGCCGGCAGCGGCGGCCACCGCCACAGGCGGCGCGACGCTCAGGCTGGCGTCGGCGTCGATGCGCGCCTCGCCCACCGCGAGGGCGAGGCGTGCCGTCTGGCGCCGGGCGTCGGCCTCGGCGTCCACGCGGCCGGCGACGATCTGGCGCGGCAGGCGCCCGTCGAGCGCACGCGTGTCGATGCCGGCGAGTTCGAGCGCGGCGACGAGCTGGCCGAATCCACCGTCGGCCGCTGGCGCGGCTGGGGCGGCTGGGG
>ENA-UOUJ01000356-UOUJ01000356.1-activated-sludge-metagenome-genome-assembly--contig:-NODE-356-length-33655-cov-4.235565_pt1 | contig 33655 bp, 31 predicted proteins | sample MGYA00249839_ERZ747224 | MGnify/ENA primary metagenome ERZ747224 (study PRJEB28782, sample SAMN03220277) | activated sludge metagenome | biome: wastewater; feature: sewage sludge; material... | reverse complement strand
CAGAGATCCCGGTGGCTCGAGCCCTGAGCCAGCGATCGGCGGCCGGACTCAGCGGCGCATCGAGCACGGCGCCCGGTTCCGCGCCGCGCGCGATCTCCCGCAACACGGCTTCGCGTCGCGGCGACTGAGCCGCCTGTTGCCGGGCGAACTCGTCGAGCACCGTCGATCGCAAGCGCGTCGGCGGTTCGAATCCCGGCGCGGTGGACGCGGCGGATGCGGCGGCCGGCATCTCGTCGAGCATTGCGAGAAATTCGACCTTCATCCGCGCCGGCGGCTCGAAGCGCGGCAGTCGGCGCAGTGCATCTGCGAGCGAACCGTTCATGCGCTCGGCCCCAACTCGCGGCGAAGCCCCTTGAACGCGTAGCGAAGCCTGCTGCGCACGGTCTCGATGCCGGCGCCGACGGTATGCGCGACTTCTTCCAGCGACAGCTCGGCGAAATAACGCAGCACGACCACTTCACGCTGGCTGACGGGCAGCGTCATCAGGGCGGCATGGAGCCGGGTCTTTGCTTCGACGGAAAGCAGCAGCGTCTCGGGGTCGGGATCGGCGTCCTCGACTTCGAGGCGATCGGCTTCGCGCTGCGAGACGCCATCATCGCGCAGTCGTTCGCCGGCGGCCCGCCTTGCGTCGAGGAAGGCGTTGCGGGCGATCTGGAACAGGAAAGTCCGGAACGTCGCCGGCCCGGGCCGGTAGTCGCCGCAGCGGCTGATTAGCCTGAGCCAGGTCTTCTGCGTCAGGTCTTCGGCTTCGGCCAGGTTGCCCTGGCACAGCCACGCGAGGAAGTTGTACAACGCGCCGTTGTGACGTTCGAACAGTTCGGTCGCCGGCTCCCGGATCAGTCCGCGCGCGACCAGCAGCATCAGGTCCTGGTCGGCCAGTTCCCCGGTGTCCGTGGGCGCGGGAGCGGAATCGGGAGCGCGGATTCTCATTCGACGGGGGCAGCGGCCTGCGGGTCGCGAGTACCGAGCGAGGCGGCCAGGTCCACCAGGCGCAGGAACTCGCCACGATACCCGAAGGGATCGTCGCCGCGAGCACCCTGCGCCATTGCGCGGACCGCGTTCCAGTCCCAGCTTCCGGTGTACTGGCCGCCGCGCAGCAGTTGCGCGAAACCGGCGACGGCCACGGCGAAACGGGTGTCGGCGTCGACCGTGTCGATGTCTTTCGCAAGCCGGTCGTGCACCGGGTGCTCGATCAAGATGCTGTCGCGGCTCTCCGGCTTCTTGTAGCGCAGCTTGACGTAGGCGATTTCGCCTGCCGCTCGTTCGGTCTGTCCCGAGCCGGACGCGCCATAGCGCAGCGGGTCGACGCGCGCCGGCGCTCCGACCGGCGTGATCTCGTAGATCGCCGTCGCGCTGTGGCCGGCGCCGATGTCGCCGGCGTCGACGCGATCGTTGTTGAAGTCCTCGCGAGCGAGCAGGCGGTTCTCGTAGCCGATCAGCCGGTATTCGCTGACGAACGACGGATTGAACTCGACCTGGATCTTCACGTCTTGCGCAATAGCCTCGAGCGTCGAGCTCGCCTCGTCGACCAGCACCTTGTGGCCCTCCATCAGGCTGTCGATGTAGGCGTAGGCGCCGTTGCCGACGTCGGCCAGGCGCTCCATCAGTTGCTCGTTGTAGTTGCCGGTACCGAAGCCGAGCGTCGACAGCGCGATGCCCGACTTGCGCCTTTCCTCGACGATGCTTTCGAGCTGACGGAAGTCGGTCACGCCGACGTTGAAATCGCCGTCGGTGGCGAGCAGGATGCGATTGATGCCGCCCGGAATGAACGCCTGTTGCGCGGTGCGGTAGGCCAGTTCGATGCCGCTCGCCCCGGCGGTGCTGCCGCCGGCGCGCAGTGCATCGATGGCGTTGACGATGCTTGCCTTTTCCGTGCCGGTCGTCGGCGGCAAGACCAGTTGCGTGCCCGAGGCATAGGTCACGAGCGAGATGCGGTCCTGCGGACGCAGCCGTTCGGCCAGCAGCTTCAGCGAGGACTTCAGCAGTGGCAGCTTGTCGGCGCTGTTCATCGAGCCGGAGACGTCGACGAGGAACACGAGGTTCGCCGGCGGAAGCATTTCGCGCGAGCGATCCTCGCCCTTGATTCCGATCCGCAGCAGCCGGCTGCCTGCGCGCCACGGATTGTCGACGACCTGCGTGTGCACGGCGAACGGGTGCTCGTCGCGTGGCGCCGCGTAGGCATACGGGAAGTAATTGATCATCTCCTCGACGCGCACCGCGTCTTTGGGCGGCAGCCGCCCGGCCAGAAGCATGCGCCGCACGTTGCTGTAGCTGCCGGTGTCGACGTCGATCGCGAAGGTCGAGATCGGTGCTTCGCGAACGAGCTGGACGGGATTCGAATCGATCGGATGGTAGCGCTCCCGTGATTCGGGGCTCGGTGCGATCGGCACCGGCACCGGCATCGGCATCCGAGGCGGCTGCGGCATGGCGCGGGCGGACGCGGCTTGCGCGACGCGCGCGCGCTCGAGTTCGGTGGCCGGGCCGGTCACTCCGGTGGACCCGATGTCGCCGGCGGTCCTGACCGGGGCCGGGATTGTCGACAGCGTCTTCCGGGTCGCTTGGCCCGGCGAAGCGTCCGCAGAAGATGCGTTCGTTTGCTGGCCGACGCCTCGATCGGCTCCGATCGGGCTCGGTGCCTCCGGCGTTTGCAGCGTACAACCGGCGGCGGCAAGCGTGATCAGGAACGGCGTCAGCTTTCGGTGCATGGCAGGTCTCATGGGTTTTCCATGAAACGAGCGAAGGGTTGCGGACGGGTTACCGCACGTGTAACAGTCGGTAAGCTCCTGAGCTGTGCTTACTCTTCGGGGCGATGCAGTTCCACGGTCGCTGGATCCAGTCGTTGCCCGATTATCCGCACAAGCTCAACGAAACGAGATCGCTCGAAGTACCACAGCGATAACGGAAAGCCAGGCACCGCCCAAGTGCGAAGTCCTTCGACTCCGAGCAATTGGCCAAGGCGAGGAGACCCAGAGCCCGGATGCTCCTCGATATGTCGAACTGCCTCCTGTAGCGCGCGCACCAAGCGCATCGCGACGCTCGGACCGGCTTGAACCCGGTAATAGCGCACTTGGTCACGTTGATCCTGCCGTGCCGCCGGCCGCAGGATGGCGTGCTTCATTCAGTGCGGCCGTCTGCGATCGATTGCAGCTCGTTCCAATCCTGAGCGCTCATTGGTTCCGCCGGGCCGCTGGCCAATCCTTCTTCGAGCAGTTCACGCAAACGCTGCAGTCGCAGACGCTCCTGGTCCCGCCGAATCAAGTCGCGCACGTATTCGCTGGTATTGCCGTACTGGCCATCGGTAACGCGCGAGGTGACGAAGGCGCGCATTTCGTCCGGCAGTGCGATGTTCATGGTGGTCGTAGCCATTCGGTCACTTTAAGGACGGACCGGTGTTTTGGCAATAGTTGACATTGGTTTGAGTGATCCGGGGCCCGACGCCGCAAAGTCAGAGCAGCCGAGCATGCCACCATAGCCCGCAGCGTCACTCCCAACCATCCGTGCAGGCGAGTCAGTGACTTACACGAAAGAACCCATCGCCTTCGACTCCGAAGGCGCCATCCTCCGCGGCTTCCTGTTTCGCGCGACCAAGACCGGGCCGATCCTGATCATGGCGCCGGGCTTCGGCGCGCTGCTCGGGCATTCGACGCTGCGCTTTGCAGACGGCTTCGCGTCGGCCGGCTTCAACGTGCTGGCCTTCGACAACCGAGGTTTCGGCGAAAGCGACGGCTTGCCGCGCCAGGAGGTCGACCCGGTGATGCAGAAGCGTGCGTATCGCGATGCGATCAGTTTCGCGCAGACCTTGTCGGGGATCGACCCGGCGCGGGTCGGGCTCTGGGGCTCGAGCTACAGCGGCGGCCACGTCATCGAGGTGGCTGCGATCGACCGGCGTGTGCGCTGCATCGTCACGCAGGTGCCGACGATCAGCGGCCATGCGCAGGCGCTGCGGCGCACGGCGCCGCCGAACGTCGCGGCGCTGCTCGAGCGCTTCGACGCGGACCGCCATGCGCGTTATCGGGGCGAGGCGCCGGCGACGCTACCGCTGATCTCCGACGATCCGGCGAGACCCTGCGTTTCCCCAGGGCAGGAGGCCCTCGACTACTACTCGATTCCGGGATTCGTCAACGAGATCACCTTGCGCAGTGTCGAGTTGTCGCGCGAGAACGAGCCCGGCATCTACATCGCGCGGGTCAGCCCGACACCGATGCTGATGATCGTTGCCTCGCAGGACGCTGTCACGCCGACGGACCTGGCGCTGGCCGCCTACAACCAGGCGCTCGAACCGAAACGGCTGCTGATCGTCGACGGCGGGCATTTTTCGCCGTATTCGCAGCACTTCGAGGCGACTTCGCGGGCCGCGATCGATTGGTTCGACGCATGCCTGCGCCGTTGAAGCCCCCTGAACGGGATCCGGGTCCGGCGGTTCCGGGTCGGGCCGCGGAGCGGGGTCGGGTTCCGGCTCGGCCGGGTCGGGGCCAGGTTCCCTGGGCGAGTGCATCGGCAACATGTGAGAAACCTCCGGACTGGTCTTGGGAAGCAGCGCTGCCTGCGCTGCCTGCGAATACGAACAGGCGGCTCGTGTTTACACCGGCGGCGGATCCTCCTCCCGCTCGAAGTGCCGGCGCCGCGCAAGCGCGACCAGGAACTGATCGATGCCGGCCGTGAAACCCGCTTCGGCTGTCTTCGGATGCACGCCGGCTTTCGCGGCAGCGTCTTCGCTGATTCCGGACGAGCCGTCTGTCGACGATTCCGAGGCGCCCCTGCCGGCCGCGCAGACGACGCCGGGGTCGGGGCTGCCGTCGGGAAGTTTCGGCGACACGCCGACCATCTCGAACAGGCGCATCGCCCCGCCGCCCAGCGCGAGCATCGGCTTGCAGTGACGATACTGATCCATCAGGAACTCGTGCGCCTGTCCGATGCGCTTGAAGGTTTCGTCGGCGGAGTCCGGCACGACGACCGCGTCCCACAGGGCCGACGGCGCCGCTTCGATCGAGACCTCGGCGTGGATCGGTTCGCCCCGCGACGGCGTGATGCCGCCGAGGCGGACGCCGACGAAGCGCGGCGCTGCGCCGGCATCGGCCAGCGACCGGTGCACGGTGCGCATCGCATCGGCGTCGATGCCGTCGCCGATCAGCAGCGCCACGCGCAGGCCGCGCACGCTGCCGTCGCCGGGGCGCGCGAACATCGACAGCGCGTCGGAGAACTCGACTTCCGATTCGACGATCTCGTCGAGCACGCGCGGCTGCGGTTCGGGCAAGGGCATGCCGAGCCCGGCGGCGAGGCTCTCGGCCAGTTCGTCATCGACGTTGCGCAGCATCGAGACGATCCGCTCGCGGACGAAGTTCGTCTGCACCCGCGTCAACTCGAAACGGAACGCATTGATGATATGCCGCTTCTCGATCGGCGTCTGGCTGCGCCAGAACAGCTTCGCCTGCGAGTAGTGGTCGGCGAACTTCTCGGGCTTGCCGCGCAGCTTGTCTTCGTGCACCGGCTGCGGGAATGACACGAAACCCGCCATTCCGGCCTGGAACGGACAGCCGCCGGCCAGCGAATTCGGCTCGTAGTTGACGCGGCCGCGATGGATCGCCTGGCGGTGGAAGCCGTCGCGCTGGTTGTTGTGCACCTGCGCGATCGGCGCGTTGATCGGGATCTCGGTGAAGTTCGGGCCGCCGAGCCGCAACAACTGCGTGTCCAGGTACGAGAAGTTGCGCCCCTGCAGCAACGGATCGTTGCTGAAGTCGATGCCGGGGACCACGTGCTGCGTGCAGAACGCAACCTGTTCGGTTTCGGCGAAGAAATTGTCAGGGTTGCGGTTCAGCACCATGCGGCCGACAGGGCGCAGCGGCACCAGTTCCTCGGGAACGATCTTCGTCGAGTCCAGCACGTCGAACGTGAAGCTTTCGGCCTGCTCCTCGGTGAAGATCTGCAGCGCCAGCTCGTATTCGGGGTAGTTGCCGGCCTCGATCGACTCCCACAGGTCGCGCCGGTGAAAATCGGGGTCCGCGCCGTTGACCTTGACGGCCTCGTCCCAGAGCAGCGAGTGCGTGCCCGCCACCGGGCTCCAGTGAAACTTGCAGAACACCGATTCGCCGGCGGCGTTGACGAGCCGGAACGTGTGCACGCCGAAGCCCTGCATCATCCGGTAGCTGCGCGGAATCGCCCGGTCCGACATCAGCCAAAGCAGCATGTGCGTGATCTCGGGCATCAACCCGGCGAAATCCCAGAACGTGTCGTGCGCCGTCGACGCCTGCGGCATCTGGTGATGAGGCTCCGGCTTGACCGCGTGGACGAGGTCGGGGAACTTCATCGCGTCCTGGATGAAGAAGATCGGCATGTTGTTGCCGACCAGGTCCCAGTTGCCCTGGTCGGTGTAGAACTTGACCGCGAAGCCGCGCACGTCGCGCGCGAGGTCGAACGAACCGCGCTCGCCGCCCACCGTCGAGAAGCGAACGAAGACCGGCGTGCGCTTGCCCGCTTCGGCGAAGGGCGCCGCCATCGTGAGATCGGTCAGCGCCTCGTAGCACTCGAAGTAACCGTGCGCGCCGGAACCGCGCGCATGGACGACGCGTTCGGGAATCCGCTCGTGGTCGAAGTGCGTGATCTTCTCGCGCAGGATCGCGTCTTCGAGCAGCGTGGGTCCGCGCAGGCCGGCCTTCAGCGAGTTCTGGTTGTCGGCGATCTTCACGCCCTGGTTCGTCGTCAGCGCCTGGCCACCCGAATCGACGCGCACGCGGTCGAGCGACTCGTTGTTCGGGTTGTATCCGGCGCGCGGCATGCCCTGGCCGAGCTTGGTCGAACGGGCGTCTTCGCTGACCGTGCTCGAGGTATCGAGCGGGTCGTCCGGTTCGACCGACTGCCCCTGCTGCGGCTCGAGCCCGGCTTCGCGGCCATGCTCGCCGGCCTTCGTCGGATTGAAGGGGAACGATTCGGCCAGGCGCTCGGTGCCGGCCTGCTTGCTCTCCAGCATTCGGTGCTCGGTTTCCGGCAGCTCGTTCGCCTGCGCCGCGTCGGGCCGCGTGCTCGACGGTCCCGACATCGTCGACAGCGCCGTCCCCAGCCTTTCGAGGGTCGGCGCCGGGGGCTGCTCCGGAATCGCGGTCGGCGGCTCGGGCCGCGCACGGTCTGCCGGCGGCGGCGCGTGCTCGACGGGCCGCACGGCCGAGGGACCGGTTTCCGGGGCGTCGCCGGAGGCAGTCTTGCTCTTGCGGCCGGAGACGGATCGGGAGTCGGTGCGGGACGACTTGCCCGCTCCGTTCGTCGGAGGTTTGCGAGTAGCCATGGATGTATTCGACCGGCTGGTTTCCCGCGGACATCTGTCCGGCGGGGCGCGCCGAGGATCGCCGGCGGAGCCGAGGCGAGCCGGTGCGGCGGGGCCGGCTGTGCAAGCCGCGGTCCCGGAAGGCAATGCTCAGGGGGATTGTTTCTGCTGGAATCGATACCGGAGCGCCGATGCTCTGCTTGACGGCGCGGGCCGAGCGTCCTAGCATCGGTAATAGTTTCCCAAGCAACAATTCGGACGACCGCGGCTCGGCTTGCTTGCCGGGCGCCGCATACACCTCATCGAAGGAGACTTGAGATGCCCGTGACCGATCTTCCCTTTGCCACGATGAGCGAGCTTGCCGATGCCTATCGCAGCAAGGAGCTGTCGCCAGTCGAAGTCACCAAAGCGATGCTCGAGCGCATCGAGAAGCTCGATTCGAGACTGCACAGCTATGTCACGGTGACTCCCGAGATTGCCTTGAAGCAGGCTCGGCAGGCGGAAGCCGATTTCGCCGCCGGCAAGGACCGTGGCCCGATGCACGGCATTCCGGTCGCGATCAAGGATCTGTGCGAGACCAAGGACGTAAAGACGACCTGGGGCACGAAGATCCTGAAGGACTACGTGCCCGACGGTGACAGCACGGCCGTTCGCAAGCTGGAGGATGCCGGTGCGGTCATGCTTGGAAAGCTGCAGATGACCGAAGGGGCGTTCTCGGTGCATCACCCGGAGGTCGCCCCACCCGTCAACCCGTTTCATGCAGACCATTGGCCCGGCGTGTCGTCGAGCGGCTCCGGCGTTTCGGTGGCGGCGGGTTTGGCGTACGGCGCGATCGGCACCGATACGGGCGGCTCGATCCGCTTCCCCTCGGGCGCCAACGGACTTACGGGGCTGAAGCCGACCTGGGGGCGGATCAGCCGCTACCGCGTGCAGGCGCTGGCCACCAGCCTCGATCACCTCGGCCCGATGACCCGTTCGGCCGCCGATGCCGGGGCGATGTTCTCGGCAATGGCGGGCAGCGATCCGAACGACCCGACGACCCTCGACGAGCCGGTGCCCGACTGCCTGGCCGGCATCGATCAGGGCATTCGCGGTCTGCGCATCGGCTTGGACCCGCGCTACGTCTACGACGCGTCCAACGAGGACACGACGCGGGTGCTCGACGACGCGCGCAGGGTATTGGCCGATCTCGGCGCCAAGCTCGTCGAGATCTCGATGCCGTCGAAGACCGCGGCGATGTACAAGGACTGGGCGAAGTTTTGCGCAGTCGAAACCGCCGTGGCCCACGAGCAGTTCTACCCGGCACGCAAGGCCGAATACGGACCGGTGCTGGCCGACCTGATCGAACTCGGGCGAAGCCTCGGCTCGCTCGATCTGATGCACATCTTCCACGATCGACTGGTCTTCAACGGTGAACTGCGCAAGCTGTTCCGGGAGATCGATCTGCTGCTGGTGCCAGTGCATCCGTTCGGAAACCCGTCGGCCGCGGACCTCGACCAGATCTTCAAGACGCCGAACGGCATCGACGACGTGCTGCGCTTCACGGCGCCCTTCGATATGTCCGGCAGCCCGACGATCACGATCCCGGGCGGATTCACGACGGGCAACCTGCCGATCGGCTTCCAGCTCGTCGGCCGGCACCTCGACGAGGCGCTGCTGGTGCGAGCCGCCCACGCCTATCAAGGCGCCACCGATTGGCATCGTCGCCACCCGACGCTCTGAACGGGAGACAGAAATTGCAACAGTGGCTCGGGCAATCGATCATGAACGCCCGCGGTGTCGCGGGCGGCCACGTCGGCGACACGCATGAGCTCACCGAGGCCAGGCAGGGGACCTATCACTTCACGATGGGTCCGTACTCGGAGCCGGTGCTGACGATCCGGCCCGGCGACCGGGTCGTCGTGGAGACGCGCGACGCCTTCGGCGGTGCCGTCAAGACCGAGCAGGACCTGCCGTCGAAGGTGCTGCGCATGCCGTTCGCAAATCCGCAGAACGGCCCGATCATGATCGAGGGCGCCGAGCCCGGCGATGCGGTGGCGGTTTACATCGAATCGATGAAGCCGCGCGGAGCGAACCCGCGCGGTACCTGCGCGATGATTCCGTTCTTCGGCGGGCTGACGAATACAGCGCTGACCGCGACGCTGAACGAGCCGCTCCCGGAACTGGTGCGCAAGATCGACATCGACGAGAAAGGGGTGTACTGGAGCAAGCGGGTGACGCTGCCGTACCGCCCGCACATCGGCACCTTGTCGACCTCGCCGGAGATCGATTCGATCAATTCGCTGACGCCGGACAATCACGGCGGCAACATGGACCTGCCCGACATGGGGCCGGGCAGCATCACCTACCTGCCGGTTCGCACCGAAGGCGCGCGGCTGTTCATCGGCGACGCGCACGCCTGCCAGGGTGACGGCGAGATCTGCGGCACGGCCGTCGAGTTCGCGAGCGTCACGACGATCCGCGTGGACCTGATCAAGGGCTGGACGCTCGAGTGGCCGCGGCTGGAAACCGAGCGAACCATCATGGCGATCGGAAGCACGAGGCCGCTGGAAGACGCCACGCGCATCGCCTATGCGGAGCTCGTCAAGTGGATGGAAGCCGACTATGGCTTCGACCGCTGGGACGCCTACATGATGCTGAGCCAGTGCGGAATCGTTCGGCTGGGCAACGTCGTCGACCCTAAGTACACGGTCGGGGCCGGCATCGACAAGAAATATCTGGCGCCGGCGACCTGAGTCGGGCGTGCGCCCGCGATAGCCGTTCGGCGTCCGTCGCGGGCAGCGTCATCGCGAAGCGGACGCCGGCCGGCGGGACATGCGCAGGTGAGGAGCGAGGGATGAGCGAGGATGCGATGTGCGGCGCGGCGCGCGTGCGCCTGTTGGCAGCCTGCGCGGGATTGACGCTGCCACCGGAGCGCGAAGCCCGGGTGGCCGCGGTTCTCGACGCCTGGTTGCCCGACGCGAACGCACTGAATTCGAAGATGGGCGCACCCGGGCACCGGGAGCTGGTGCCCGCGACGATCCTTGTGCACGCGTCCGCTGCCGAGCATGAGGAGTGACAGATGAACGCCTCGCAGCGCGAACTTAGCCAGCTGACGCTCGCCGATGCAGCCCGCCGCGTCAAGGCTGGCGAAGTCTCGCCGGTCGAGCTGGTCGAAGCCTCGTTGAGCCGGATCGAGGCCGTCGATCCGACGCTGTCGGCGTACATCTCGGTATTCGCCGACGAAGCCCGGCAGGTCGCGCAGGCGGCGGAAATCATGTGCTCGGTCGGTCACGACCTTGGCCCGCTGCATGGGATCCCCGTCGCGCTGAAGGACAACGTGGCGGTCCGCGGCACACGCACGACTGCGGGCAGCAAGATTCTCGCCGACTGGATCCCTGCGCACGATGCCACGGTAACCAACCGGCTCCGGCGTGCGGGCGCCATCCTGATCGGAAAGACGAACCTGCATGAGTTCGCCTGGGGCGGGACCTCTGCCAATCCGCACTACGGCACCGTTCGGAACCCTTGGAACCCCGAACGCTTCCCGGCCGGATCGAGCGGGGGCTCCGGCGCGGCGGTGGCGGCCAGAACCTGCTTCGGCGCGATCGGTACGGACACCGGCGGCTCGATTCGCCTGCCGTCGGCAGTCAACGGCTTGGTGGGCATCCGACCGACTTACGGCCGTGTCAGCAATCACGGCATCGTCCCGCTCGCATGGAGCATGGACACCGCGGGGCCGATGACGCGCACGGTGGAAGATTGCGCGTTGATGTTCGGCGCGATCGCCGGGCACGATCCGAACGATCCGACAACGGCGCGCCATCCGGTGCCTGACTATCTGTTGGGCCTGGATGACGGAATAGAGGGGCTGCGCATCGGCATCGTCTCCGGATACTTCTTCGACCACCTGCAAGCGCCGGTACGCGATGCGGTCAAGGACGCGCTCGATACGCTGGTGTCTCTGGGGGCTCGGCTCGTCGAGATCGACATCGCCAACATACACGGGAACATCTCGGCGCAACTGACGATCGAAGCTGCCGAGCCCAGTGCCTACCACCAGCGTTGGCTGCGCGAGCGGCCCGACGACTACGGCGACGATGTACGCACACTGCTCGAGGTCGGCGAGCTTCTGTTGGCCACGCATTACATCCAGGCGCAGCGCTACCGCACTTTGCTGCGTAACGAGTTCATGGAGGCTTTCCGGTCCGTGGATCTGTTCGTATGCCCGACCCTGCCTTTCACCGCGACGCGAGTCGGGGAGATGAAGGTGGTCATCGAAGGGGGCGTCGAAGAGGACATGCTGTCGGCAATCATGCAGTTCACCGGCGTTCCCAGCCTGACCGGATTGCCCTCGCTGAACGTGCCTTGTGGTTTCGATCCCGATGGCCTGCCCATCGGAATGCAGTTGATCGGCAAGCCTTTCGACGAGGCTGCGCTGTTCCGGGCTGGAGCTGCCTATCAGGCGTCGACGGGCCACCATCTGAAGCAACCGGATCTTTGACCGAAGGCGCCGCCGGCGCCTCTTCTGCAAGCAAGGAGTACCGACGATGCGCAGGAATGGAGTGACGATGGCGCTGCTGGCGGGATTTGCCGCGCTGACCTTGGGTACCGCGGTGGTTCCGCACGCGCACGCCCAGGACAAGATCAAGATCGGGCTGCTCGAGGACATCTCGGGCGACCTGGCCTCGATGGGCCTGCCGAAACTGCATGGCTCGCAGTTGGCCGTCGAGGAGATCAACGCCAAGGGCGGAATCCTGGGACGGCAGGTCGAGTTGATTCATCTCGATCCGCAGGGCGACAACGCGCGCTATCAGGAGTTCGCACGTCGCCTGATCCAGCGCGACAAGGTCGATGTGCTGATCGGCGGCATCACGAGCGCCGCGCGCGAGGCACTTCGCCCGATCGTCAATCGCGCCGACAAGCTCTACTTCTACACGAACCAGTATGAAGGCGGCGTCTGCGACGGCAACATGATCAGTGTCGGGGCGGTTCCGGAGCAGCAGCTGTCCACGCTGATCCCTTGGATGGTCGAACAACACGGCAAGAAGGTTTATACGGTGGCCGCCGACTACAACTTCGGCCAGCTGACCGCGGAATGGACGCGCGATCTGTTGAAGAAGCCAGGCGGCGAGGTCATCGGGCAGGAGTTCATTCCGCTCGGCGTTTCGCAGTTCAGCCAGACGATCCAGAACATCCAGAAGGCCAGACCCGACTGGCTGATGATGCTGAACGTCGGCGCTGCACAGGATTCGTTCTTCGAGCAGGCCGCTGCCGCCAAGCTCGGGCTGCCGATGGCCAGCCCGATCAAGGTGATGCTGGGCTTCGAGCACAAGCGCTTCAACCCGCCGGCACTCGAGAACATGCATGCGGTCGCCAACTGGTTCGAGGAGATCGACACGCCCGAAGCAGAAGACTTCAAGAAGCGCTGGCGTGCCAAGTTCCCCGATGAGACCTATATCAACGACATGGGTTACAACGCCTATGTGGCGATCAACATGTACAAGATGCTCGCCGAAGCGGCGAAGTCCACCGACAAGGCCGAGATCCGCAAGGTCATCGCCACCGGGCAGGCTTGCATCGATGCACCTGAAGGGCGAATCTGCATCGACCCGAAGAGCCAGCACACCTCGCATCGGATGCGAATGATCCGCGTGAAGGCGGATCATTCGGTCGAAGTGATCAAGGATTTCGGCGACATTCAGCCCTACTGGCTCGGCGAGGTGGGTTGCGACCTGACCAGGCACGATCCGAAGCAGCAGTATTCGCCGTCGAACCTGCCCAAGAAGAACTGAGCGAAGGCTGCGCCTGCGGTGACTGTTTCGGGCGGCGCCAGGAAGGCAGCCGCCCGACAGGGTGCACCGGCTGCATCCCCGCCTCCTCGAACAAGAACGCTTGTCACGGGACCGCCGATGTTCGCCGAGTTGTTCTCGATTGCCTATCAGTTCGCCGACGTCTTCGCCTTCCTGATCCTGTCCGCTGCAGGGCTGGCCATCATCTTCGGCATGATGGGGATCATCAACCTCGCGCACGGCGAATTCATCACCTGCGGCATCTACGTCACCGTGATCGGCGTCCAGCACGGGTTGCCGCTGCCGATAGCGCAGGCGCTCGGCGCGCTGGCGGCCGGGCTCATCGGCATCGTGCTCGAGCGCACGGTCATCTATCGACTCTACGACCGGCCGCTCGACTCGATCCTGGCCACCTGGGGAATCAGCTTGATCGTCACGCAGGGAATGCTGGTCACGATCGGATCGACTTGGCCCGGCATCGGCACCCCGGCCGGCAGTTTCCAGGTCGGCGAGTACACGTTCTCGACATACCGGCTCTGGTTGTTTCTCGCCGCGGTCCTCGTCATGGCGGGCCTGTATCTTCTCTACATGAAGACTTCGTTCGGCGTGCTCTCGCGCGCCACGATCCAGAACCCGCGAATGGCCCGTGCGCTCGGCGTGCGCACGCCGCGCATTTATGCGGCAAGCTTCGGAATCGGTGCCGCGCTTGCAGGCCTGTGCGGCGCGCTGTACGCGCCGACGATGACGCTGATCCCGACCATGGGCGTGACCTTCATCGTCGAGGCCTTCGTGACCGTGGTTGTCGGCGGGTCCAATGTCCTGCTTGGGACGGTCCCCGCAGCGGTGGTGCTGGGCGTGATCCGCACCGCGCTCAATGCGTGGCAGGGTCAGATCATCGGCCAGATCGGTATGCTGATCGCGGTGATCCTAGTGATCCGGGTACTTCCTGAAGGCGTGTCGGGCTGGCTCGCCCGCCGTTCCCGCTGAGGCGGACACGATGCTCTCCAGCTTGCGCCATCTGAACGGGCCGCAGACGATGGGCAACGGGCCCGCGTTCTGGAGCGGGTTCGCCGTGCTCGTCGTCGCAGCTCTCGCCTACCCACTGGGCTTCGACCCGTACGACGTCGGAAATGCCGCTTACTTCCTGATCTGGGTCTTCGCCGCGCTCGGCCTGTCACTGATGTGGGGCTATACCGGCATTCTCTCCTTCGGACAGATGGCCTTCTTCGGGGCGGCCGGCTACAGCTACGGTGTCATCTCGATCAACCTGGACGCGACCGGCGGACTCACGCTGCTTTCCTTCGCGACAGCGGTGGCCGTGTCGGCGCTGTTTGCCGCGGTGCTCGGTTACTTCATGATCTATGGCCGCGTCGGTGGGGTGTACTTCGGCATCGTGACCTTCGCAACGACGCTGGCGCTGGCTGCCTTCATGGGTCAGACAGCCGGCCCGGAATGGCGGATCGGATCCGCACGCTTCAACGGCTTCAACGGGATGGGCGGGATGCCACCTCTCGAGTTGCCCTGGTTCGGTGGGCCGGTCCTGCTCGAGGGCACCGTGCTGTACTACGCGGTCTTGCTATTGCTGCTTGCCGTCTACCTCGGCCTGCGGGTGCTGGTCAACGGTCGCTTCGGCAACGTGCTGGTGGCCATCCGCGAGGATCCGCTGCGCGCCGAGTTGCTCGGCTACGACGTACGCAGATACCAGCTCGCTGTCTTTGTCATCGGCAGCGCGCTGGCGGGAGTCAGCGGCGCTCTGTACACCGCGTGGGGGCAGTTCATAACGCCGGCAACGATGGGCTTGCCGTCTGCGGCATTGCCGATCATCTGGGTCGCCTTCAGCGGGCGCGGCGACCTGACCGCTACGCTGCTCGGCACCTTCATGCTGCTGCTGGGCTTCCAGGCCCTCACCGTCTACAGCCAGCAGTACGCGCTGATCCTGATGGGTCTGTTGCTGCTTGTGACGGTGCTGTTCGTACCGGCCGGGTTCGTCGCGGGCTTCGGGCGCTGGCTGCAGGGGCGGGCACGCCGCCTCGCCGCCCGGGGGGCCTGATGGACGCGATGCTGGAAGTACGCGGTCTGCACAAGCGCTTCGGGGGCCTGCGCGTGCTCGAAGATGTGGATCTGGCGATCGGTGCCGGGGAGATTCATTGCCTGATCGGCCCGAACGGCGCCGGCAAGAGCACGCTTTTCAAGCTGATGGTCGGTACCTACGAGCCTTCGCAGGGCCAGGTCCTGTTCCTCGGCGAGGACATCACCGCCCGCAGACCATATGAGCGCGTCATGCGCGGCATGAGCATCAAGATGCAGGTACCGAGCGCGTTCAGGGAGTTGCCGGTCGCGCAGAACCTGCAGATCGCGCTGCAGCGGCGCCTGCCGATCAGCGAGATTCCCGCCGACCAGGCGCGGCTGCTCGCGCTGCTCGATCTGGGCCGGCAGGCAGAGGCGCTTGCGGGCGACCTGTCGCACGGTCAGCAGCAATGGCTGGAGATCGGCATGGCGCTGGCGTCGAGTCCGAAGATGCTGCTGCTCGACGAGCCCACCGCGGGGATGTCGCCCGAGGAAACATTCCGTACCGGCGAGCTCGTGCAACGCTTGAATGCCGAGGGGATGACCGTCCTGGTCGTCGAACACGACATGGCCTTCATTCGCCAGGTCGCGCAGAAGGTCACGGTGCTGCATTTCGGCCGTGTGTTTGCGCAGGGCAATATCGATCAGATCGTTTCAGATCCGCGCGTGGCCGAGATCTACCTGGGCAAGAGCCATGGCGAATGAACCGTTGCTGAAGGTTGCAGGCTTGCGTGCGGGCTACGGCCATACGCCGATCCTGCAGGGAATCGACCTCGAGATCGGCCAGGCAGAGATCGTCAGCCTGATAGGGCGCAACGGCGTCGGCAAGACGACGACGATGCGCTGTCTGATGGGCCAGCTCGATGCAAGCGCCGGCAGCATCCGCCTGCGGGGGCGCGACATCACCCGCCTGCAGCCAGACGCTCGTGCCCGAGCCGGCATTGGCTTCGTGCCGCAGGGACGAGAGGTGTTTCCGAAGCTTACGGTCGAGGAAAACCTGAGGGTCGGCAGGCTCGTTGGTGGTCCCCAGGGCCGAAAGCTCGACGACGACGTCTACCGATATTTTCCCAGGCTGCGCGAGCGGATGAAGCAGTTGGCCGGCACGATGAGCGGAGGCGAGCAGCAGCAGCTCGCGATCGGTCGCGCGCTGATCGGCAATCCGTCACTGCTTCTTCTCGACGAACCGTCCGAGGGAATCCAGCCGTCGATCGTCCAGCTGATCTGCGATACGCTGAAGGCGATCCGCGACGAGCTCGGCACCACGATCGTGTTCGTCGAGCAGAATCTCGACACGATCCTTTCGCTCAGCGAACGCGCCTACGTGATCGAAAAGGGACGCGTGCTGCGCCAACTCGACGAGCGCGAGGTCTCGGATCCGGATGCCGTGCGTGCGGCTCTGGCCATTTGAGGGCTTTCCAATCGCGAGGCGATGGACGCGCACAACGAATCGTCAGCGGTTGCTGCTTTCGTGGCGGCAGTCGACGGCCGCCTGGCTCAGCCAGTCGACATCACCGCTGCGCCTCGCAAAGCGCGGCTATGGCGACAGATACCGGATCAGTTCCGGATCGTCGCGCAGTTCATGGACAGGCCCTTCCATCGCGATGCGGCCGCGGCCCATCACATAGGCCCGGCTGGCGACGCGTAGCGCCAGGTCGACGTTCTGCTCGACGAGAACGACCGCCATCGTCTGCGACAACTTCTCGAGTTGCTCGGCGATTTCTTCGATGACCCCGATCCAGACACCCTCCGTCGGTTCGTCGAGCATCAGCAGTTTCGGTTGACCAAGCATTGCGCGGCCGATCGCGAGCATCTTGCGTTCGCCGCCGGACAGGGTTCCGGCCGCCTGGTCCAGTCGCTTGCCGAGCTTCGGGAACACCGTCAGTACCTCGTCGATTTCCGATCTGTTGCGACGACGTATCGCTCCCAGTTGCAGATTCTCGCGGACCGTGAGTCCCGAGAATGCGGCGTCTTCCTGGGGGACGTAACCCATACCGGCGCGAGCGCGCAACTCCATCGGCATGCTCTCGATGCGTTCGCCATCGAATTCGATGGCGCCGGACATCGGAATCAGCTCGCCGGCCAGCGTTTTCAGCAGCGTGCTTTTGCCGGCGCCGTTCCGGCCGAGGATCGCGATCGCACCGCGAGCCGGCACCTCGAGAGATACCTCGAAGAGAACCTGGCTGCGCCCATAGCCGGAGCAGAGCGCATCGGTGCCGAGGACGTTGGGGGGAGTGCCCTGCATTGCGATCAGATTCGTCTCGTGTAGACCTGCTGCACTTTCCGGGATTGCTGGATGGCGTCGGCCGTACCGCTGTCCAGGACGCGGCCCTGGTCGAGCACGGTGAGCACATCGCAGATGTCGCGGATGAAGTCCAGATCGTGCTCGACGATCACCAGCGCACAGTCGGCCTTGATCGGCGCGAGCAGTTCCCCGGTGACCCGGCGCTCCTCGGGGCTCATCCCGCCGGTGGGCTCGTCGAGCAGCAGCAGCTTGGGCCGCGGTGCGAGCGCCATTGCGATCTCCAGCCATTGCTGTTCGCCATGACTTAGTGCCCCGGCCAGCTCGTCGGCGCGTGCGGCGAGCCGGAATCGCTCCAGCGCATGCATCGCTTCGTCGCGAAGGGCATTGCGAGTCCTCGAGTGGAGCAGCGACCAGATGCCTTCGCCGGCCTGCAGCGCGAGGAGCACGTTGTCGTAGACCGAGAGCTCACGCAGCACTGCAGTGATCTGGAACTTCAGGCTCATGCCGAGCCGCGACCGTTCGGAGGGCGTCGCTCTCGTGATCTCCCGGCCGCCGAAGCTGATCGTTCCCGAGGTCGGGAAATGCGCGCCGGCGATCGCTTTCAGCAGCGTGCTCTTGCCTGATCCGTTCGGCCCGATCAGCCCATGGAAGGTAGCGCTGCTGACCGCGAGGTCCACGCCGCCAAGCGCTTGCAGCGTGCCGAACTGCATCTTCAGGTCGCGCACCTCGAGCAAGGTGTTCATCGGCGCCGCTCCAGCTCCGCGACGTTTCTGTCCAGGCCGGCAGCGTGGGCGCTGTCTCGGCGCTTGCCGAGGCCGCCATAGGAGCCGATACGCTCCCGCTCGGAGACGAAGAAGCCGAGGATGCCGGTCGGCTTGAATGCCACGACCAGCAGTAGCGCGATGCCGAGGATCACAGGCCAGTACTGCTTGATCGCGTCCTGATCGGCCAGGAAGTAGCTGATGGTCTCGATCAGGAAGGTTCCGACGACCGGGCCGACCAGCGTGCCTGTTCCACCGAAAAGCGCGTAGAGCACGGCCATCGTCGACAGGCCGGGCCCCATGCTTCCGGGGCCGATGAAGCCTTGGTGATAGGCGAACAGTGCGCCGGAGAGGCCGGCGATCAGGCCTGCGAACGAGAAGATCAGCGCCTTGAACAGCTGTACCCGGTAGCCGAAGAATGCGAGCCGCTGTTCGTTCTGCCGCATTCCCGCGAGCACCAGTCCGAACTGTGATCGGGCCAGGTAGCGCGCGGCGAGATAGCAGGCCAGCAGTAGCCCGAGCGCAAGAAAGTAAAAGCCGACTCCCTCGACGAGTTCATAGGGCCCGATCTGGATCAGCTTCACGGCGGAAAGACCGTTGCCCGCACCGACGTACTGCCATCCGGATACGAGCCGTTCCGCCGCGTACGATCCGGTGAGCGTTCCCAGGGCGACGAAGATCACGGTCGGCGTCTTGCGCCCGAGCAGAAGGAAAGCTGCAAAGGCGAACGACAGCAGCAGGCCAACCAGCATGGCCAGCGGCAACGTGGCCCAGGCGTGGCTGAATTCGAGGTCGCGCCCGACCAGCGCCACGACATACCCCGCGACCCCGAAGAACAGGGCCTGACCGAAGCTCATGATGCCCGAGTAGCCCCAGCACAGATCGAAGCTGATGGCCAGCAGCGACAGGATCAGGATGTTCGTGGCCAGCGTGATCAGCTCCGGGCGCTCGCCGAGCAGCAGCGGCGCTGCAAGAGCCGCGACCAGGCAGGTCCACTCGATGATCGGCAGCACGCGCCGTGGCCGCGGCTTCGACCGGCCGGGTGACCGTGTGTCCTCGGGCACGGTCGAAGCTCGTTCGCCGGCCATCGGCTCAGCACTCCTTCGGATCGACCATCTCGTCCCGCTGGACGATGCTCCAGCTCAGCTTGCCGTCCGTGCGGCGGCATTGGGCGATGTACATGTTCATCTTCGCGTGCATCTTGCCCGGCACCATCTCGGCGCCGCCACCGGGGCCATTGGCGATCTTCGCGTTTTGCAATGCAGCTGAGGTTGCCTCGCGCGCGGTGTCGCCGTTGGTGGCCTTCACCGCCGCCTCGTAGAGCCGGATGCCGCGATAAGTGCCGGACGAGGAACTGCCGGCCGTGAACAGGTACTTGCTCCCGGGAAACTTCTTGTCGTAGGCCGCGAGCATCGCCTTGCTGTAGGGATCGTCGACGGTGTGGAAGAAATCCAGGCAGCTGTAGACGCCCTCGAGTTCGCGTTCCGGAACGAAGTTCAGCGAGTTTTCGTCGAAATAGACCGAGACTACGTGGCCGCCATTCTTCTGGAAACCGGATTCGTACAGTTGCTTCGAGAACGGCTGCAATCCCGGCGGCACGATCGTGCTCAGCACGCAATCGACCTTGCCGTCGCGAATCTTGTTGATCGTGGCCGAGTACTCCGGCTGATCGAGCGGGTAGTACTCCTCGAAGACGACTTCGCCGCCGTTGGCCTCGATGACCGTGCGCGCGTGCTTGTTCAGCAACTGTGGCCAGACGTAGTTCGCCGAGGGCAGGGCGAAACGTTTCTTGCCGACGGTCTTGATCAGGTATGGAATCAGCGTATCCACCTGTTGCGCCGGCGTGGGGCCGGTGTTGAACAGGTGGGGCGTGCATTCCTCGCCTTCGTACAGCTGCGGATAGATGTACAGCGTGCGGCCCCGGTTGACGATCGGATCCTTGATCGCCTGCCGGGTTGCGCTGAGGATGCCGCCGATCACGAGGTCGACCTTCTGCTGCTGGATCAGCTTGCGTACATTGGCCACGGCAACCTTGGAATCGGTGGCCGTGTCCTCCAGGAACAGCTCGACGGGCCGGCCGGCGATTCCGCCGGCGGCGTTGATCTGTTCGACCGCGAACTGGGCGACCTGCCAGCACGAATTGCCCGAGGGCGCCATCGCGCCGGTGATGTCGGTCGCGATACCGATGCGGATGGCCTTGCCGCCCTGACTCCATGCAGGCTTCAGGAACCAGCTGCCAGTGCCGCCGGCCGTCCAGCCGGCCGCCGCCAAGGCACCGGCGCCGAACAGGAAGCCCCGGCGGTGGCGGGGGCTGCGGACAGCGCTCGCGCCGTCTTCGTCGTAACGCGTCATCTTCTGACTCCTGCGATGAAGCCCTGTGGGCGTAGTTTCACGATGATCAGTGCGATCACGAATACGAGCGGGTCCGCCAGAACCGGCGGAACCAACCAGGGGAGTCCGGACGCCATTGCGCCGACCGCCGCTGCCCCCAGAACCGGACCCTCGAAAGTGCCGACTCCCCCGAGCATCACCGACAGGAAACCCTGCACGAGAAAGCGCAGGCCCATGTCGGCAGAGAGCTGGTAGAGCGGAACGATCAGTGCCCCGGCGAGTCCGGCAAGGGCGGAACCGAACGCGAAGGTCAGCGAGTAGAGCCTGCGAGTCGAGATTCCGCAGGCTCGTGCCAGCATCGGGTTTTCGAGCGAACCGCGCACCTGCAGGCCGAGCGAGCTTCGCGACAGGAGCAGCCAGCACGCCACGATCACTGCCAGCGTGATTGCGATGATGAAGCTGCGCCAGTTCGAGAACTCGAGGCCGCCGACGGTGAAGAAACCGGGCCACGGTTCCGGAACGGACTTGTAGTGTCCGCCGAGCACACCACGCACGATCTCGCGAATGATCAGGCCGATGGCGTAGGTGCCGAGCATCGCGATGATCGGCGACGCATAGAAGCGACGGATGATCGAACGCTCGAGGACGTAGCCGAACAGTCCGACCACCAGCGGTGCGGCGAGGATGCCGAGCCAGATGTCGATGCCGGCGTCGTGGGCCAGGAACACCGTGAACGCGCCCAGCATGACCAGTTCGCCGTGGGCGAAATTGAAGATTCCCATCATGCTGGCTATGACGCCCAGCCCGAGCACGATCAGCACCATCACCGACGTGAACGCGACGATGTCGAACGCAAGGCGAATCAGGAAATCGGGCATCTTCCGGGCCGGTCGCGTCGCTCAGTACCAGCCGGGCTTTGCGTCGGAGCCGAGCATTCGGTCGTAGGCGTCGGTACGTCGGTCGCGCAGGATCTGGTTGAACTCGTTCCAGTTGCGCATGCGGCGCGCTTCGGACAGGTTCAGGTCGGCGAAGAGCGTCTGCGCCTCGGTATCGCTGGCTGGCCCGGCCACTGGCCAGCCTGTGCAGGAGACGATCAGCGAGCGTCCAAGGAAGGGTTGGCCGCGTTCGACGCCTACCCGATCCGCGGCGGCGACGAACAGCGAATTGCTGTGCGCCGCAGCCATCGCGAGCACGTTCGCCATGGCCATTTGTGCGGGGGCCTGGCCTGGAATCGGCACCCAGTTGGTCGGCACGCAGACGATGTCTGCACCTTGCAGCGCGCAGAGGCGCCAGGCCTCCGGAAACCAGCCGTCGTAGCAGATCAGCATGGCGATCCGGCCGATCGGCGTGCTGAATACCGGAAAACCCAGATCGCCGGGCTCGAAGAACAGGTTTTCGGCCGCCCAAAGGTGCATTTTCCGGTACTTGCCGAAGTAGCCGTCGGGTCCGATGAGAATCGAGGCGTTGTAGAGCTTCCCGTCGGCGCGCTCGGCGATCCCTGCCGCGATCCAGCAGCCGCACCGCTGTGCCGCGTCGATCCACGCGCTGCAAGCCTTGCCACCGGGGATCTCTTCGGCGAGTTCGAAGGCCTCCTCGCGAGTCTCGAAGACGTAACCGGAGTTGCACAGCTCCGGCAATACGATCAGTCGGGCGCCGTTGTGGGCAGCGGCCTCGATGCGGGCGATGCTCTCTGCAATGTTGGCCTCCGGCTCGCCCACCCGGGGATCCATCTGGACACAGGCGACGCGGACAAGACTTTCGGCTTGCATGGTTCGGTTCTGGCGATGGCCATTGAATAATGGTTTCCTAGGAAACCAACCGTTGCGCATCCTACGCCAGCAGCAGGAAGACCGTCAACACAAGAGACGACCGCGAGAGGCTTGTCCGACAGCCCGAGAATCGCGTTATGCTTCTCATCCGCGCGACGAAGAAGAACAACGACGTCGCTTGCGATCCTGAGCGCCGCGCTCGCCGATTGGATTCCGGTGGGGACTGCAAGAAATGCGAGGAGACATGAAACCCGCTACTGTCTTGGGACGGAAGCCGAGGCCGCGTCGTGCCGCCCCGTCCCGGCCATTCAATGTCGGATTGTTGATACCGGTGTCCGGTGCTCTCGGGATCCTCGGGCCATCGGCCTATGCGTGTGCGCGGCTCGCCCGCGACGCCTGGAACGAAGCAGACGGGCTCGACGGCCGCGAGGTCCGGCTCACGGTTCTGAACTCCAGCGAAACTTCGACCACCTTGGACGTCGAGCTGGAGGAACTGATCGACAACCACGAGGTCGATGCGCTGGTTGCCTTGTCGAACACCGAGGTGTGCCGACGGATTGCCGGACTCGTCAACGCCCGGGTGCCGCTTGTCTATACCCCGCACTTCGAAGGCACGGGGCTGCCGGACTGGGTGGACGCGATCGGTGAAACGCCCGATCGTCAATTGCTGCCTGCCATCGACTGGATGGCGAACCGTTACCGCCCGAAGCGATGGTATCTGCTAGGCAGCGACTATTGCTGGCCGCGCCGGACGCACGTCTTTGCCAAGCCGGCGATCCGCGCCACCGGTGCGCAGCTGGTCGGCGAGCGCTACGTTCCCATCGGCGCAAGAGGTTTCGAGCCGATCGTCGAAGAAATCCGCGAGAGCGGAGCGGATGCCGTGCTGATCTCGCTGGTCGGCGCCGACTCGATCTATTTCTGCCGTGCCTTTGGTTCCGCTGACATGGCCAGGCGGGCGATGCGCTTGTCCGTATGCATGGAGGAGAACGCGGTGCTTGGCATGGGCGCCGAAAACACCGACGGCATGTTCGTCGCCGCCGGCTATTTCGCCACTCTCGATTCCGATGCCAACGGCGCCTTCAAGGAGCGCTACCATGCTCGTTTCGGGGATCGGGCGCCGACGCTCAATTCCCTGTCGCAATCGGTGTACGAGGGTTTCGTTCACCTGAATCGGCTCGCCGGCGTCATGGCGGAACTTCCGGGCACTGTGCTGGGGAGCGTCCGCGCCGGAAGGCGCCAGCGCGCATTCGATGCAAGCGTCGACCCGATCTTCCTGGGCGAGGTCCAGGGGCTCGGCATCCGGGTGGTGGATACGTTGGGGGTCGCCGCTGCTTGAAGGGGTGAACGGCAGCGGCAGCCGCCTCAGCCTGCGAGCCGATGAGCGTCGATGAAATCCTTCAATAACCGCTTCAGCTGCGTCTGCTGTTCCGGGGTGAAGTGACGTCCGAGGCGGGTGCGATGGCGTTCGACGTCGGAGTCGAGTGCGGCCACTTTCTGAAGGCCGAAGTCGGAGATGTGCAAGATCACGCGGCGGTGGTCATCCGGATCGGCCGATCGCTGAATCAGGGCGGCTTCTGTCATCCGGTCGACCAGCTTGCTGGTGGCCGGCAACAGCATGCCGGCTTCATCGGCGAGCTCCGACATCGAACGGCCACGCTCGTCCGACAGAACCTCGAGAATGCGCCAGAATTCGACCGGAATGCCTTCCGCGCCGATGACTCTGCGAAGCTCGGAAGTCGCCTGCCGGCTGGCATGGCTCAACAGGCTGTGCAGGTTGGGCTCCGCGGGAGATCGGCGCTTTCTGCGAGAGGAGGCCATTGAGGATCGATCGAGTGTGCCGCCGGTGCGATAGTTGAAAGTATAACGATCCGAAGGAGTTACGCCCGATGCCCCCAATCCGTCCAGACACTTCTTTTTCGATGCGTGCAGCGATCCGCGACGATACCGGCCTGGCGTTCGTCGAGCGACCCCGCCCTGCGCCGGGCCCCGACGAAGTTCTGGTGCGTGTGCGCGCGGTCGCGCTGAACCGCGCCGATCTCGGCGTGCTCGCAGGACACATGCACGGCAGCGTCGGCGGCTCGGGCACGATCCTTGGCATGGAATGGGCCGGCGAGGCGCTCGAGGTCGGCGGCCGGGTCGCGAGCGTGAAGCCCGGCGACCGGATCATGGGCTCGGGGGCGGCCGCGTTCGCCGAGTTCACCGTCGCCGACTTCGGCCGCGTCTATCCGATTCCCGACGGCATCGATTTCGAGCGCGCTGCAACGCTGCCGGTGGCCTTGCAGACGATGCATGACGCGGTCGTCGTGAACGGCCGCCTGCAGCATGGCGAATCGGTGCTGGTGCTGGGCGCGTCGTCCGGTGTCGGACTCATGGCCTTGCAGATCGCGAAGAAGATGGGTGCTGCGCTGGTCGTCGGCAGCTCGACGAACGCGGCGCGGCGTTCGCGGCTCGGCGAGTTCGGAGCCGACCTCGCGATCGACTCTTCTTCTCCCGAGTGGCCTGAGCAGATTCGTGAAGCCACCGGCGGACGCGGCGTGGACCTGATCGTCGACCAGTTGTCGGGGCCGACCATCAACGCGAGCATGAAGGCCGCCGCGGTGCTGGGCCGGATCGTCAACGTCGGGCGGCTCGCCGGCTCGCGCGGCGACTTCGACTTCGACCTGCACGCGCTCAAGCGCGTCGACTACATCGGCGTCACGCACCGTACGCGCAGCGTCGACGAGATCCGCGAGGAATGCCGCAAGACCTGGGCCGACCTGGCGCCGGCGGTGGGCGACGGATCGCTGACGCTGCCGATCTCGGCCCGGTTTCCGTTCGAGCAGCTCGGCGAAGCCTTTGCCTTGATGCGCGCGAACGAACATTTCGGGAAGATCGTGGTCACGATGCTGTCGGGCTGATGGTCACCGTCGCTTTCCGTCGCTGGCCGGCACCGGCATCCGCGCCATGCCGGCGCTGGCGCCGGCGTCCACCGGCAGGACGGTGCCGGTGATCCAGCGCGCTGCGTCGCTGGCCAGGTAGACGACGGCTTCGCCGATGTCCCAGCCGCTGCCTTCGGTCTGCAGCAGCGAGCCCATCCGGCGCGCCTCGCGCTGTTCGGGCGTCATGCCGCGGGACGCGACCATCGGCGTGTAGACCATGCCGGGAGCAACGCAGTTGACGCGAATGCCTTGCGGGCCGTGCTGCGCAGCCATCGCGCGCGTCATGCCTACGATCGCGGCCTTCGAGGTCGGATACAGCAAGCTCGGGTGACCGCCGGCCAGGCCGGCGATCGACGACAGGTTGACGATCGCGCCACGCCCATTCCTGGCCATCTCGGGAATCGCGTAGCGGGACATCAGCATCACTGAGCCGACGTTGACCCGCATCGCGTGGTCCCAGGCTTCGAGGTCGACGTCGATCGCCGTGCCGGGCGGCCCGCTGATGCCGACGTTGTTCACCAGCACGTCGAGGCGGCCCCAGCGCTCGACCGCAGCGAGCACTGCGGCCTCGCAATCGGCCGGCCGCGTCACGTCGGCGGCGAGCGCGGCAGCTTGGTTGCCTTCGGCTTCGATCATCGCGACCGTGTCTCGCGCTGCGGCGAGTTCCACGTCGACGACCAGCACCCTTGCGCCGCGCCGGGCGAAAAGGATCGCGGCGGCGCGGCCGTTTCCGATGCCTGCGTTGCGCGATCCGCCGCCGGTGACGATCGCCACACGTCCGGAGAAATCGCGCGTGTCGCCGTCTGCTGCTTCGTGATCCTCGTCGTGCATGTCCCGCTCCTCCTTCGTTGATCGGCGCGATGGGCAGGCCATCGCCGGCACGGTGTCCGATGAAAGTTTGCCAGGGCGATTTTTTGGCTACATTCGCTGCAGCCCTGATTCTCGTCGGAGATCGAATGACCGCTGTCGTTTCCCCCGGCCCCCTCGACGCGGCGCTGCTGCCCGAAGGTGTCCGTTCGCGCCTGGTGCCCGGCGTCAACGGACTGACGATGCACGTGATCGAGGCCGGCTTCGAGTCGCCGGACCGGCCGCTTCTGCTGCTGCTGCACGGTTTCCCCGAACTGGCCTACAGCTGGCGCAAGCTGATGCTGCCGCTGGCCGAGGGCGGGTACCACGTCGTGGCGCCGGACCAGCGCGGCTACGGTCGTACCGGCGGCTGGGATCCCGACTACGATGGCGACCTGGCCTCGTTCTCGATGCCGAGCCTCGTGCGCGACGTACTGTCGCTGGTGTTCGCCTTGGGGCACCGCTCGGCGGCCGCGGTCGTCGGTCATGATTTCGGGTCGCCGGTCGCGGCCTGGTGTGCGCTGATCCGGCCCGACGTGTTCCGTGCGGTTGCGATGATGAGTGCGCCTTTCGCCGGACCGCCCCCGTTGTCGGCCGTGCCGGCACCCGGTGGCGACGGTTCCCGGGGGGCCGGCTCCGGCGCTGCCGACATCCATGCCGAACTGGCCGGCCTGACGCCGCCGCGCCGGCACTACCAGTGGTACTACGCGACCCGCGAGGCCGACGAGGACATGTGGCGCTGCCCGCAAGGCGTCCACGACTTCATGCGCGCTTATTATCACTTCAAGAGTGCGGACTGGCCCGGCAATCGCCCGTTCCCGCTTGCGGCCTGGTCGGGCGGCGAGCTCGCAAAATTGCCGGCCTACTACGTGATGGACGCGCGTCGCGGCATGGCGGACACGGTGGCCGCGGAGATGCCGTCGGCGCAGCAGATCGCCGCCTGCCGCTGGCTGCCCGACGACGAGCTGCGCGTCTACGGCGAGGAATACTCGCGGACCGGATTCCAGGGCGGGCTTCAGTGGTATCGCTGCGGCGTCTCGCCAAGGTTCGCAACGGAGCTGGGCCTGTTCGCCGGCCGCACGATCGACGTGCCGTCGTGCTTCATCGCCGGCGCCAGCGACTGGGGGATCGAGCAACGGCCGGGGGCGCTCGACGCCATGCGGCATCGCGCTTGTACGGACTTTCGCGGTTGCTGGCTGATCGAGGGGGCCGGACACTGGGTCCAGCAGGAACAGCCGGAAGAGACGAAGCGCCGGCTGCTCGAGTTCCTTCAGGGCCTGGCCTGAACGTCGTGGTGGCCGGGCCGCCTCAGTGGCGTACGGAACTCGGCGGCAGCGGCATCTGCCAGAAGTCTTCGTCGTCGAGTTCGAGCATCAGCTCGTCGATGATCTCGTCGGCCGACATCCAGCCGGCGAAGCGATCATGGTCGTCGTCCGAGCTGTCGTCGTCGAGCTGGTTCTTCGGCTCGGTAGCGACCCTCGGCCAAGGGGCGCGCGGACTGGGCGCCGGGTCGCAGCGAAGTTCGAAGATCGCGATGGCGTGTCGGCCGGATTTGGTTCGATGCCCCACTTACCCCCTCCCTGCTTCGATGCGCTGGCGGCGTGCCGTCCATTGGGGTGCCGCTTCCCTCGTGATGAGGCTCAGGGCTGCCTGCACGTCGACGTCCGTCGCACGGGCCGTGCGGACCTGACGAGCGGCGCCGCGGTCGGCCAATTCACGCCGCGACACGATGCCGACGATCTGGCGACCGGGTCCGAGTACCGGCAGGCGACTGAGCCGTTCGGCGTCCATGCAGCGCGCGACTTCGTCGACGTCCTGGTCTTCGGTGCACCAGACCACGCGAGCACTCATGACGTCGCCGACGAGGCTTGCCAGCGGCGACAAGCCGCGTGCGGTTGCCCTGATCGCGATGTCCCGATCGGTGATGACGCCGACGAGTCGCCCGCGATCGCAGACCGGCAGTATTGCGGTCTCGAGCTCTCCCATCATGAGCGCAGCGCGCTGCAACGTGGCATCCGGATGAACGGAGCCGACTTCCCTTGCCATGACCTGCGACACCTTCATTCCTGTTCTTCTCCCGTGCGGGGTTTCTGACGTGCCTGCAAGGGCGGGTACGCTGCAATTGACGTGCCCGTGTCCCTGTAAGCTCGAACGGGAGGTAGCCACCGTATCCCGGTTTCCTGACAGCGCGCGTGACTTGTTTCACGGAAACGACAAAATGGGCTGCGAGGCCCGGGATTGGCGACGCGGGTGGGCGACGCGAGTGCGCTTCATACGCCGATTCGACGCTCGTACCGTTCCTCGTTACGCTTGACGATGGAGAACATCGAATCAATCGGGAGCATCGAACATGCCGCAATGGTTCACCGACAACGCACAATCGATCGGACGTACGCCGCTGGTCCGCCTGAACCGGATCACCGAGGGAGCGCCGGCAACGCTGCTCGCCAAGGTCGAAGGACGCAATCCGGCGTATTCGGTCAAGGACCGCATCGGGATCGCGATGGTCGAGGACGCCGAGAAGCGTGGGCTGCTGGGGCCAGGCAAGGAACTGGTCGAACCGACCAGCGGGAACACCGGGATCGCGCTGGCCTTCGTGGCTGCGGCGCGCGGCATTCCGCTGACGCTGACGATGCCCGACACGATGAGCGTCGAGCGCCGCAAGCTGCTCGTGGCCTATGGCGCGAAGCTCGTGCTGACCGAAGGTCCGAAGGGGATGAACGGCGCGATCGCGAAGGCCGAGGAGATCGTCGCTTCGGATCCGCAGCGCTACGTGATGCTGCAGCAATTCACCAATCCGGCGAATCCCGCGATCCACGAAGCGACGACCGGCCCGGAAATCTGGACCGATACCGATGGGGCCGTCGACGTGCTGGTTTCGGGTGTCGGCACCGGCGGCACGCTGACCGGCGTATCGCGCTACATCAAGCGAACGCTGGGCAAGCCGCTGGTCACGGTGGCGGTCGAGCCGGTCGCCAGCCCGGTGATCACGCAGAAGCTGGCCGGCCAGGCGCAGACGCCGTCGCCGCACAAGATCCAGGGGATCGGCGCCGGCTTCATCCCGCAGGTGCTCGACCTGTCGCTGATCGACCAGGTCGTGACGGTCGACAACGACGAAGCCATCCGCTATGCGCGCAGGCTCGCCAGCGAGGAGGGCATCCTGTCCGGGATCTCGAGCGGCGCGGCAGTGGCAGCAGCGCTGCGCGTGGCGCACGACCCGCAGTTCGCCGGCAAGACGATCGTCGTCGTGCTCCCCGACTCCGGAGAGCGCTACCTCAGTTCGGTGCTATTCGAGGGGATGTTCGACTCGCGCGACCTCAGCGTGTGAACACGAAATCGACCTCCGGTCGCTTTCCGTTCATCAGCTCGGCGATCGCGCGCCCCGAGCCGCAGGCCAGCGTCCAGCCCAGCGTGCCGTGGCCGGTGTTCAGCCACAGTTCCGGGTAGCGAGTGGCACCGAGGCAGGGCAGGTTCGACGGCGTCGCCGGGCGCAAGCCGCTCCAGTACTGGGCGCGCGAGGCATCGCCTGCGCCGGGAAACAACTGCTGCGTGCGCCGCAGGATCGCGTCGCAACGCGCCGGATTCAGCGCCTGGTTCCATCCCGACAGCTCGGCTGTGCCGGCGATTCGCAGGCGTTCGCCCAGGCGCGAGAAGACAAGCTTGCCTTCGTCGTCGGTCAGTGACACGCGCCATGCCTTTTCGGGGTCGGCAACCGGCATCGTCAGCGAATAGCCCTTGGCCGGATAGACGCGCAGTCGCAATCCGAGCGTTGCGGCGAGCAGCGGGCTCCAGCTTCCGGCCGCCAGCAGGTATCGGTCCGCGCGCAGCGGCCGGTAGGCGCCCTCGGCGTCGATCACCTCGGCATGATCGATGTGTGGACCGCGTGCGCGCAGCGCGGTGACCCGGTGGCCGGTCAGGAAGCGCACGCCGCGCTGGCGGCAGCGCTCGGCGAGCGCGCGCGTGAAGGCGCAGGCGTCGCCCGATTCATCGCCGGCCGTGTAGGTGGCGCCGGCCAGCCGCCCGCGGATCGCGGACAGTGCCGGTTCGATGGCGATCGCTTCATCGGGCTCGAGCAGCCGCCGCTCGCAGCCGAGTTCGCTCATCAGCCGCGCCGGCTCGCGCGCGGCCGAGAATTCGGCGGCGTCGGTGTAGAAGTGCAGGATGCCGCGTGTGGCCTCGTCATAGTGGATGCCGGTAGCGCGCCGCAGCGATTGGAGTTCGGCGCGGCTGTACAGCCCCAGACGCACGAGCTGCCCGAGGTTGTTCCTGGTGCGGCGCGGCGTGCATTCGAGCAGGAAGCGGGCGAGCCAGATCCATTGGCGCGGATCGGCGCGCGGGCGAAACAACAGAGGCGAATCGCCGCGCGCCAGCCAGCGCAGCAGCTTGAGCGGCGCGCCCGGATTCGCCCAGGGTTCGGCGTGGCTGGTCGAGACCTGTCCGCCATTGGCGAAGCTGGTCTCGGCGGCGGGCTCGGCCCTGCGCTCGACGACGGTCACCTCGAAGCCGCGTTCGCTCAGGTACCAGGCCGATGTCACGCCGATCACGCCGGCGCCGACGATGATCACGTGCATGGTGGAGCGATCCGTTCGCGAGCGGGAGGTCGTCTTTTTCTATCACATCGGCGCAGCGCGGCCGCGTGCCGGCTCGACGCTGCGCACCTCCTCGCAGCCGTGGCCGCCGTCGACGCGTGCGCGCAGCAGGATCGGACCCATGCGCCGCAGGTAAAGCCCGAAGGCGGCGATCCAGCACAGCGCCGAAGCCATCTGCAGCGGGTGCGCGGGAAGGCCCGGCATGCCGGAGGCCGCACGCAGCAGCGCGGCGAGCACGATCAGCACGGCCGCCGCCGGAATCCAACTCCGCGTGTCGAGCGGGTAGCCGCTATGGATGCGGCCGGCGATGCACATGACCGCGAAGATCGACAGGCCCATGGCGCCGACGACCAGCAGGTGCCGGCCGGCGCTGATCGTCGGCCCGTCGAACAGCAACGCGACGCCGATCGTCGCGTAGCCGAGCGCCATCAGCCAGTAGGCGGCGTAGAGCAGCAGCGGCCAGCGTCCGATCAGCGGGCGGCCGACATGCCAGTCGTTGAGCAGATTCAATACGGAGGCGGCTGCAGCCAGCGCCAGCCAGCCGCCGATTGCAGATTGCGGCAGCAGAAACTCGGCAAGGCTGTAAAGCACGATCGCCGTGATCGCCAGGTTCCGGCGCGGTGGCCGCGCCCGGTAGACCGGAGCGTCGGGGTCGTCGGCATCGCGTGCCTCCGTCAGCGCATCGTTGACGATCCGCATCGAGATCCGGCTCATCGCAACGACGATCAAGGCCATCAGCACGCCGATCGCCAGGTAGACCCAGCGCATCGGATAGTGCCCGCGCAGCGCGTCGAAGTAGAAGCCGGCGCTGCTGGCGGCCAGTGCGATCAGCCCGAACAGAAAGCCGAGATGGCGCCGGTCGGGATCGCCCAGCAGGCGGCCTGCGACCAGCGCGATCGGCAGCAGAGCGAAGCCGACGTTCGTCAACGCCGCCGGCAGCACGCCGACCGTGCCTGACAGCCAGAAGGCGATGCGCGCGGCGAGCCAGGCGAGCGTCGCGACGACCGCCACACGCGCACCGAGCGCCGGGGTCGCGGTGAACTCCGGCACTGCGGTCGGCACGAAACCGACGACGGCCGCCATGCCGAAGCCGAACACCATCTCGTGGCCGTGCCAGACCAGAAAGCCGCCGGGGACCGCGGGCAACAGCACGCCGAATTGCAGGAACGCGGCCCAGAGGGCCAGGCCGACCAATCCGTACAGCGCGGTTGCGAAGAACAGCGGCCGGAAGCTGCACATGAAGACCGGCAGCGTCGACAGGCGGTCGAGCAGGCGGGGGCCGAGGTGGGCCGCTGCGGATGAGGAGGCCGGGGCGGAGGCCGGGGACGACTCTCCTGCCGTGGACGGGGTCGGTTTCAGCATCGCGTGGGGCCGCTGCGTCGGGCTGCCTGTACCGGGACGAAGATCGGGGCGTCGTCTGCCGCTGTCGGCGTATCGGGTTCGTCGTCGGCGCACGCGCGCTCGGGAAGCCTGCAGTCGGCCTGCGAGCGGCCGGCGAGTCGCAGGACAGCGGAGGCGGCGCCGGCCCGACTGCCGGCGCTGGCGCCGCCACCGGCGCTGCGCGGTCGCAGTCCGAAGCTGCTGCGCACGGCCGGGTGCTGCAGCAATTGCGCGGTACTGCGATGCGACCAGCCGTCGTCGCGCAGCGCGGCCGGACGCGACAGGTCGAAGCGCGCCACGATTCGACCGGGCTCCGGTGCCATCACGAGGATCGTGTCGGACAGCCTGACCGCCTCCATCAGGTCGTGCGTGATCATCAGCACGGCCATGCTGCGCTCGGCCAGATGTGCGAGCAGCAGTTCGTAGAGTTCCTCCTTCAGGCCGACGTCGAGCGCCGAGAACGGCTCGTCGAGCAGCAGCAGCCGCGGGTCGAGCGCCAGCGCACGCGCCAGCGCGACGCGGCTCTGCATGCCGCCCGACAACTGGTGCGGGAACTTGTCCAGATCGCCGTCGGCCAGCCCCATGCGCAGCGCCAGCTCGCGCGCTCGGCGTTCGCGCTCGGCCCGCGCGACGCCGGCCGCGGCCAGGCCGAGCGCGACGTTGTCCAGCGTCGTCTTCCAGGGCAGCAGCCGCGGCTGCTGGAAGACACAGGCCTGGCTCCCGAAGGCGTTGTCGACGCTGCCTTCCTGGTTCCGGAGAAGCCCCGCGCACAGGTGCAGCAGCGTCGTCTTGCCGCAGCCCGAAGGCCCGACCAGCGCGACGACCTGGCCGGCGGTGACGTCGAGATCGATGCCGACGAGGACTTCGTCGGGGCCGAAGGAATGAGAAAGGCCGCGCACGCGCAAGCCGGCGCTCGCGCCGGGGCCCGTCGGCAGCGTCGCAGCCGGATACCGGCCACCCACGGCCCTGCCGACGGCGGCTGCGGCAGAAGTCCGGTTCACGACGCCCCCTCGCTCGTCGGATCACCGATTCGCCAGCGTTCGACTTCGCGCTTGATCGGTTCGAGCAGCAGGTACTCGACGGCCAGCAGCAGGCCGACGACGGCGACGATCCAGGCCATCGTCGCGGCGGTGTCCAGGTGCGAGCGCGAGACGGCCAGTGCCGCGCCGACGCCGTCGGACGTGGACAGCAGCTCGGCCATCACGACGACCTTCCAGGACATGCCGAGCGCGGCGATCCATGCGGGGAACAGGTAAGACACGACGTGCGGCAGGTAGACGTCGAACAGCATCATCCGAGGCGGCAGCCGGAACGCCTCGGCCATCGTGCGCAACTGGTTGTCGAGCGTGCGTGTGCCCTGCAGCGCGCCGACGAAGACGACCGGGAAACCTGCGACGAAGACGGTGAATACCGGCGTGCCGTCGCTGGCGCCGAACCACAGCATCGCGAGCACCAGCCAGGCGATCGGTGGCGTGCCCATCAGCACGGTGACGAGCGGGCGCGACATCATCGAAGCGGTCATCGACACGCCGGCGGCCAGGCCCAGCACGGTGCCCACGGCGGTCGCCAGCGCGAAGCCGATCAGTGCGCGGCGGCTGGTGACTGCCAGTTCGGGCCAGGCGACGCCGTCGGCGATCAGGCGCTGCAGCGTGGCGAAGGCCGAGCGCGGATCGGGCAGCACCAGCGGGCCGTACAGCGTGGCGACCGCTTCCCAGGCGGCGACCAG
>ENA-UOUJ01000355-UOUJ01000355.1-activated-sludge-metagenome-genome-assembly--contig:-NODE-355-length-33683-cov-9.551862_pt1 | contig 33683 bp, 26 predicted proteins | sample MGYA00249839_ERZ747224 | MGnify/ENA primary metagenome ERZ747224 (study PRJEB28782, sample SAMN03220277) | activated sludge metagenome | biome: wastewater; feature: sewage sludge; material... | reverse complement strand
CGATCTCCGGGTCCAACTCCGCCAACGACGACGTCAACTCAACCGGCACCTGCGTAGCCGCTGCGGTCTGCGCCATGTCTGCTCCTCGCTCTTGTGGATCTATTGTCGATAACTGATATATCAACCTGCAACGCAGACTATGATGGAGATCACACGAGGTCAAGACCTCTCGCGAAAATGACGGATTGGAGCCTTATGAGCACCCAGGTCGACACCGCCCCCAGCGGCCTGTCCCTGGCCGAACAGGCCTACCGGACCATCCGGGACCGGCTGATCATGCTGGACATCGCCCCGGGAGAGCCGATCAACGAGGCCCGGCTCGCCGAGGAGCTCGGCTTCGGCCGCACGCCGGTCCGCGAGGCGCTCAAGCGGCTCGAGATCGACCACCTCGTGGCGTCGTTCCCCCGCCGGGGCACCTTCGCCACCGCGGTGGACATCACGGAACTGGCGGCGATCTCCGAGGTGCGCCAGCTGCTCGAACCCCTCGCGGCCCGCAAGGCGGCCCTGAACACCAACGACCAGGTGCGGACCGAGCTGCAGGATGTCGCGGCGGGCCTCGAGGCACTGGACGGCACCAGGTCCCGGCGCGAGCTGATGGAGTACGACCTCGAGGTGCACCGGCTCATCTACCGTGCGGCCGGCAACCACCATCTCCAGGAGTCACTGACCCGCCTCGACAACCTCGCCACCCGCATCTGGTGCATGGTCCTGGACCGCCTCCCCGCCGTCGAGGAGCACATCACGGAACACAGTGGGCTGATCCGGGCCATTCTCGCCGGTGACGCGGAGGGCGCGGAGTCACTGGCCGCCGACCACGTGGGCCATTTCGAGCAGATGGTCCGCGCCGCACTCTAGGCCCGATCCTCATCCCAGGAGCGTGGCCCCTCCCCCGCCGGTGGACTCGGGATCCGGCAGGCGCTGCATGCGGAACGCGTTGAACAGTCCCAGCAGGCCGGCGAGGATCGGCACGAGCAGGGCGACCTGCAGGGCGATCGGGCGCGCGTCGGTATTGATGCGGATGATCTCGTCGGCGTACTCCTGCGGCTGGCCGGCCAGGAGCTCCTCGAGCTGGGCGTCGCTCATCACCTGGGCGTCGCTCTCGAGGACGTAGGCCACCTGCTGTTGCTCCTCCGGGGGCAGGACGGTGCTCGACGTCGCCATGCCGGTGAAGATGATCGACAGCGCCGCCAGCATGATGCCGCCGGCGAAGGCCAGTCCGAAGGACAGGCCGAAGGATCCGGCTGCGGAGTTCACACTGGCCGCCTCGCTGACCCGCTCGTCGGAGATCGGCGACAGGGTGTAGTTGTTGAGCTGGGACACCAACAGCCCGAGACCGCATCCCGCGATGACCAGCGGAGGCAGCAGCCACCATCCTGAATCGGCGCGTGGCACCACGGGCACGATCACCAGCAGTCCCAGGGCCAGGAGCAGGAAGCCCCACCTGATGGTGGCGGCCGGGCGGGGCAGCCTGGAGGACTTCCCGGCGAGCATCGCGACCGCGAACATCGTCAGGGACAGTGGCGCGATCGACAACCCGGACAGCAGGGCGTTGTACCCGAGGACCATCTGCAGGTAGATGGGCAGCACGATCATGGTGCCGCCGAGGGCGACCTGCTGCAGCATCTGCCCCGTGGCGCCGAACCGGAAGCCCTCCGAGCGGAACAGGTCCGGGTCCAGCAGTGCCGGCCTGTGGTGGCGCTTGCGGGACCTGAGCCAGTAGACCAGGCTGACCAGTCCGACGGCCCCCACCGTCAGGAGCGCGCCGACCGGACCGCCGCCCTCCTGCCAGACCAGGATCCCCAGCACGATGCCGCCCATGCCCACGATGGACAGCACCGACCCGAAGAGGTCCAGGGTCCTGGGCCCCGTGAAGGGGACGTCGTGCACGGCCTTGATGCCGAGCAGGACGACCGCGATGATGAGGGCCTCGAGCAGGAAGGCGACCCGCCAGGACAGGAACGTGGTGATGAAGCCCCCCAGCAGCGGGCCGACCGCTGCGGCGATCGCCGCCGAGGCGCCGACCAGGGCATAGACGCGCTTCTGGGCGTCCCCCTCGAAGTTGCCGTGGACCAGCGACTGCATGGAGGGCAGCAGCAGCGAGGCCCCCAGGCCGCCGATCACCGCCCAGAAGACGATGATCGGGAGCAGGCCCTGGGCCAGGGTCATCGCGACGGCGCCGATCGCGTAGAAGACCAGCCCGATGACGTAGGCCCGCTTCCTGCCGATCAGGTCACCCACCTTGCCGCCGATGAGGATGAACGCCGCGGACACCAGCGCCTCGAGCGCGATCGTCGACTGCAGGCCGCTGACGGTCGTCTCGATGTCGTGGACCACCGCGGAGATGGACACGTTCATGATCGAGGTGTCGACGACGAGCACGAACATCGCCATCGCCAGCAGCAGCGCGAGCCTGCGGTTGAACGGTTCCGTCCCGGCGCCCTCCCGGTGTGGCGAACTCACCGTGGGCCACCTTCCCGGCGCGGGGGGTGGGGTCTCGGGGTCGAGCGGGACATGGGATCCTCCCGTGGGGTTGTCCCGTCAGGGTCCATGGCGTATGGGCCTGATCGAGCAGATCCAACCACAACGATGCCGCCGGCGATAGGTCTGGACGGGTGTCGCGCCCGGGTATCGTCCCGGGTGCGTCCGGCGCCCTCCGGGGGGTCGTCGTACCGGCCGGGCGACCTAGGTCCCCGGGGCCGTCGAGCCGGCCACCACCACCTTCACGGCCACGTGCAGGGACCACAGGTCACCGCCGTGGCGCGGGTCGCCGCCCAGGAGCTCGAAGGCCGTGGACAGTCTCTTGTGCAGCGTCTGCCGTTCCACGTGCATCCGGCCTGCCGCCACCGTGGTGTTGCATCCTGCGTCCAGCCAGCAGGCCAGGGTCTCCACCAGCTTGCTCCCGTTCCGGACGTCCCAGGAGATGACCCTCCCCAGGGCCGACTGCACGTGCCGGGCCACGAATGCCAGGGTCTCCAGCTGGCGCAGCACCCGCCGGCCGAACCACTCCATGGAGTCGATCACGGCGGGTCCGCCGGCGTGCTCGTCCACGAGTGCCAGGGCGTCGGCCATGGACTCGCCGGCAGCGGCGCCCTCCCACACGATCGGGCCCACGGCACAGACCACCGGGAGGGTCCCCAGCGCGTCGGCCAGCGACGAGAAGAGCTCGGCACGGCGAGTGGGTGCATCCTGCCCGCCCAGCGGGACCAGCAGGGCCCGCCCCCGGGCCCAGGGCGATCCTGCGGCCCGGATCACGACCCGGCGCAGCAGGACCTCGTGGGCCGTGGAGGGTGCGAGGGGAACGGCGTAGACCATGCACGCCGGCCCCTGGGGAAGGCTGGTGGCGTCCCAGAGCCGGCGCACCGTCTCACGGGGCGCCCCCTCCAGCACCGCCAGCATCAACCGTGACTCCGCCAGCTGGTCGGCGGACGGCCCGAAGGTCGGTGCCAGGGCCAGGGCCAACACCTCGCTGAGGCGGTTGGCGGCCGCCTCCAGCAGGTCGGTGGTGGCGACGGCAGACTCGATGACGAGGTGGGCGGCGACATGGCCTGCGACGATCACGACGGCCTCGGCGGTGTTCGCCTCCGCGGTTCCCTCCGGCGCGGAGCCGGTGGTGCCGGCCTCCCCGATCAGATCGTCCTCGCCCCGGTGCACCCCGAAGAGCCGGACCCGGGCCCGCAGTTCCGAGGCCACCAGGTCGAGGATGGGCGGCAGTTCCGGCCCGCGCGTGGAGATGTGCTCGGCGATGCGCCGGGAGAGGTCGTCGACCAGCGTGTGCCGACGGGCGTGGCGCGTGACGATGGCGCTGTTGACCGCCTCGGTGACGTCGATGAAGGGGATGGTCCGGCGGAATTCGATCAGCGCCACCTCCGCCGCGGTCGCGGCGGTCACCAGCGGCTCGACCTCCCGCTGCTCCCAGCCGGCCGTCTGCACGACCAACGCGGCCAGGCCCCGTGCCGACAGGGAGGCCATGTACCCCGCGAGCCCGGCCCCGTCCAGACGGCGCAGCTCCGTGCCACCGGTCAGCAGCACCTCGCCCCCGTGCAGCAGGCCGCCGATGTCCAGCACCTCGCTGGAATGCACCCAGCGCACGGCTCGTGCCATCGCGCCCGGCGGGGCGTGGCGAACCACCGGGTCCGCCCCGGTCACGGCCGGGTTCTGGAGGAGGTCTCCGAGCAGGGGCAGGGAATGGGACGACACTTCGTCACTGATGGCAGGCGAAGGAGTAGACACACTGTCCATTCTAGGTGACCTGGATCACCCCTACGCTCGAACCGTTCCCCCTTCCTTCGTTGAATCGAGCGAAATATGAGCGTGCAGACAAGGTCCCAGGACCTGACGCCGACTCCCACCTCCGGCCCGGCAGACGGGTCCCAGGGTCACGGCGACATCGAGGAGATCCTGCAGCCGATCCCGGAAGCGCACCGGACACGGAAGCTGTCCGGACAGTTCTGGATCTGGGCCGGCGCCAACGTCGCTCCCATCAACTGGATCCTCGGCGCGCTCGGCATCCAGTTGGGCCTGGGCCTGGCCGACACGCTGATCGTCCTGATCGCCGGCAATGTCATCGGCATGCTGGGCTTCGGCTTCTTCGTCCTGCTCGGCCAGCGCACCGGGGCCACCGGGATGCTCCTGGCGCGCGGGGCCTTCGGGCGCCGGGGCGCCTACCTCCCGGCGGCGATCCAGGCCACCATCGCGATCGGCTGGTCGGCGGTCAACACCTGGGTCATCCTCGACCTCATCATGGCCATGCTCGGGCAGATCGGCTGGGTGGACCCGGCCCAGCCCAACATGATCTGGAAGATCGGCACGGCCGCACTGATCATGGCGATCCAGGTGGCCATCTGCTACCGGGGCTACGGGGCCATCTCCAAGTTCGAGCGCCTGACCATGCCGCCCACCATCCTCGTGCTGATCGCCATGTCCGTGGTCGCCTGGACGCAACTGGACATCGACTGGTCCTACATGGGCCCGCCCGGTGAGGTGCTCGAGGGCATGCCCCGCATCGCCGCCATGTCCTCCATCATGACCGCCATCGGCATCGGCTGGGGCGTCGGCTGGTTCACCTACGCGCCGGACTACTCGCGCTTCGTCTCCAAGACCGTCCGCCCGTCGAAGCTCTACCTGGTCAGCGTCCTCGGCCAGTTCATCCCCGTCGTCTGGCTCGGCGTGCTGGGTGCCAGCCTCGCCACCCGCAACGGCAGCGCCGATCCCGGCGAGCTGATCGTCTCCAGCTTCGGCGTCCTGGCGGTCCCCGTGATCCTGCTCGTCATCCACGGGCCGATCGCCACGAACATCATCAACCTCTACACCTTCGGCGTGGCCGTGCAGGCCCTGGACATCAACATCTCCCGCAAGAAGATCTCGATCATCGTGGGCTGCCTGTCGATGTCCGCCGTCATCGGCTTCCTCTTCGCCTCCGACTTCGCCCACCTGCTGCACAACTGGATCATCGCGATCGCCGCCTGGGTCGCGACGTGGGGCGGCATCATGGCCGTGCACTACTTCGTCTTCGAGCGCCGCCACCGGGACTTCTCCTACCTGTTCCAGGCACCGAAGAACACCGTGCTCAAGGCCGTCAACCCGGCCGCGATGATCGCCTTCGCCGGCGGCATCATCATGACCTGGATGTGCATGTACGGTTCCTTCCCCATCCTCCAGGGGCCCATCGCCGCCGCCGTCGGAGGGGTCGACTTCTCCTGGCTGGCCGGCACGGTCACCGCGTCCGGCCTGTACTTCGTCCTCGGCCTGCGGCGCTTCCGCGACAGGATCGACGCCGGCGTCCCCCTCGGCCTGAAGGCGGACATCGACGACGAGGAGGCCGCGCGGCGGCAGGACGCCGCCATGGCAGTCACCGACGGCGACGCCGGCCCGGACGCCGCCCCGTCGCAGGACCGGCAGCCCCTCCTGCACGCCACGGTGGACGCGACCACGGAGATCACCGACGACCGGCCCGACGCGGATCGGATCGCCGCCCCCGTCCCGTGAGCGGAGTGACCCGCGACTGATGCGGGCAACGCCCAGGGGGCGGCCATCGACCGGTGACCTTCGACCGGCGGTGGCCGCCCGCCTGCGTGTGCACCGCGTCCCCCACCCACGGTGACCGCTCCCGCCCCCCTGAGCGTGGGCCCTCAAGGCGGCGTGCACCCCTTGACCGTGATCCGCATCACTGTCAGGATCAATGCAACTCAGTTGCCTCAAGTGCAACAGCGCCACGCCCCCGGCGAGGCGCCACGACCCACCCACCGTCCCCCGGTCTCGCGCCGGGCCGATCAAGGGGCCTCATGTCCGAGCATCGCCACTCCTCCACAGAGACGACCACCAGCGTCGACGACCCGATTCCCACGACCCCCGACCAGGCCGAACAGCACCACGGGGCCGACCGGCCGCGCACGGTCGACCTCCCCCGGTTCCGCGGCAGGGTCATCCCTGCGCTGGACCGGGCGATCATCATGATCCTCCCCCCGGTGCTGATCATCGCCGCTGTCCTGGCCGTCACCACCAACCCCGAGGGTGCCGCCGACCTGATCAACAGGCTGCGGACCTTCGTCACCGGCGGTTTCACGTGGTGGTTCGTGGCCTACTCCCTGATCGCCGTCGCCGTCTGCGCCTGGTTGTGCGTCAGCAGGATCGGCCGGGTGCGGCTGGGCGGCCCCAAGGCCCGGCCCGAGCACAGCAAGTTCGCCTGGTACTCCATGCTCTTCGCGTGCGGCCAGGGCATCGGCCTGATCTTCTGGTCGCTGGCCGAGCCCATCCTCCTGCGCGAGGAGACCCCGGTCATCCCCACCGGGGCCAACCCCGGCGAGGGGGGTATCGTCTGGACCTACTTCCACTGGGGCCTGACCGCCTGGGCCATGTACTGCGTCGTGGCCGTCTGCCTGGCGTACTCCCACCACAACCTCGGCAAGACCCTGACGTTCCGCGAGGCGACCGTGGACATCCTGCCGAAGCGCGTCCAGCGCCCGGCCGGCGTCGTGGTGGAGCTGCTGGCCATCATCGCCACCGTCCTCGGCCTGGCCACCTCCTTCGGCTTCGCGGCCATGCAGTTCGCCTCCGGGGCCACCCAGGTCCTGCCGTTCGAGGCCGGCCCCGTGGCCTGGGCCGTCATCATCCTGATCCTGGGCGGGCTGACCGCCGTCTCCGCCTTCCTGGGCGTGAACAAGGGGATGAAGCGGATCAGTGAGGCCAACTCGATCCTCAGCATCGTGCTGGTCGTCGGCGTCTTCGTCTTCGGCCCGACGGTCTACATCCTGTCGAACATGTCCCAGACCTTCGGCTCCTTCTTCTACCACTTCGTGCCGATGAGCTTCTGGACCGGCGCCGAGACCTCCGGCGCCCCGCTCGCGGACTGGCAGGACAGCTGGAACGGCTGGTGGACCGTGTTCATCTGGTGCTGGGTCATCGCCTTCTCCCCCTTCGTCGCCGGGTTCATCGCCCGCATCTCCCGCGGGCGCACCATCCGCGAGTTCGTGCTCGGGGTGACGATCATCCCCTCGCTGATCGTCATGGTGTGGGTGGCCGTCATCGGCTCGGCCGGCATCCATTACGACAACGAGTCCGGACAGATCTCCGCCGACGCCGCCGAGGACACCTCATCGGCTCTGTTCTCCATGCTGGAGATGATCCCGTGGATCGGCACCCTGCTGATCATCGTGGCCACCGTCCTCGTGGCCACGTACTACGTCACCAGCCTCGACTCCGGCACCTACGCGCTGGCCGAGTTCGTCTCCGCCCCGAAGAAGTCCGGCCCGTGGTTCCGCGTGATCCTCGTGGCGAGCATCGCCACGGTGGCCCTGGTGCTGCTCTCCATCGGCGGCGTCGACGCGGTGGACACGGTCCAGACCGGCACGATCATCGGCGGCTTCCCGTTCTCCTTCGTCATCGTGCTGATGATCGTCAACCTCATCCGGCGCCTGCGGGCCCGGGACGCCGAGACGCGCCAGCTCGAGAAGGACATCAACGACCCCGAACACCGGCCCGAGGACGAGCACTGCGACGAGCACGGCGTCCCGCGCGCCGACCCGCGGCGGGGCGTCGGACCCGGGACCTACGTCCCCGCCCAGGACCTCAACCACCCCCGCCCCAATGGAAGGGACGCCCACTCATGACCATCACCACCACCTCCTCCGGTGCCGTCCGCCTGGCGCACCTGGACGCCCACACCTACCGGGACTGGGTCACCTCCGGGCACGCCACGGTGATCCTGCCGGCCGGCGCGTTCGAACAGCACGGACCACACCTGCCCCTGGGCACCGACGCGACCCTGTCCACCACGATCGCCGAGACCGTGGGCCGCCAGACCGGCGCGAAGGTCGCCGAGCCGTTCACCTACGGCTACAAGTCGCAGCAGAAGTCCGGCGGCGGCAACCACCTGCCCGGGACCGTCAGCCTGGACGCGGAGGCCCTCGTGGCCATGACGCGGAACCTCGTGACCGGATTCCTGGGCCAGGGCATCCAGAACCTGGTGATCCTCAACGGACACTACGAGAACTACCAGTTCCTCTATGAGGGCGTGGACCTCGCCCTGCGGGACCTCGGCCTGGGATCCGATGCGGAGCAATGCGTGCTGTTGCTGTCGTACTGGGACTTCGTCTCGGACACGACCCTGGGCGCGGTGTACCCGGACGGCTTCCCCGGCTGGGACATCGAGCACGGGGGCGTCCTGGAGACGTCCCTCATGCTCCACCTCCGGCCGGAGCTCGTGGACATGGGCCGGGCCGTGAGCCACCCGCCGGCGGACCTGCCCCGCTTCGACCGCCTTCCCGTCGTCCCCGGCCGCACGCCCGCCACGGGCTGCCTGTCCGCTCCCGACGGCTCTGACGCCGTCAAGGGACAGCTGCTGTTCGACCAGGTCGTGGCCGATCTCTCCCAGGAGATCTCCGCCGAGCTCGGCCTCTCCCCGGCCCGGGACAAAGAAGTCCTCGCAACCCCTTGACGTGACCTGGACCACAGGTCACAATCAATGCAACCGGGTTGCATTCAATGCAACCGGCAAGACCCCATCAGACCGTGAAGAACCACGGATCCCGCCGCACCGCGGCCCCTGACCCAAGGAGATCCCCATGACGACCACCTCGAACGCCGTGAACTCCGTCTCCGAGCTGGAGCGACTGAAGACCCTGCACAACGGAGAGAAGCAGCAGCTGACCTTCTCCGACGCCGAGTTCGAGCGCCGCCTGACCGGCCTGCGCCAGATCATGGCCGAACAGGGCATGGACGCCGCGATCCTCACCAGCTACCACGGCATCAAGTACTACTCCGACTTCCTCTACACCACCTTCGGCCGCAACTACGCCCTGGTCGTGACCCAGAACGAGTCGGTCACGGTCACCGCCAACATCGACGCCGGCATGCCGTGGCGCACCAGCTACGGCGACAACATCGTCTACACCGACTGGAAGCGCGACAACTTCTACTACGGCCTGCAGGAGGCCCTGCGCCGCGCCGGCGTCTCCGCGCAGCGCATCGGCGTCGAGGACGACGCCCTGCCGCTGATGGTCCGCCAGCGCATCCAGGACGCGTTCCCCGGTGCCGAGCTGACCGACGTCTCCGTGCCCGCGATGCGCCAGCGCATGATCAAGTCCGCCGAGGAGATCGAGGTCATCAAGCACGGCGCCCGCATCGGCGACCTGGGCGGCGAGGCCATCAAGGCCGCCATCCGCGAGGGCATCACCGAGTACGAGGTCGCCCTGATCGGCACCGAGGCCATGACCCACGAGATCGCCCGGACCTTCCCCCACCGCGAGGTCCGTGACACCTGGGTCTGGTTCCAGTCCGGGATCAACACCGACGGCGCCCACAACTGGGCCACCACCCGCAAGCTGCAGCGCGGCGACATCCTGTCCCTGAACTGCTTCCCGATGACCTCCGGCTACTACACCGCCCTGGAGCGCACCCTGTTCCTCGGCGAGCCGGACGAGGCCAGCCTGCACCTGTGGAACGTGAACGTCGAGGTGCACCGCCGCGGCCTCGAGCTCATCAAGCCCGGCGCCGTCTGCAAGGACATCGCCGCCGAGCTCAACGAGATCTACATCGGCTACGGCCTGCTGCCGAACCGCACCTTCGGGTACGGTCACTCCTTCGGTGTGCTGTCCCACTACTACGGCCGCGAGGCCGGCCTGGAGCTGCGCGAGGACATCGAGACCGTCCTGGAGCCGGGCATGGTCGTCTCGATGGAGCCGATGATCACCGTGATGGACGGCGAGCCCGGGGCCGGTGGCTACCGCGAGCATGACATCCTGGTGGTCGGCGAGGACGGCGCCGAGAACATCACCAAGTTCGGCTTCGGCCCGGAGCACAACATCATCGACGCCTGACCCGTACGAGGATCCGCTCTCCATGAGGGGGTGGCCGGCCCGGAGGAACTTCCGGGCCGGCCACCCCCTCTGCGCATCCGCCCACCCCGCCCCCGACCCGCACCCCGTCACCCGATCCGAGGAATGACATGACCCCCGCATCCGACGCCCCGTCCGCCACGTCCGCCTCCGAGAACGGGGCCCGCGGCGCCTCCGTCATCGTCAACGTCCTGCAGGTCATCCGCTGCTTCACGTCGGACGAGCCACTGCAGGGCGTGACGGAGATCGCCGCCCAGGTCGGCCTCCACAAGTCCAGCGTGTCCCGCATCCTCGCCACCCTCGAACAGGAGCACGTGGTCGAGCGTGACGAGGCGTCACGGAAGTACCGGCTGGGCCTGGGACTGATCGCCGTCGCCGGCCCCCTGCTCGCCAACCTGGACGTCCGCCGGGTCGCCATGGAGGACCTGCAGACCCTGCGGGAGGTCACCGAGGAGACGGTGGCGCTGGCCATCTGGGACGGCTCCGCGGCCGTGACCGTCGAGCAGGTCCCCAGCCCCCAGAAGATCAAGCACACCTCGGCCATGGGAAGCCGCTACAGCACCGGCCTGAGCGCCAGCGTCCAGGTGCCCCTGGCCCACATGGACCCTGACCACGTTCGCCAGCTCCTGGACGACTGCCCCATCCGGCTCGACGGCCACATCACCCCGGACCAGTACCTGGAGCGCCTCGCGGACGTCCGCCGCAACGGGTACGCGGTGAACTACGGCGAGACCTCCGATGATGAGGTCGGCGTCGCGGCCCCCGTGTTCGACCACCGGGGCGAGGTCGTTGCCACCATCCTGGTGGCGGCCCCGCGCTACCGGGTCCCGGAATCCGCCCTGCCGCAGCTGACCCGGGCCTGCACCACTGCAGCCCGGCGTGTCTCGCAGCGCCTCGGGGCCCCCGTCAGCTGACATGCTCCCCGCCCGGGGGCATCACCCGCCGGACCATCGACCGGCACGACGCGCTCACCGGTCGACTCCGCGCAACCCGGAGGCGGTGCCGGCCCTGCACCGGAGGACACCCCGTGCAACCGGGTGCGCCCGCCACCGTGAGCGGAAACCAGGGACCTTCCTACCCGGGGACCTTCGCGCCCGGCATCATCTTGCCCGGACACATGCGACAGTCCGGCACCCACTGAGGGGTACCGGACTGTCATCGGCGCGGCCCGGGAACGCCGGGCCGCAGGACTTCCACGGCGGGTGGGGCTCAGGCCGGGTCCGCGGGGGCCTCGACCTCGGGCTGGGGATCCGAGAGGGTCTTCGGGACCGTGTCCTCGAACTGCGGAAGCTTGTTCAGGTACTCCACCACCGAGTCCGTGGACTCCACGTCTCCGAACTTGTTGTCGATGTCGTAGAGGTTCCACTGCACCACGCCCGGGACCCGGTCGCCGATGGTCTCCCGGGGGATGATCGGGCGGAAACCCTTGGCGATCGCGTCCTCGACGGTGTGGCGCACGCACCCGGCGGCGGTCGCACCGGTGACGATCAGGGTGTCGATGCGGTTGGAGGTCAGGAAGAGCTCGAGGTTCGTCCCCGGGAACGCCGAGGCGCGGTTCTTCTCGATCACGACCTCGCCGTCCGCGGGTGCGATGCGGTCGTCGATCTGAGCCCAGTAGGAATCGGCCGGCAGGGTCTCCACGGGGATCTTCGAGTACCACAGGCCCATGTCGTTCGTGCCGGAGGTGGCGTCGCGGTTGCGGTACACGTTCGTGGTGTAGAAGACCGGGACCCCCTTGGCGCGGGCGGCCTCGTTGATCCGCTGGACATTGGGGATGATCTCCTCCATGCCCGGGCAGCTGAACGGGTGGCCCGGGCGGGTCCAGGCGTTCGCCAGGTCGATGTGGATCACGGCGGGACGGTTGCCGTAGCCGATCCGGCGCTTGAAGCCGCGGTCGTTGTAGATACTCGTGCCGGCCTCGAACGCCTCCTCCAGCACTGCTGCAAGACGGGCTTCGATGTCGTTGGACGTGATGGTCATGGTTCTCTCCAGTCTCACGGATGGTTGTTGCTAGACGAGCAACTGGGTTGCTGTGGTAGGTACTGTAACCCATGGATTGGTCCAGCACCAGAGGTCCGGGAAGGCAGTTTCTTCTTGGACCGACTGCTTCAAGAACGCAGGCCCGGGCACGCAGCTCACCTCGTCCTGCACGCCCTCGGCAATAGCGCCTCTCGCTGGACATCACCGTGAAACAGGACGGACACAGACCGCGATTAGCCTTCGACCATCCATTGCGCGTTGCAATGTTCGTAACTAGATTGCTCACCTAGCAACTCCTGGTGATCCAGATCACTCTCCGCGCACGGTGCGCGACCGGACCCACCTCCAGAGACAAGGACCCCGTCATGAGAGCCCCGAACGCCCCCACCCACGCCACCGACTCCGCAGCCGGGCCCCCGGACGCTCTCGAGAAGGTCAGCCCCGCGCACCTGCGCAAGGTCGTGAGCGCATCCTTCGCGGGCACGGTCGTCGAGTGGTTCGACTTCGCGATCTACGGCTATATGGCCACCCACATCGCGGCGACCTTCTTCAACTCCACCGACCCGGTGATCGGCCTGCTGGAGACCTTCGCGGTCTTCGCCGTGGCCTTCGCCCTACGCCCCCTCGGCGGGATCATCTTCGGCCGGCTGGGTGACAGGCTGGGCCGCAAGAAGATCCTCGTCCTGACCGTCCTGTTGATGTCCGGGTCCACGGCGGCCATCGGCCTCATCCCCGGCCAGGAGGCGATCGGCATCTGGGCCGCCGTCCTGCTCGCGGTGGCCCGCTGCGTCCAGGGCCTCTCCGCCGGCGGAGAGTACGCCGGCGCCACCATCTACGTGGTCGAGCACAGCCCGGACCGCCAGCGGAACCGTTATTCCAGCGCCATGTCCGCGGCCACCTTCGTGTCGTTCGCCCTCGCCGCGGGGCTGGGCGCACTGCTCAGCACCGTGCTCCCGCCCTCCGCGATGGGCGACTGGGGATGGAGGATCCTGTTCCTGCTGTCCATCCCGATGGGCCTGATCGCCTTCTACATCCGTTCCAAGCTTCACGAGTCCCCCGAGTTCCAGGCCATGGTGGAGGAATCGGCCCACCGCCCGACACCGACCCTCGGTCAGGTCATGCGCACGCAGTGGCCGCAGATGCTCAAGCTGGGCGGGTTCGTCATGCTGACCGCCCTGTCCTTCTACATCTTCTCCACCTACATGGCCACGTTCCTGACCCAGGTGGTCGGCCTGCCCCAGCACCTCGCCCTGCTCTCCAGCCTCATCTCCCTCCTCTTCGCCACGGCCCTGTCCCCGGTGATGGGCCGCGTCTCGGACCGGCTCGGACGCCGGCGCACCATGCAGCTGGCCGCAACGCTGCTCGTCGTCCTGACGATCCCGGCGTACATGCTGGCAGAGATGGGCACCCTCGGCAGTGCCGTGGCCAGCCAGTTGCTCATCGCGACCGGCGCCGTCACGGCCAACGTGGTGACCTCCGTGCTGATCTCGGAGATGTTCTCCACGGACGTGCGGTACACGGCGTCCGGGATGAGCTACAACATCACCTACGCCGTGTTCGGCGGCACCGCCCCCTACCTCGCCACGTGGCTGGTGGCGTCCACCGGCAACTCCCTCGCGCCCGCCATCTACGTCTCCATCGTGGCCGCCGTGTCCCTCATCGTGGTCTCGGCCTTCATCAGGGAGACCGCCGGGCGTCCCCTGCGTCGCTTCCATGACGACCCGGTGGCAACAGGCTCCTGACCACCGACCGCTCGAACCCGACGAGGCCGCCGCGCCGCAGGCCGGGACCTGCGACGCGGCGGCCTCTCACCGTCACGGGCCGGTCACCTGCTGCCCAGGCGCGCGGAGACCCGCTCGGCGGCCCGCAGCACGGCGTCCCGCAGGAGGGGCTGGCTCGCCTTGAACTGCACCCGCGACCGCGGTGCACTGGCGGTGATGCAACCGACGGCCTGGCCTCGGTAGTCCCGGATGGGCGCGGAGACGCCGTACTCCTCGAAGGTGGTCTCACCGTCATTGACGGCGAAGCCCTGGTCCCGGACGGTTCGCAGGTGCTCATGGGCCGGGTCGTCGAGCCCCCGGTAGCTGTCCCGCTGGATGATGCCACCCGAGAGCAGGCGGCCGACCTCCTCCGGCGGCAGTTCGGCCAGGAACACGCGGACGGACGAACTGGCGAACTTGTTGTAGCGCGTGCCGATCGAGGCGCTGTGCTTCACCTGGTGCGGACTGGCCGTCTGCTCGACCACGATCGCATTGGTGCCGTTCCAGACGGCGATCGCGGCGGTCTCGTCAGTGGCCTCGGTCATCTCCTCCAGGTGCGGCACCGCCGCCCTGCGCACGTCGAGCTCGGCCAGCAGCGGACCCGCCAGGCCGATCATCCCCAGGCCGAGACGGTAGCGCCCGGAGTCCTCATCGCGCTGGACATAACCGGATTCCGTCAGGCCGGCGAGCATCCGGGACACGGTGCTCTTGTGCAGTCCGACGAGTTCGGAGATCTCCGTGACCCCGAGCAGCGGACGCGGGGTCGCGGAGAAGGCCTCCAACACCGCCAGTCCATTCAACAGTGACGCGGCCGCACCCTGCGGCTTGTCGCCCTGTGACTGGGTTCCCGGCATGACTTTCCTCCCCGGGCGAGTGCACCATGCCTCCGCCGCCTGTCCGTGAACATGCTAGGCGATGCCATCGCGTCCCGACGTGGCCCAGAACGGACCCGGCGGATCCGGCACCGCGACCGACGCGGCGGCTGAATTCGCGCTGGCGGTACGTCTCGGCGCCGGCCTCGAAGACCCGTCCCAGCAGGGACTCGACATCAACGTCCGACTGCCCGCGCTTCACGGGCATGACCATGATGACACCTGGAGGCCAGGAGAGTCGCGAAGAGCCGGCATCGGGACGATCAACCGTGAGACGTTGCTGATTGATCAATATCGTTGCTCAAAAAGCAACTTAGATCTCTTGCCTCGAAGATCCCTGAGGGCTCAGCCGACCAGACCCTCCGCGCCCCGGCCCCGTCACGCCACGCGCCTCGACCCCCTGCCACCCCCGGGCATTCCGCGTCATGAACCGGAAACACGGACTTAATCCCCCAGGTCTTGCGGGCCGGTTGCTACGAGAGAAATCTTGGTGTCGTCACTGCAACAACAATCAGCCCGCACCGTCAGCTTCCTCCCGCGACCGCAGGACGACTCACGGTCCGCACCTCACCGAAAGCGAGATGCACTCAGCCATTGCACGTTGCTCTAGATGGAACTACATTGCTATCCAAGCAACGGCGAGTGATTCAGATCACAGCATGCTTCAGGGCAGGCCCGGGCCGTCAGGTCCGCTCACCGCCTGGGGTGGAGACCCACTCCACCTCTCGAACCCACCCTCCGCCCCCAACGAAGTCCCGAGCTCCTCTCGAAAGGACCCATCATGAAGCGCATCGGAGTAGACGTCGGCGGTACCTTCACCGACCTGTATTTCTCGGACGACGACCAGCGCATCGCTGTCGTCGAGAAGGTTCCATCGACCCCGCACGACCCGTCCGAGGCGGTCGTCTCCGGCATCACGTTGCTCTGCGAGAAGGCCGGGGTGTCGCTCGCGGAGATCGACCAGGTGGTGCACGGGACCACGGTGGCCACGAACACCGCCCTGACGCATACCGGTGCCGAGGTCGGGATGATCACGACCGAGGGCTTCCGGGACATCCTGCACATCGCCCGCCACAAGAAGCCGCACAACTTCTCCCTGCAGCAGGACCTGCCCTGGCAGACCAAGCCGCTGATCAAGCGCCGCCACCGGCTCACGGTCAAGGAGCGCGTCACCGCGCCCCATGGTGAGGTGCTGGTTCCCCTGGACGAGGACGAGGTCCGTGAGCGCGTCCGCGAGCTCAAGGCGGCCGGTGTCCAGGCCATCGCGGTGTGCCTGCTGCACTCCTACCTGAATCCGGTCCACGAGCGGCGTATCGGGGAGATCGTCAACGAGGAGTTCCCCGAGGCGTTCCTGTCCCTGTCGAGCGACATCGTGCCCCTGTACCGGGAGTACGAGCGGTTCTCCACCACCGCCCTCAACGCCTTCGTCGGCCCCCGGGTGTCCGCCTACCTGCACCGCCTGCACGATGAGGTCACCGCCCTGGGCTACCAGCGGGAGATCCTGCTGATGCAGTCCTCCGGCGGCATGGTGCCCATCCGCGAGGCGGCCAAGCGACCGGTCACGCTGATGATGTCCGGTCCGGTCGGTGGCCTGATCGGTGGCATGTGGTCCGCCAAGCAGTCCGGCTTCGACAACGTGGTCACCCTGGACATCGGTGGAACGTCCGCAGACATCGGCGTCGCGTACCAGGGTGAACTGCGCATGCGTCACCTGCTGGACACCAAGATCGGCGACCACCAGGCCATGGTGCCCATGGTGGACATCGACACCATCGGTGCCGGCGGCGGGTCCATCGCCTACGTCGACGCCGGCGGCGTCTTCCGCGTCGGTCCCCAGTCGGCCGGTGCGGTCCCGGGACCGGTCTGCTATGGCCGCGGCGGGACGGAACCGACGTCGACCGACGCACAGGTGCTGCTCGGCCGGATGCGCCCGGACCGCATGCTGGCCGGCTCCGGCCTGGACATGGACCTCGACGGTGCCCGCACCGCCATGGAGGGACTGGCCGAGAAGCTGGGCATGTCCGTGGAGGAGGCGGCCCTCGGCGCCCTGCAGATCCAGAAGTTCGGCATGACCCAGGCCATCGAGCAGAACTCCGTACGTCGCGGCTACGACCCGCGCGACTTCACCCTCGTCGCGGCCGGTGGTGCCGGTGCGCTGTTCGCCTGCGAGATCGCCGCCGAGCTCGAGGTGCCGAACGTGCTGGTCCCTGCCCACCCCGGCATCATCGCCGGCATCGGCCTGTTGGCCACCGACGAGCAGTACGAGTTCGTGGCCACCAACCGCTTCCGCTTCGCGGACGCCGATCCGGCGGCCATCCAGGCGTCCTTCGACCAGCTGGAGCGGGAGGCCAATGCCCAGCTGGACGCGGAGGGGGTCCCGGCCGAGCGGCGCCGGATCGACTGGCTGGCCGACGCCCGCTACGAGGGTCAGGGGTACGAGATCCGCTTCGACGTCCCCGAGGGCCCGGTGACCACCGCCTGGCTGGACCAGGCCGAGGCAGCCTTCCACGACGCCCACTTCGAGGAGTACGGTCACCGCTTCAAGGACGGCTCCGTGGAGGTCATCAACATCCGCGTGGAGGCCCGCGCCGTGATGGACGACCTGCCGACCCCGACCCCGACCCGCTCGGGCTCACTGGCCGATGCCCTCGTGGAGACCCGCCCGGTGACCTTCGACGTGGACGGTACGCCGACCACAGTGGACACCGGCTTCTACGACCGGGAGAAGATGGGCGTGGGAACCACCTTCGAGGGACCGGTCGTCATCGAGCAGTATGACTCGACGGTCGTGGTCCCCCCGGGCTTCACCGGGACGGTGGACGAGGCCGGCAACCTGGTCATCGCCTGCCCGGCCGGCACCGAGACGGCTGAGAAGCTGGCCACCCCGATCCTGATGCGCGTGATCGGCGGCGCCCTGAACTCCGCGGCCAAGGAGATGGCCTCGGTGCTGTTCCGCATGGCCTACTCCTCGATCATCCGCGAGTCCGAGGACCTCGGGGCGGGACTGTTCGACAAGGACGGCAACGTGCTGGCCGAATCCGATTCCACGCCGATGTTCATGGGCTCCATGCCCAAGATCGTCAAGGGCGTGATCTCGGTCCTGGGTGACGACATCCACGAGGGCGACGTCATCCTGCACAACGACCCCTACCTGGGAGCGACCCACTCCCCCGACGTGGCGATCATCGAACCGATCTTCCATGAGGGGGAGCTCGTGGGCTTCGCCGGGGCCTCGGGGCAGCTCATCGACAACGGCGGTGCGTTCTCCGGGTTGATGGTGGACATCCAGGACGTCCAGTCCGAGGGCACCATCTTCCGGGCCGTGAAGGTCTACGAGAAGGGTGTCCGCCAGGAGTCCCTGATCCGGCACATCCTCAACAACACCCGGACGCCCACCTCCAACGAGGGTGACTTCCAGGCGATGATCGCCGCGTGCGACCTGGCCAAGTCCCGTTACCTGGCCCTCGTGGACCGGTACGGCATCGGCGCCGTCCAGGACGCCGGCCAGAGCTGGATCGACTACTCCGAGCGGATGCTGCGCCAGGAGATCGCCAAGATCCCGGATGGCGTGTACGAGACGGAGGTCGGGTACCTGGACGACGACGGCCGCAACTACGGCAAGAAGCTGCCGATCGTCGTGAAGGTCATCGTGGAGGGTGACGAGATCACCTATGACCTCACCGGTTCCTCCGAACAGGTCCCCACGGCCTACAACTGCGCCTTCGAGGGCACGACGGTCTCGGCGTTCACGTTCATCACCCGCATGATGTTCCTGGACGAGGTCGCCTTCCCGGTGTTCGTGCCGCAGAACGAGGGAATGCTCAAGCCGCTGAAGGTGATCGCCCCGGAGGGCACCATCTTCAACCCGAAGTACCCCGCGGCCACGTTCTCCCGGTTCTCCCAGGTGCAGCGCGCCGTCGACCTGGCCCTGCGGGCCCTCGCCCCCGTCATCCCCGAACGCGTCACCGCCGGCAACTCGGCCCACATCCACTTCATGTCCTACTCCGGGTGGGACGAGAAGCAGGGCGAGTACTGGGTGTACCTCGAGGTCAACGAAGGCTCCTATGGCGCCCGCTCCACCAGTGACGGGCCGGACTCGGTGGACAACCTCATCGCCAACACCCGCAACAACCCGATCGAGGAGCTGGAGTGGCGGTTCCCGATGCGCACCGACCGCTATGAGCTGCGCGACGAACCGGCAGCCGCCGGCGAGTTCCGCGGTGGCATCGGCATCGTGCGGGAGAACACCTTCCTGACGGACACCGTGGTCACCTGCGAGGGTGAACGCCACGAGTCCGACGCCCCCTGGGGCGCCCAGGGCGGCCATGACGGCCTCAACGCCTCCCTGGTGAAGAACCCCGGCCGGGACGGTGAGGAGTCCTGGCCGTCCAAGGTCACCGGCTGGCAGCTGAAGGCCGGGGACTCCCTCCAGATCACCGTCCCCAGCGGCGGCGGTTTCGGGGATCCGCTCACGCGTGATCCGCTGAAGGTCCTCGAGGACGTGCTGGACGGTTTCACCACCGCCGAGGCCGCCACCCGGGACTACGGCGTGGTCCTCAAGGACGTCAACGGCCAGCTCACGGTCGACCTGACGGCCACCGCCGAGAGGCGGGAGCGGCAGGGCGCGCGCCTCAGCTCCGTCTCCTGACCTGACGCACCACCACGGAGGGGGCGGTCCAGGACCGGTCAGTCACGTACCGGTTCCGGATCGTCCCCTTCGTGCTCCCTGCCCTCGGAGTCGCCCCGACGGCAGCCCCCTCCCCACCCGCTGTCCCCTCACCCCTCCTGCTGTCCTCCTCCCCCAAGGAACCGTCATGACCACTACCCAGACCCTGCAGGCCGACTCCACCGACATCACCCCCAAGGACGTCCGGCTGGCCACGTGGATCTGCTTCTTCGCGTGGACCTTCGCCGTCTATGACTTCGTCCTCTTCGGAAACCTCCTGCCCCAGCTGGCCTCGGACCTCGGATGGACGGCTGCGCAGTCGACCGAGATCAACACCTGGGTCACCGCCGGCACGGCGCTGGTGGCCTTCGCGATCGGCCCGATCGTGGACCGGATCGGCCGGCGCAAGGGCATCCTCATCGCGGTTGCCGGCGCCGCCGTGGCCTCCCTGCTGACCGCGACGGTCGGCTGGGTCGCGGGAATCACCGCGGGACTGGGCATCGTCTTCCTGGTCCTCGTCCGTTCGCTCGCCGGCCTCGGCTACGCGGAGCAGGCCATCAACGCGGCCTACCTCAACGAGATGTTCGCCCACAGCCACAGCGACCCGGCCAAGGCCCGCCGCCGCGGCCTCATCTACTCGCTGGTCCAGTCCGGCTGGCCGATCGGCTCCGTGCTCGCGGCCGGGTCCGTCTACCTGTTGTTCCCGGTCGGCGGTTGGGAGCTCTGCTTCATCGTCGCCGCCGTCCCCTCGGTGTTCATCATCATCGCCGGGCGCTGGCTCAAGGAGAGCCCGCAGTTCGCCCGTCGGCACCGGATCGACCAGCTCCTCAAGTCCGGGGAGGAGACGGAGGCGCAGCGCCTGGGCGTGAAGTACGGCATCGACATCACCGCCCAGGACAGTCCCCTCGTATCGGTCTTCCGGGGTGAGTCCCTGCGGTCCACCCTGTCGATCGGCGGCGCCTTCCTCCTGAACTGGCTGGGCGTCCTGGCCTTCTCGATCCTGGGCACCTCGCTGCTGACGGCACCCGACGGCAAGGACATCGCCTTCGACAACGCGCTGCTGATCCTGATCATCTCCAATGCCACGGCCTTCGCCGGGTACCTGTTCCACGGGTGGCTGGGGGACCGGATCGGCCGCCGCAACGCGATCGGATTCGGCTGGATCCTCTGCGCCGTCTCGTTCTTCATCATGATCCAGGCACCGAGCGGGAGCTTCGCGCTCATCGTGGCGTTCTACAGCGCCGGGCTGTTCTTCCTGATCGGTCCCTTCTCGGCCCTGCTGTTCTTCACCGGCGAGAGCTACCCCGTGCACACCCGCGCCACCGGCAGCTCGATCATCAACGCGGCCGGCCAGGTCGGCGCGATCATCGGCGGCCTGCTGATCACCGCCACCCTCGCGGCCGGCAGCGGCTGGATCAATGCGGCCCTGTGGTGGGGCATCCTCCCCATCCTGGCCTCGGGACTGCTGATCTTCACGGCCCGGAACGTCGATCCCCGGACGGTCCGCACGGACTGACCCCCCGGCCATGCCACCACCCACGGCAGCCGCCCGGTGACGATGCCCGGGTCCGCACGGACCCGACAGTGGGCACGTCGTCGGGCGGCTGCCGTCCTGTGCGACCGGCCGGGTCACCATCGCCCTCCGCGATCTCGCGCGTCTCACCTGCGGACGGGGAGGGGGCCCGCTCAGTCCCGGGTGGACTCGACGATCGCCTCGGACACCGAGGCCAGGTGATCCCGCATCGCCCGCGCGGCGCCCTCCGGGTCCCGGGCACAGACGGCCTCGATGATGGCCAGGTGTTCGGGCAGGGACTGCTGGGACCGGCCGGGCCGGGCGGAGAGGCGGTACTGGAAGCGCACGGCCTGGGCCCGCAGCCGGTCGATGGTCGCCGCGGCCGTCCGCTGGCCGGACACCCGGATGAGCATGCCGTGCAGGTCGGTGTTGCCGCGCGCGTAGGCCGACTGGTCATGGTCCCGGACGGCCGCCTCCATGGCCCGCCCGATGGCCCGCAGCTCCTCGGCCTGGTCGTCGGTGATCCGCTCGGCGGCCCGCGCGGCGCACAGCGCCTCGAGGGCGGCGCGCACCTCCACGATCTCGAGGGCCTCCTCCAGGGGGACCGAGCGTACCCGGGCGCCGCGGTTCTGGATCCGCTCCACGAGCCCCTCGACCGTCAACTCACCCAGCGCCGTGCGGACGTGCCCGCGGCTGGCACCGTAGGCCTCGGCCAGATCGGCCTCGACGAGCCGCTGGTTGGGGACCAGTTCCCCGGCGGAGATGGCCTCCCGGATCCGGGCGGCCACGTCCGCCGCGGTCACCGTCGTGCCCGTCCTGGTTCCGGTCGCCACTGATGCCTCCCCACTCGTCGGCCGCGATGGCCTGGATTGTCACCAATTTTGTCACACGTCCGGCGCGAGCGCTCCCCGGGGACGGAGCGCACCGGGGTCACCCAGCCGGTCAGACGGCGAAGTACCGGTCCTCGCGGCTCATCAGGCGGTCCCGGTGACGACGGCGGAGGACCCACCGGCCGAGCAGCCACAGCCCCACCACGATCAGCACCAGCAGGATCCCCACGGACACCGGCAGGAGCACCGCCGTCAGGGCCAGAAGGATGGACGCGGTGTCCTCAGCGGTGGACAGCACCGGGGCGGCGGCCCCGGCGGTGGCGGTGTTCGCGCCGGCGCGGGTGGTGGCCTTGAACAGGTGCACGAGCAGGGCCAGCCCCGCACCGACCACCACCGGGATCCACGCCTCACCGGCGAACAGTGCACCGGGGTCCTGGACGGTGACCGTCTCCGTCCCGACCCCGGAGGCGAAGGTGATGCCGCCGGCGGCAGGCCGGATGACGGTCTGCACGGCGTCGTTGACGCTGTCCAGCACCGGGATCTTGTCCGCCACCACCTCCAGGACGAGCAGCGCCGCGAGGATCCACAGGGTGGCGTCGTGGGAGAGCCACTGCCAGGCGGTCGGCAGCTCCACCAGGGACGTGAAGCGGTCCAGCAGGCCCAGCACGAGCATGGGGATGTACGCGTTGAGGCCGGCGGCCGTGGCCAGTCCGGACCCGGTCAAGATCTCGAGCATGACTGCCCTCCGGTCGGTGCGTGGCGCGGCCGGTTCGGCCGCAACTCCAGTACAACGCCGCGCGGGCCGCAGAACTTCCCGGCCGGCGTCGTCGTCTGAGGCCACGGACCGGCCCCGACGGTAGACTGGCACGGCCCGCGCGCCCCCTGCCAGTTCTGGAGCCACCCCATGACGACCCCCATCCCGGTCAAGCCGAGCCGACGTCGGCGGAGCACGGTCCCCGCCGGGTCCCGCCCGCACCTGAGGATGTCCCTGTACGGGTTCCTGGTCGCCTGGCTGGTCCCGAACCTGCTGATGGCCGCCATCGTGCTGGTCCTCAGCCTCGTCCCGGCCCTGCAGGCCTATGGCTCCCTGACCCCGCTGCTGAGCATCGTGGGGCTGGCGGGCATGGTCATCGGCCTGCCGCTGTGCCTGCTGGTCAACTGGCTGTTCCGGTTCAAGCTCAACCAGTGGATCCACGTGCTGGGCTACGCCCTGGTGGGCATGCTCTACGGCCTGGCCGTGCTGTTCTCCGGGGTCGGCGGCCTCGTGCCCATGCTCATCCCGGTGGTCGGGTTCCCGGCGGCCGTCCTGATGGCCCTGGGCCGCGCCCTGGCCCGTCCCCTGGTCACCGTGGTCCGCCCCGGGGACGACGCCGGCCAGGCACCTGGCCCCGGGAACGGGGATTAACATGGTGCGCATGCCCACGACAGACCCGTACGACGTGCACAGCCCCGCTCTCGCCCTGACGATCGCCGGATCGGAGGCCACCGGTGGCGCCGGCGCCCAGGCCGACCTCAAGACCTTCCAGGAGCTCGGCGCCTTCGGCATGGTGGCCCTGACCTGCATCGTGGCGTTCGACCCCCAGGATGACTGGAACCATCGGTTCGTTCCCGTGGATCCCGACGTCATCGCGCACCAGCTCGAGGCGATCCAGGCCGATTACGCCGGACAGTTGAAGACCACCAAGCTCGGCATGATGGGGTCCCCGGCCACCATCTCGACCGTGGCCACCGCCCTGAGGACCCAGGACTGGGACCACGTGGTCCTCGACCCGGTCCTGATCTGCAAGGGCCAGGAGCCGGGCCACGCCCTGGACACCGACCAGGCCCTCAAGGCAGAGCTGCTGCCCCTGGCCACCTTCACCACGCCCAACCACTTCGAGTCCGAGCAGCTCTCCGGGATGACGATCGAGTCCCTGGGTGACCTGAAGGACGCCGCGAAGCGGATCCACGAGGTCTCCGGCGCCGCCGTGCTGGCCAAGGGCGGGGTCCGGTTGTCCGGACCCGACGCCGTGGACGTCTACTACGACGGCGAGACCCTCGAGGTGCTGTCAGCCCCCAAGATCGGTGAGCACGCGGTGTCCGGCGCCGGCTGCTCGCTGGCGGCAGCCGTGACCGCGGAGCTCGCCAAGGGTGCCGCTCCCCTGGACGCCGCCCGCCGCGCCAAGGAGTTCGTCACCGAGGGCATCCGCCAGCGCGTCGCCGGAAACACCCCCTTCGCCGCCCTCTGGCAGGGTGGCCTGCGGCAGTCCTGACGGCCTGGGGAATAGTGCGCCGCTGATCCTGGGTTGTGCCTGGTTGTGAAGATCGAGATTTTTTCTGACGTCGGGTGCCCCTGGTGCTTCATCGGCAAGCGCCGGTTCGAGAGGGCGCTGGAGTCCTTCGAGCACCGGGACCAGGTCGAGGTGGAGTGGAAGAGCTATCAGCTGGATCCCTCCCTGCCCGAGCATGACCACCGCAGCGAGGTGGACTACCTGGTCCAGGCCAAGGGCATGCCGCGCGAGCAGGTGACCCGCATGCTCGCGCACGTCACCGAGCAGGCACGCGGTGAGGGCCTGGAGTACGACTTCGACAACCTCGTGGTCGCGAACTCGTGGAAGGCCCATCGCGTCATCCAGCGTGCCAAGGCGGAGGGGCTGCGGACCGCGGAGGCGCTGGAGGAACAGCTGTTCCGGGCCCACTTCGAGCAGGGCCTCGACATCGGCGAAGAGCAGGTGCTGGCCCGGCTGGGCACTGCCGCGGGACTGACGCAGGCCCAGGTGCACGAGGCCCTGACCGAGGACCGGTGGGAGACCGCCGTGGCAGAGGACGTGGCCACGGCCCGTGCCCTGGGAGTCACCGGCGTCCCGTTCTTCGTTCTCGGCCGCACCTACGGCATCTCCGGGGCCCAGCCGACCGAGTTGTTCGCCCAGGCCCTGCAGCAGGCCTGGTCTGAGTTCCAGCCGCTGCGGATGGTGCAGCCCGTGACCGCCGGGACGGGCGAAGCCGCCGGTGCCGGTCTCGACGGCCAGGCCTGCGGCCCGGAGGGCTGCGCCTGATCCCGCGCCGGGGTGGTGTCAGCCGTGGTGGCGGAAGTCCAGCCCCAGTTGCCGTTCGGACAGGAAGCGCGCGGCCAGCAGGACCCCGAGCAGGGTCGCCGCACCGGTCATGATCCACGAGTAGTGCCAGCTCCCGGCCGCCGTGGCGATGGCAGCGAGGATGATCGGGCCGACGAAGTTCGCCCCGTTGTAGATCTGGACCATCAGGCCCACGACCGCAGCGGGTGACCCGTCGGGCGGAGCGATGTCCACGGCGATCCGGTTCAGCGAGGCAGGGATCAGGGCACCGACCCCGGAGAACAGCGCGACGGCCACGATCTGGACGGCAAGCCCGCCGCGCACGCCGCTCCAGTCCGGGGCGAAGGTGATCACGGAGGTCACCCCCATCGTGATGAGGCCGATGAGGATCAGTCGCCGCATCGGTATCCCGCGCTGGTGCAGGCGGCCGGTCACGATGTTGCCGACGCCGTTCAGGCCGCCGACGATGGCGGTGACGATGCCGGGCCACAGTCCCCCGACGCCGGCCTCGTCGAAGATGGTGGGCAGGAAGCCGATCACCGAACCCCATTGCAGGGTGTAGCAGGCGAACACGAGGCCGGCGATCCAGGGCGTGGAGGTCTTCACGGTGGCCAGCACCCGACGCGCGGCCAGTCGCACGTTGGCCCCACGCCCCGCCGGCGGCGGGGCGACGAACACCAGCAGCAGGGGAATCGTCGCGGCCGTGATCACGGCCATGGTGACCCACCAGGCCTGCCAGCTCACCGCGGTCAGCAGCAGGGTGGAGGTCAGGACCGCCAGGAACGTGGCGATGCCCTGGAAGGCCGCCCACCAGCCCAAGGCGATGTTCGCCCGGGCGGGGTGCGCCGTGAGGCGGATCAGCGGCGGCGCGACCACCGTGGCCATCAGGAAGCCCACGCCCTCGAGCGCGCGCGTGGCCATCAGGAACCCGGTGGAGTCCGCGAAGGCCCCGGCCAGGGAGCCGACCGTCAGCAGCGCCATGCCGATCAGCAGCGTCCGCCGCAGTCCGATCACCTCGGAGAACAGGGAGACGCCCAGGCCCAGCAGCATGGAGCCGACCTGGACGATGCCCAGGAGCACCCCGGATTCGACCAGGGTCATGCCCAGGTCCTGCTGGATGTAGGACAGCGCCTCCGGCAGCTTCCAGATGTGCATGGCCGCTGCCACGCCGGCGATGACGATCGGGACCCACGAGGAGTGAGCGCGCACCGGATGTCCGGCGGAGGCGCCAGATACGGCGTTCATTCCAGCCACTTTAACGCTGGGCCGCGATCGGCCGACGTCATACTCGGTCCGTCGGGCTCGGCAGACGTGCTGGTCAGCACCGAAGCGGGTGCGGAAGATGGGCGTTAAACACCTGAGAGGCGGTGGCATGGCCACCGCCTCTCAGCGGATTATAGGTTGGTGGGCCCGTATCCCCCCGGGCTGATTCCACCGTCCTGATCCGTGTGCACCGTCTCATGGGGCCCCTTTAGGTTATAGGCGAGCCCTAAGCCACCACCATTAGACCTTTGGCTAGACTTTCGGCGTCTTATGTGACCCACATCACATTAGGCGGCGGCCTCCTGCAGGGGCACCTCAGCCCTGACCCGCCACCAGCTACCGTCCCGCTGTGAACTCATGGTCCCGCCGAAGGCATCGACCCGGTCGCGCATCCCGATCAGGCCACTGCCGGAGGAGTTCCAGCCTGCCCGGGCCGGCGCGCCTCGGACGGGAAGCGTGTTGTCCACGGCGAGTTCCAGCCGGTCGTCGTTGACGCGGATGCAGATCCTGCATTGGCCCCCCTCGGCCGCATGCTTGGCCACGTTCGTCACCGCCTCCTGCAGGACGCGGTACAGGGCCGTCTGCACGCTCCGTGGGATGTCCTGGTCGAGCCCTTCCGTCTCCACGTGGGTCTCGATCCCGAGACCCTCGAGCATGCGACCGAACTTCACGGCGCCGTACTCGAGGTCCAGGGCGGCCGCTCCCTCGCCGAGTTCGATCTGTGCGGCCTCCTGATCTCCGGCGACGAGGCCCTCCGCCTGGAGCAGGGACAGCATGCGGCGGAGGTCGGCCAGTGCTTCCGTGGCCGAATGCCCCACCACGTCCACGGCGTGGCGCGCGGCCTCATCCGTGCCGGCGTACTGTGCAGCACGGGTCTGCATCGAGATGATCGTGAGGTTGTGCGCCACGATGTCGTGCAGGTCCCGGGCCAGGGACTTGCGCTCCTCCTGGGCGGCCCGCGCCGCGCGCCTGGTGGCCTCCGCCACGCGCGCCTGGTCTTGGAGCCGGCGATCCAGGAGGAAACCGACGAAGTTCCCGACACCCCATCCCAGGGCGACGAAGATCAAGGCGACCCACACCACGGGTCCGAAGGTCGTTGTGGTGAAGGGAATGAGCAATGTCCAGGCCACGGACACGGCAAGGGCCACCAGGCTGAAGGACTTCTGGGCCGTGGCCGCCACGGCGCCGAGAAGCAGCGGAACCACCAGGGACGTCATCCAGAAGGCATCCAGGAGATGGCTGGCCACCAGCGCCGGGATGAGCGCGGCGAACGCGAACGTGGTCCGCGTCCAGAGAACGTAGATGGCCAGACAGTTCAGCAGGATGACCAGCGTTTGCGGGGCATCCAACGTCCCGGACCCCGTGATCGCATTCGCGAAGTCGGAGGCGAACGAAACCGTCGCGAAGAGCGAGGCCAGCACGAGCATGGCCCGGTTCAGGGGCCGGGCAGACCAAAAGTCGGCCGGCCCCACGGTGGGGCCAGCCGACTCATCAGCGGTCATGGTTGCCTAGCAGGCGCCGAACCAGCACCAGAAGACCCGCGATCCGGCGCCGAAGCCCATGGTGGACAGCTCTCCATCGGACTTGTAGGTGGGATCGACCTGGAGCTCGTGGGTGGGGGGCAGCACGACAGCTTCAGAGGTAGAGGTCTCCACGGCAGCGGCCGGGGAGACGACGAGGGCGGACGAGACGAGCACAGCGGCCATCGAGGCCATGAGAGGACGTTTCATGTCTCCATTATCAGGGTCTGACAAGCGCTTTACCAGCATGTGGCACAAATTACAGGCTCTTCAAAGGTCGGGGGTGAAGGAAGGCTACGCTTGGGCCATGCCCGACCGCAATATCGCAGTGCTCATCGTGGACGACCAGCCGCTCATGAGCGGTGCCCTGAAACTGCTCGTCGAGAACGCCCCCAACATGCACTGCGTGGGTGTCGCCGCCAACGGCGTCGAGGCCCTGGAGGCCTGTCAGGCCACCCACCCGGACGTGGTCCTCATGGACATGCAGATGCCCGTCATGGGGGGCGTGGAGGCCACCGCGCGCATCTCGGCGGAGTTCCCGGAGACCAGCGTGCTGGCCATCACCACGTTCACCTCGGAGCCGTACCTCGTGCCCGCGCTGCGTGCCGGCGCCGGCGGGTACCTGCTCAAGGACGCCGCGCCGGAGACGATCGTCAGCGCCATCCGCAGCGTGCACCGGGGCGAGTCGGTCCTCTCCCCCGCCGTGACGCGCAAGCTGCTGTCCTCCATCGAGGACGACCGCCCCTCCCTCAGCAACGGCGCGAAGCCGGGGGACCCGGACGGTTCCGAGCTGACCCCGCGGGAACTGGACGTGCTGCGGATGCTGGCGCGCGGCCGGTCGAACACCGAGATCGCGGACGAACTGCACATCTCCGAGTCGACCGTCAAGGCGAACCTCACCAAGATCCTGGACAAGCTCGAGGTGCGCGACCGCGTGCAGGCGATCATCCGGGCCGCACAGTTGGGCCTGGTCACGCTGTCCCTCGACTGACCAGCGACTCCCCGTCCGATCCCGCTTCCGTCCCTGGCCCCGGTTCCCCGCTGGGTCCCGGCCCGCCACCTGGCCCCGGTTTCCCGTGGCGGCCCCTGGGCCGGCCAGCGCTCAGGCCCTGACCACCGGCAGGTCCGAGAACCGGGTGGTGTACTGCGGCGAGGCGAACTCGCGCCGCATCGTCCACGATCCCTGCTCGCTCAGCCCACCCTGGCCCAGGCCGATCGACGTCCCGCCGAACCGGCCGCGCACCCGCTCCAGCACCGCCTCGAGGTGCCGGTCCGGTTCCTGGTCGCCGAAGCCCGCGAGCATCTCCTGCGCCGTCCCGGCCGGCTCCAGCCCGGTCAGCATCACACCGGCCCGGGTGTACGGCACGCCCTCAGTGAGCACGGAGCGCATCGCGCGCACGGCCGAGCGGGTGATGGTGACCGGGTCCGCCGTGGCCCGGGACAGGGCCACGGCCCGGGAGACCGACCCGTCCGGCCCGGTGAACCTCGAGGTCCCGGCCGTCACGGTGACCATCCGGGCCTGCTGGCCCTGCATGGCCAGCCGGGCGGCGGCCCGCTGCGCATAGACGTTCATGACATCGTCCATCTCGTCCGCGGCGGTGACCGGCCGGGAGAACGAGCGGGAGAAGATGACCTGGGTCGGACCGGCGTGCTCGTCCACGTCCGGAACGCTCGGCGTCCCGTTCAGTTCCAGCACCGTCCGTTCCAGCACCACGGAGAACCGCGACCGGATCCAGGCCGGGTCCGAGGCCCTCAGCTCCGCGATCGTGCGAATGCCCAGCCGGTCCAGTCTCTCGCCCGTCTTCCGGCCCACGCCCCAGACCTCGGTCGCCGGCAGCCCGGACATCAGCGCCTCCACCGCCCGGGGCCGCGCGGACACGGAGAACACCCCGCCGATCCGCTCGTCGTCCGGGTTGTTCTTGGCCACGTGGTTGGCGAATTTCGCCAGCGTCTTCGTGGGCGCGATGCCCACGCACACCGGCAACCCGAGGTTCCGCTGCACGGCCGCGCGGATGCGCCGCCCGGTCTCCAGCACCTGTTCCGGCGTACCGGTCAGGCCGAGGAAGCACTCATCGATGGAGTACACCTGCTGCCACGTCCCCCACCGGCCCAGCAGTTCCATCACCCGCGCGGACATGTCCCCGTACAACTCGTAGTTCGACGACCGGGCCACCAGGCCCCAGGCGGAGGCCTGCGGGGCGAGCTGGAACCAGGGCGTCCCGGTCCTCAGCCCCAGGGCCTTGGCCTCCGGGGAGCGCGCCACCACGCAGCCGTCGTTGTTGGACAGCACCACCACGGGACGCCCCTCGAGCCGCGGGTCGAAGGCCCGCTCGCAGGAGACGTAGAAGTTGTTGACGTCCACCAGCGCCATGGCCTGGGTCATCGCCGGCCTCCGTCCCGTTCCGCCCGGAACCGGTGTGCGGCCCTCACAACCGGTGCAGGCAATACGTCGCCACGCCCCAGACCCGCAGGCCCTCGGGACCGGCGGCCGGCAGCACGACCGGGGCGGCGCCGTCGTCGGACTCCAGGATCACGGTTCCCGGGCCCGCAGCCGACCGTGTGTGCGAGCCGAGCGCCGCGGGAGGGGCATCCACCGCGAGTCCCGGGACGGTGCCATCGAACACCATCCGGCGCACCACCAGCTCACCGTCGAGGACCGCCACGACCACCGACCCGTGGCGCGGGGTGGCGGCCCGGTCCACCACCAGCTCGTCGCCATCGCGGATCCCGGAGGCGGCCATCGCGTTGCCGGCCACCCTCATCAGGAAGGTGGACGTGCGGTCGCGGACCAGTTCACGGTTCAGGTCGATGCCGCCATCGAGGTAATCGCGGGCCGGGGACGGGAAACCGTGGGCGCGCGGCGCCTGCTGTGCGGCGGATCCCGATGCCGGCCCGCGGCCGGATGCCCCCGGCTGCGGGATGGACATGGCCGGGCCTCAGTCCTCGCGTGCGGGGCCGGACGATTCCTCGTCGTCGTCCGCCGAGGGGCGGGACGAGGAGGGAGAGGAGCTCGGCTTCGACGGGCTCGGTGATGCCGATGCACTCGTGGAGGGCGTGGGGCTGGAGCTCTCCTCCGCCTTGCGGCGGGCCTCTTCCTCGGCCCGGCGCCGTTCATCCTCCCGCGCGTCCTCGCGGGCGGCCTCCTGACGGGCCGCCTCCTGACGGGCGAGCTCGGCCTGGCGAGCGGCCTCCTGGCGGGCGAGCTCGGCCTGGCGAGCGGCCTCGGCCTGGCGGGCGAGCTCGGCCTGGCGGGCCTCCTCCCGCTGGCGCGCGGCCTCCTCGCGCTCACGGGTCAGCAGGACGCCGCGGGTGGTCTGGAGGGACGCCAGCTCGGTCTGCGCCTGGGTCAGGGCCTCATCCAGCCGTTGCCGCAACCGGGGCACGTCCTCCCCCCAGGCGAGCGAGGAGAGGGAGGTCCCCTCGGGGTCGATCGTGGCGAACACCTTCTCCGCGGTGACGCCCTGCTCCACGGCGGCCGCAACCGCCTCGATCTGCTCGTCGGCCTCCGCGGCCGAGGACGGCCCGCCCTCCGGCAGCCCGCGCAGCACGTCGACCACGGGCGCGACCCTGCCGGGCAGGGTGCAGTCCACGGACGGAGAGTACAGGCCGGCCTCGTCGGTACGGGCCGTCTCCTGCGCCTCCTGCAGGTCGGCCCCGAGCTGTCCCATCGGCTGCTCGCGCACCGGGACGGCCAGTCCGGCCTCGACCTGGACGACGTTGATCACCTGGCCGCCGGAGCGTGCCAGCACGAACCGGGTGTCCCCGGGACCGTCCACGTACTGCACCTGGATGGAGTCACCGGACTCCAGCATCCCGGACAGGTTCGCCGTCGACTCCTCGGCCAGGCAGTTGTCCAGGGTGGTCTTCTTGCCCTCGGGAGCGCTCAGCGGCGCCTGCACTCCGGCCAGGGTCACGGTCTCCTCGGTGCCGTCCATGTTCACCACGATGGTGTGGCCGTCCACGACGCGCACCACGTTCCCGTAGGACTGGGCGGTGCGGACTCCCTTGACTGCACTGAGGACGGCCAGCGTCAGCAGCAGGGCCGCGAGCAGCACGAACGCGATGATCCCCAGGACGGAGATCCGCCCGGCGGTTCGCTGTTGAGTCATGGTCTTCCTGCGGTGATGGGAGGGCCGGGACGGGGGCCCGCTGGCTCAGCGAAGTCTAGCAAGCGGGACCCCCACCCCAGGCTCAGTCCTGCCGACGGTAGAACGGCAGCTCCACCACGGTGAACGGCTCGGCCTTGCCGCGCAGGTCAACGGCCACTTCGGTACCCGGCTCCCGGTGCGTCACGTCCACCCGCGCCAGCGCGATCGGGTAACCCAGCGTCGGGCTGGGGATCCCGGAGGTGACCTCGCCGATCCGGTTGCCGTCGCCGTCGAGCACGGCGTAACCGGCCCGGGCCGCGCGGCGGCCGGCCGCCCGCAGCGCCACGATCGCCTGGCCGGAGGTCGTGCCGGTGCCGGCCTCGCGCGCGGCGAGCAGGGCGTCACGGCCCACGAAGTCCGTCTCCTTGGACTTCAGCGGCACGGCCATCCCGGCACCGGACTCCGAGGGCAGGTGCCCCAGGTCCAGTTCATTGCCGTACAGCGGCATGCCGGCCTCCAGCCGGAGCGAGTCCCGGCTGGCCAGGCCGCACGGCAGCACCTCCACGCCGGCCTCGGCGCCCGCCGCGGACAGGGCGTGCCACACGGCCGTCGCCGCCGCGGACAGCTCGTCCCGGTCGGCCACCGGGCCGATGATCAGCTCGAAGCCGTCCTCGCCCGTGTACCCGGTGCGTGCCAGCAGCACGGGCACCTCACCGGTGCCGGTGCGCACGGTCACGGTCCGCGCCGCGTAGTACTTCAGCTCCGGCAGGGCCGCGGCCTCATCCTCCGGCAGCACCAGGGACAGGACGCGGGCCGCCTCGGGACCCTGGATGGCCACCAGGGCCGTCTGCGCCGACTCGTTGCGGACGGTGGCCTCGAAGCCGACGGAGCGCTCGGTCAGCGCGGCCGCCACGGAGGAGGCGTTGCCGGCGTTGGGCACCACCAGGTACTCACGCGCCGAGTCGTCCTGGCCGTCGTCCAGCCGGTAGACGATCAGGTCGTCCAGGATGGTGCCGGCCTCGGTGCAGATCAGCGAGTACTTGGCCCGCCCCGGTGCCACGTTGGAGACGCGCGCGGTCAGGGCGTAGTCCAGGGCCTCGGCGGCCTGCGGGCCGGTGACCCGGACCTCACCCATGTGGGAGAGGTCGAACAGCCCTGCCGCCTTGCGCACGGCGTGGTGCTCGGAGAGCTCCGAGCCGTACTTCAGCGGCATCTGCCAGCCTCCGAAGTCGGTGAACGTGGCCCCGGCCTCGGCGTGGACGGCGTGCAACGGGGTGGTGCGGAGGTCTTGGTTCGGTGACATGACGGTCTCCTGTCAGTGGGAAACGGAGGACGAGGACTCGACGGCGTCGGCCACGGCGGTGGGGTTCGCCGCCTCCTTGGCCTCGTCGGCGACGGGCTCGAAGGACTCGACCGGCGGGCAGGAGCAGAACAGGTTGCGGTCACCCCACGCCCCGTCGATCCGGCCGACCGGGGCGAAGTACTTGTCGACCCGCAGGCTCTCCACCGGGTAGGCGGCCCGCGAACGGGGGTACTCCCGGTCCCACTCGTCAGCGGTGAGCACCGAGGCGGTGTGGGGGGCGTTGCGCAGGACGGACGCGTTCAGCGTCTCCGGCGTGGTGGCCTCCATCTCGGCATGGATGCTGATCATCGCGTCGATGAACCGCTCGATCTCGGCCAGGTCCTCGGACTCGGTGGGCTCGACCATGAGGGTCCCCGCCACCGGGAAGGCCAGCGTGGGGGCGTGGAAGCCGTAGTCGATCAGGCGCTTGCAGACGTCCTCGGCGGTCACCCCGGTGCGGGCGGT
>ENA-UOUJ01000354-UOUJ01000354.1-activated-sludge-metagenome-genome-assembly--contig:-NODE-354-length-33762-cov-4.806776_pt1 | contig 33762 bp, 29 predicted proteins | sample MGYA00249839_ERZ747224 | MGnify/ENA primary metagenome ERZ747224 (study PRJEB28782, sample SAMN03220277) | activated sludge metagenome | biome: wastewater; feature: sewage sludge; material... | reverse complement strand
GTGGAAGTTAGGTAAATCAAAACTTATTTATTATATTTTTCAAAAAATTATGGCAAGCGGCAGGCAGATTGTCGGCTTCGACTTGGTGGAAGTGGGCATTGCAGAAACCGACTGGAACGCCAATGTGGGTGCAAGAGCTTTGTTCAAACTCTGCAATGTACTGGCACACAGCAATCCTTCGGCCGAACCATTAAATTAAGTTTCGCCTTGGCAACAAAGCAATACAGTTTCCCGATACCCAATCAAAAGGAGAAAGTCTATCAGATGATTGCCTACGGCATTCTGTTGTTTAATCTGCTGATGATGGCAATGGCGATGCCTGAAGAAAAGAACTATTTGTTGCAGGTTTTTGTTCAGCTTGTGGTGTTTATTTTATTGGTAGTTTTAGATGTCAGGAATCATCGTAAAAACAAAAAATTGCTGCCATTGGGTATTTTGATGCTGGCATATTCGGTTTTTTGGATCAGGTATGGTTTCAATTTTGCTTTTGTAGCCAATCTGATACTGTGGGGACTCTACACTGTTTCTCGTAGAAAATTTTTTATAAACATTGATACTGAGAAAATTACCTATCCCAGCTTCCCTAAAAAAAATATGGATTGGGCAGATCTGAACAATGTGATTTTGAAAGACGATATACTTACAATCGACTGTAAAAACAACAAAGTGTATCAACATTTTATTAATAATTCAGGGCAAATTGTTAATGAGCAGGAATTCAATGAATTTTGCCGGAGCTGGTTGTCCCGGGCAAATTCCTAAGTCTTTTTTTTGTTGTAAAGAAGCGTTGGAGGCTGCTTTTTGATGTCTTTGGATCCTTTCCTGATAAAAACCTCATTACCAATTTGCAAAACTTAGGTAATTTTGCCGCTTTAGTGAATCTCCAACTTTTTAAAAATGTCAATAAAACAAACACCATACCTTCTTTATTCTGATGGCAAGGGAAATATTTTTGAAGATACCGGCCTTTATGTTACCGGCCGTACCGGCTGGGATGCCTGTTTGGTTCCAAACGAAGATTGGATTGAACTGCCGGATGGAGGCTCTCTTTACGAACTTCCGGGGAGAAGAGGTATTGGTATTGATGTAAAAACGGGAGACCTGCGTCTTTGCGATAAGGGCTGGGCGGTAGCTGCCTTTTTGCCACCTGCACATACTGCCTTTTATTTATCGGCCTATGAACCTCAGCCGGAAGCGCCGGTGCTGCCACTTTTTTGCTACACAGCTGTCGGCTGGATGGATGACAAATTTTATGTTCCTGCTGTTCGCATTGAACAGGATATCCGGCAGGAATGTCGTGGTTTTGACGATAGAAAAGTAGAAGATGGCATCAGTCATCTCATAAAATCATACCCCAAAAACAGATTGGTAGGTCATCTGGCAAATAATTGTGCGCTCAACTATCATTGCCCGGCAGCCCGCAATTATTTTATGGGCAGATGGGAGTGTCCGGTACCGGTTTCCTCAGCCTGCAATGCCAATTGTGTGGGTTGTATATCGCTTCAGCCCGATGAAGAAGAAATTGTATCACCACAGGAAAGGCTCAGTTTCAGGCCGAGTGTGGAAGAAATTATCGAATTTACGGTTCCACATCTTGAAACAGCGCCCTATCCGCTCATCAGTTTCGGCCAAGGATGCGAAGGCGAGCCGTTGCTGATGTGGCGCATCATAGAACAAACCATTCTGGAAATCAGGAAACATACCCAAAAGGGAAGCATCAACATCAATACAAACGGGTCAAAGCCGAAGGCGGTAAAAAAACTCTGCGAAGCAGGGCTGAACTCCATCAGGGTGAGTACCAACAGCGCCCGCAAGGAAATCTATACGCCTTATTACAGACCCAATAATTACCAGTTTGAAGATATTATCGAAAGCCTGAAGATTGTAAACAGCTTCGGTGGATGGACTTCGCTCAACTACTTTGTGTTTCCCGGAATGACCGATAATGTGGAAGAATATGAAGCGCTGCGAAAACTGATTAAAGAAACCGGATTGAAAATGATTCAATGGCGCAGTTTTAACATTGATCCCGACTGGTATTTACGCAAAATCGGCGTAACGGATACGGGTGAATGTATGGGTATCGGCAAAATGATGAAATTGATCAAAGAAGAATTTCCCGATCTCAAGTATGGTTATTTCAATCCGCCGATGGAGCGCATTAAAGGAAGGTTTGAGGTAGATTTTGCACACTAAGAAATAAGTTTTCTACACATGCCTTTGAAAAATACTTCGTAACTTGCAGTGTTATTCTGTTTGCCATAGCAGAAATATTATTCTGTATCTCAATTAATTGTTATGAATCCCGAAAGTTTAATGATGTCTTATGGCTATAAGCCTGAGTTGTTTGCGGGTGCCGTAAAAAGTCCCCTTTTTCTGACATCTACATTTTCATTTCAGTCTGCCGAAGAAGGTAAGGCATTTTTTGAAATAGCTTATGGATTGCGTACGCCTGAACCGGATGAGGAACTGGGCTTTATTTACAGCAGACTTAATAATCCGAACCTTGCAATACTCGAAAAACGACTAATTGTTTGGGATGGCGCTGAGGATGCCGCCGTTTTTGAGAGCGGAATGGCAGCAATCAGTACGGTTTTGCTCGAGTTTTTGTCGCCGGGTGATTTGTTGCTTACCAGCGGGCCTTTGTACGGGGGTACTTATTATTTTATCAATAAAATTTTACCCAGATTGGGCGTATCTGTAGTAGATTTCAGAGTGGGCCAGACTAAAGACCAATTGATAGAAATTGTAAAAAGCTCAGGAAAGGCCGACAGGTTGGCGATGATTTATATTGAAACGCCTGCTAATCCGACCAACGACCTTATTGATATCGAAATGGGCAGGGAGGTTGCCGATTATTTTTCTGCCGGTGAAAAGCAGGTTTACGTTGCGGTGGACAATACATACATGGGGCCTGTCTGGCAGCAGCCTTTAAAGAATGGCGCCGATCTGGTACTGTATTCAGCCACAAAATACATCGGAGGCCATAGTGATGTAATTGCGGGCGCTTGCCTGGGTTCAGGCGAATTGATGTCAAGAGTGAAAAAATTGAGGACTTTTTTAGGCAACATGGCAAGTCCGCACACCTGCTGGTTGTTATCACGCAGTCTGGAAACTTTAAAAGCCAGAATGGATATTCAGGCAGCTAATGCCGACAGGGTAGCCGAATTTTTACTGAGCCATCCTATGGTAGAAAGCGTTTATTTTCCCGGAACCCTCACTCAGGAAGACGGAATGCAATACCGTATCAGGCAGAAACAGTGCCAGACCAACGGCGGCATGATTTCCTTTGACATTAAAGGTGGCGAGAAAGAAGCGTTTCAGTTTTTAAATGTCCTGAAACTGATCAAACTGGCTGTGAGTTTGGGTAGCACCGAGAGCCTTGCCGAGCATCCCGCTACCATGACGCATGTGGATATTGAATCGCCCTATAAAGAAGAATTACGCATTACAGAAAAGCTGATTAGGATTTCCATAGGCATTGAAAATCATGAAGATATTATTTCTGATATAAAACAGGCATTGGAAAGTGTAGGTTAATTTATTTAGTTATGAATTTTTTCTACTGTTGTAGTAAACAGTAATAACTGTCAAAAACAATTTATGCAGGACAAATATTTTAATGCGGAATCATCTGATTCTCATAATGACCCTCTGGCGGCCTGGTTTTTGGGGCCAAAGGCCGAACATGCCGGAATCTGGGGCGAAATGATTAATTATATTTTTCAGGATTATGTACACTGGCGCAGAAATTATTTTCTGGAAGACCCCATCATTCTCAACCGAATCAAACGGCGCGAGCATGACCATTGGTTTGATAAATTGACGAGCGAGGTGGATTCGGTGCTCAATCAGCTGAAATCGCACTTTCCGTTCTTCTCGCCGCGCTATGTGGCGCACATGCTGAGTGAGCAAACGCTTCCTTCGGTGCTTGGATATTTTGCCGGTATGTTGTACAATCCCAACAATGTTACCAATGAAGCAGCGCCCATTACGGTTCCGCTTGAAATTGAGGTGGGTAAAATGGTTTCAAAAATGCTGGGGTACAATCCTCAAACGGCATGGGCACATATTACCTCGGGCGGTACGGTTGCCAATATTGAGGCGCTTTGGGTAGCCCGAACCGCTCAGTTCAATGCACTGATGGTACAGGAATTTTGTAAAAAGGAAAATATTGATTATCAGGTAGTTCTGGCAAATGGTGCCATGGCATCTGTATCAGAAGCCGGTATTCAGGATTTACTTCACTTATCATCGGATGAGGCGATTCTGCTGGTTCGAAAACTGGCCTCTCATCTGTCTAAAAATGACGAAGGCGATTATTATTTAAGAAAACTCAATCGTTTTTTCAAAGAAAGCAGGTTTAATGTCAACAATACTGGCATCCTGAAAATTCATGATGAAATAAAAATGTCGCCATTGATTTATGTTTCCGAAGCAGCGCATTACTCTGTGAAAAAAGCGGCAAATATTCTGGGTTATGGAGAAAATGCGGTAGTGGCGGTTCCGGTGGACTCAAAATTCAGGATGGATGCCGATGCTTTGAAAGAAATGCTTTTTAACCAAAAACCTGAAAATTATACGGCCTGTGTAATCGGTATTGCAGGTACTACCGAGGAAGGAGCAGTTGATCCATTGAGGAAAATTCAACAAGTGAGGAACGATTTGCAAGTGGAGAAAAACAGATCTTTTTGGTTTCACATAGACGCTGCATGGGGCGGATACCTCCGCAGCCTGTTTACCCACCCCGGTTTGGAGGCGATACAGTCTGTAGATTTGAATGAACTGGCAGGTCAATATGCGGATGCTTTGGACGTAAAGGAAATCTATTCTATTCATATCAAGGGAGTGGATACCGGCATCCAAACTGCCATTTCATGGGATGATCCCGAGCTTTATAAATCCTTTCTCAGTTTTCCCGAGGCAGATTCCATCACCGTTGATCCGCATAAAATGGGTTATATTCCCTACCCCTGTGGCATTGTTGCATTCAAAAATGAAGTAGTTACTGAGCTGATTACTCAAAAGGCGCAATACATCTCTGATGAACGAGGAGGTATTTACGATGTTGATAAACCGGTAACAATCAATGCCGTAGGTCCGTTTATACTGGAAGGCTCCAAGCCCGGGGCGGCCGCTGCCGCAGCCTGGCTGGCACACAAAACCATACCATTGGAGACATTCGGGCATGGCAAAATCATCAGAACCTCTCTGTTAAATACCCGAAAACTACTGGATTACCTTCAAAAACATGAAGCGCTATTTAAAATTATTGAAAAATCATTGTTTGAAGAGGAAGAAATGTGTGCTAATCCATTTACATTCAAGGCAGTATATGATCAAACGGATACGAATGTGATTTGCTATGTAGCTGTACCGGCAGAATGGGATGGTGAAAACCTGAAAATAAAGGCGGTTCCATTGCAGGAGCTAAATACCTTAAACAAAAACCTGTACAACCGATTGACAATCAGATCAAATGATACCAAGCGCCTGCTGCATGCTCAGGAATATTTTGTATCTAAAACCTGGTTTGAGAGCAGCCAGTATGCAGCATCTTCTGTAAAAACGCTTTTGAAGAATCTGAAAATTTCTGAGGCAGAATATACTGAAACCGGCATCTTTGTATTGCGCTCCACCATCATGAATCCCTGGTATTTTACTGCCGAAGAAGCAGGTAAAGACTATCTGATGGATTTTGTTTTGACCCTGCATAGCTATACACGAGGATTATTGAATGATGAATAAATAAACGATAGGAAGATAAAATGCTTATTATCAATATTTTATATTTATCTTAATAGAGTAATTAACATTGCCGACATTTCGGTTGTCTCTTTGGGTTGGCCTTGAAAAAAATGCTGTAAGAAAATAATTTTTTATGCCATCGGTTGGCAAATTTGCGAGTGAGCGGATATTAGCCCAAATGTTAAATAAAATTACAACCATATAACTTTGCACTTCTGTTCAATCGAAGCGCTTCATCCACTCTCTTGTCAAGTTGTTTGTTATCGATTCGTTGTCATTTCTTCATCGGTTTTATATTCCAAAATGTCACCGGGTTGGCATTCTAGTGCATTACAAATTATCTCCAATGTGCTAAAACGAATAGCTTTTGCTTTTCCTGTTTTCAGAATGGATAGGTTGGAAAGCGTTAAACCTACTTTTTCAGACAGTTCGTTAAGCGACATTTTTCGCTTTGCCATCATCACATCTAAGTTTACGATAATTGGCATGGCTTATACAGTTAAATCGTTTTCAGTTTGAATATCTACTCCCTTTTTGAAAATAACTGCAATGATATAGATTACAGCTCCCATTAGAATAAATGCCTGACTGTCTGCCCAAAATTCATTTAAATTGTCTGGAACAAAACCATAGTGCATTAAATTTTTAACTACCTGTCTGGCGATTAAACTCAACAATCCAATTGAAAGGGTATAATAGCTAACTTGCAAAATTTGTTTTGCAACATAAGTGCTGAACGGTTTTTTCAAATCCATTTTGTGCATTAACCTTATAACTATGTAAAACAGCAAAGCTTTCAAAATGGAAATAGCAAGAATAAAACCATAAACTCTGAAAAAAACCAATTTGCTTTCCTGATACATTTTTGACAGGTCCAACTTTTGGTAAAGGTTTTGGACAAAATCAGGATTATATAAGCTGAAAAAGAAATTTACTAAGAAGCCTCCCGCTTCAATAGATAAGCCTACAAAGATGAGCCATGCTACAATATATAGGCTCCAAAATACGAAGTTGTTTGTTTTTGACATAATTATTAAAATTTTGATTAACAATGCAAATATGATAAATATTTATTGATAAATAATAAAAAAAGATTAAAAAACAAAAAATAATTACTTAAATAACTAAAAATTGAAAAATAAGTATTTGATTATCTGTAATTTATCATTGATTGGATAATTTAATTGAAAATAGATTAGTCAGTCCTAAGTGGGCCTTAATTTTTGTGTAAGGTTATTTGCACAATGCCCGCCAACATTTCGATAGAAGTGTCTTTTTGCTGTTATTTCGAATGGACCATCTTTTTTACTGTCATTTTCGAACGCAACACAGTGGAGTGAGAAACCTCTTCGTTTCCCTAAGAATAAGATTTCTCCGCTTCGCTTCGAAATGATCCTGGTTTTTTCACAGTCTTGATTTTTGGCTCCCCCTTTTTCTTGATAAAATGATGAAAAATGTCCTTTGTAGCAGCAATACGACCAAAATTAATTATTCTATGAATTTTAATAAAATTTCCTTACCTTTGCAAACTCTGTTTTGGAAGCAATAGTTTAACCATGATGCATAGAAGAGAGTACGATATAGCTTTTGTGGGGTTGAAACCTGGGGTTCATGAGTTCAACTATGAAATTACAGACAGGTTCTTTGAGGTTTTTCAGCAGCAGGATTTCCATAATGTAAAAGCAAACATTAAGCTGTTTTTGGATAAAAAAAGCAGTTTTATGATGCTGAGGTTTGAGGTAGGAGGTCAGTTGGATGTTGATTGCGATCGTTGCAACAGCAATCTGACGCTTGAATTGTGGGACGAGTTCAACATGATGATAAAAATGGTGGATGATCCCGAATTGATGAATGAAGAGGAGGGCGACCCCGATGTGCATTATATCAGTAGAGGAGAAAGCATCATCAATGTGGAAAACTGGATTTATGAGTTCATCAACCTGAGTATTCCGATGCACAAAACATGCAGTTATGAAAATGCAGATGGACCGCAATGCAATCAGGAAGCGCTGAAAATGTTGAAAAAGTTAGAAACTGAAAAAGAAGATTCCAAATCTGTAAATCCTTTGTGGAAAGGTTTGGAAAAGTTTAAACATAAAGAAAATTAATTTTAGAATCTTTTAATTATATAAGTTATGCCAAATCCTAAGCGCCGACACAGTCAGCAAAGAAGTGCAAAACGCAGAACTCATTATAAAGCAGTAGGTACCACATTGAGTACAGATGCTACTTCAGGTGAAGTTCATGTACGCCATCGCGCACACGTAAGCGAAGGAAAGTTGATTTATAAAGGAAAAGTAGTTGCTGAACAGGCTCCTTCCAAAGCGTAATTGCATTTAGCATACTTTTTTTTAATAAATTTTCTTGTATTCCAAATACAATTCTAATCTTTGTGTAGATTTGTATTTGGGATTTTTAATTTTAGGAACTCTTGCTGAATGAATATAGGAATTGATATGATGGGTGGCGATTATGCCCCTTTAGAAGCCGTAAAAGGCATTGCCAGATATTTTTCTGAAAACCAGAGAGAAGATGTGCATCTTTTCTTGTTTGGCAATGCCGATGCCATTACGCCTCATATAACCTCTTATAATATCTCTGATGCAAAAATTACGCTGGTGCCTACCACTCAGGTAATTGACATGCATGAGCATCCTACAAAAGCCCTGAAAGAAAAAACAGACTCCTCCATTGCAATCGGGTTTAAATATCTTGCCACAGGCAAAATTGATGCCATTATGAGTGCAGGAAATACCGGCGCTATGCTGGTTGGGGCCATGTTTAGTATCAGACCTGTGGAAGGTGTACTCAGGCCAACCATTTCATCCATCATTCCTCAACAAAACGGCGGAACCGGCCTCTTGCTCGATGTGGGTATCAATTCGGATTGCAAACCGGAACAGCTAAATCAGTTTGCCATCATGGGTTCGGTTTTTTCAGAGAATATTCTTGGTGTTAAAAATCCGAAAGTGGGGCTGATGAATGTGGGAGAAGAAGAAGGTAAGGGCAATCTGCTGATGCAGGCCACTTATCCTTTACTAAAGGAAAATGAAGTCATCAATTTTATAGGAAATGTGGAGGGCAGAGATATTTTTTCAGATAAAGCAGATGTGATGGTTTGCGATGGATTTACCGGTAATATTATTCTGAAACTTGCCGAATCATTATACGATATTGCTAAAGAACAAAATATTGACAACGATTACTTTAACCGGTTCAATTTTGAGCTTTACGGAGGAACACCGGTGCTGGGGGTAGAAAAACCCGTGATTATCGGACATGGTATTTCGCACGAAACAGCCTTCAGTAGTATGATTGACGAAGCCGTAAAAATGTTGCAGACAGATGTTTTGGGCAAAGTGAAAGAAGCAATCCGCCAGGCAGGCAGTTAATTATTTATTGTCTTTCTTAAAAAAACATCAACTCATTTTGTTAAAATTCTTATTATAAATTGCCCGTTCCTGTATTTTATATCATTAAATCATCAACAGAATCATAATTTTACACACTTTTTAAAAAACGAATAGATATGAAGCATTTTTTCCTTTTGGTTGCTATTTTTTGCAGCACCCTGACTTTTGCTCAGGATAACTTTACCTACACACCCGAAAATCCCAAACCCGGCGATGTCATCAACTTCAGTTACACTCAAGGCGGCGACCTGACGGGCATTTTGAAGATACCCGAAGCTTATGCAATCGTATTTTCTGACAAGGGCGCAGAGATTAAAGACCTCACTCTCAAGAGAGAATACGGTAAATTAGTTGGGTCGGTAAAAACTGATGCCAATTCCCGCATGCTGGCATTTGCATTTACGGCAGATGATAAGTTCGATACTAATAACAACAACGGTTTTATCATTCAGTTGAACAATGAAGAAGGTAAGCCGATTAGCAAAAGTTTTTTGGATGTGGCGAGCATTTATTCCTCCTTTGGAGAGTATAAGTTAGGAATGAAAACAGATAATGCGAAGGCTTTAAAAACTTATGAAAACCTGTTTAAATTATATCCAAAGGATAAAAGTGAAAACATGGTGGGTTACCTGATGGCATTACACTCAGAAAATATGGAAAAGGGCAATGCGGCTATTCAAAAAGAAATAGAAAATACAATAAAATCAGGTCTGAAATCTGAAAAAGACTACGATAATCTGATTTCTTATTACAATATACTCAGATTAAGGCAGCAGGCTACATTTTTTATTAAGATGAAAGCAGAGAAGTTCCCTTCTAATGAAGCCAAAAAAGATATGAATGCATATTATGCAAAATATATGGCTGCTCCCGATCTTGCCGGTAAAGAAGCAGTTTTGAAAGAAACAATAGAAGAGGCAAAAGCATCGGGCAAAACGGATGAATTTACACCCTTGGTGAATTTCATACAACAAAATATTGCTAATGCTTACATTGCAAAAAAAGACTGGGATGGATTTAAAAACTTTGCTTCGCAAGTAACTGATAACAGGGCTAAGGCTAATTTGTACAACAGCGCCGCCTGGAAAATGCAGGAAGAAGGTACCGACTTAAAACTGGCAGAAGAATTATCTAAATATGCAGTTACTTTCGGAAAGGCTGACTGGAAAAAACCTACCGGTGAAAAAGGGAAAATGCAGCGATACAGCGAGTGGATAGCCCAAAAAGAAAAAGATTATGCCACTTATGCCGATACTTATGCTATGGTATTATATCGCTTGGGTAAATACAAGCAAGCGCTTTCTTTTGCCAAAGAAGCAAATGTGATTAACAAAGGAATGGAAACCGCACATAATAATACTTATGCTTTGATTGCAGAAAAGGCGATGCCGGCGAGCAAGTACAAACCCATTCTGGAGCAATTTTTGAAAAATGGCAAGTCAAACGAAACCATTACCGGTATTCTTAAAAATGCTTATGTAGCCGAAAAAAAATCCGACGCAGGTTTTGATATGTATCTGGTAGCATTAGGTAAAGAAGCTTATAATAAAATGGTGGCAGAACTTAAAAAAGAAATGCTGAACGATCCTGCTCCTCAGTTTACTTTAAAGGATATGGATGGTAAAACTGTTAATCTGTCTGATTTTAAAGGAAAGGTAGTCATTCTGGATTTCTGGGCTACCTGGTGCGGACCTTGTATCGCTTCTATGCCGGGAATGCAAAAAATGGTGAATAAATACAAAGATGATCCAAATGTTAAGTTCCTTTTTGTTGACACATGGCAAACCGAAGACGATAAAGTGGCCAATGCCAAAAAATTCATTGCAGATAAAGGATATAATGAATTTCATGTGTTGATGGATAATGAAGACAAGGTGGTTTCAAGCTATAAAGTAACCGGCATCCCAACCAAATTCATTATTGGAAAAGACGGTAATATCAAATTCAAGGAAATTGGTTTTGACGGTGAAGAAAATTTGGTTAAATCATTGCCTGCAATGGTTGAACTGGCTAATTAAAAAAATATAAAAATATAAAAAAAGGGTAAGACCAAAATTTAAATGGTTTTACTCTTTTTTCATTAATAAAGGCGCTAACTTTACAAAAAATCTGCTATGAACGATTCTGCTTCCAAACCCTTATCCGGTTTATTTCAATCCCGTAGTTTTTTGGGCCTCGCACTTGTTGGGCTTTGTATTATTCTGGGCGCTTTTATTGTTGCCAATGCCTATAAGTATAAGTTTAAAACCAGACAGGTTATTCGTGTTACCGGCAGCGCCGAAAAAGATTTTACGAGCGACCTTATCGCCTGGAACGGTAGCTATAACCGTTCAGCTTTTGACCTGAAATCGGCTTATTCCAAATTGAAGGAAGATGAAAGCAATGTAAAAAGATATCTGACCAGAAAAGGTATCAAGCCGGAAGAAATTATTTTTTCGTCTGTAAAGATTGATAAGATATTCAATTCAAAATATAGTGAGGATGGCAAGTATAGTGGCAATGAATTTGCAGGTTATAACCTTACTCAGAATGTGAAAGTACAGTCGAATGACATTGCCAAGGTAGAAGCCTTGTCGCGCGAAATCACCGAATTGATTGAAACCGGCATTGAACTGAACTCTCCCGAGCCGCTTTATTTTTATACAAAACTCGCCGACCTGAAATTAGACCTGCTTGCCAAAGCTGCCGAAGATGCCCGAAAAAGGGCAGACATTATAGCCAAAAATACGGATGGCAGCATTGGAACCGTGAGTAAAGCCAACATGGGAATCTTTCAGATTACCGGCCAAAACAGTGATGAAGATTACAGCTACGGCGGCACCTTCAATACTTCTTCAAAAAATAAAACGGCAAGTATTACCGTAAATCTGGAGTGTGCCGTGAAATGATTTTGTGATTTGAATTTGGAAACCTTTGGCGTTCTCCGTTTTTGCGGCTTGACGCAGTGTGGAATTTACCGACAGTAGTTAGAAGATAATGTTTTTCTTACCAAAAATGTTCAATTGAAATGCTTTGCCGCCTTGTGTCCACCTGGTAGGGCAGAAGATAAATCGCTTATGTACTGAACAAACTATAATTCTCTTTTTATGTCGTTAATCAATTCAGAAATTGGTCTAACATAATCTTTTAGTCCTATATGTTTGGAAGCATATTCCAGTCTTCTGCTATTGTCGGGGAGATAGAAAATGTGCCGTTGACTTCCCAATAATGTTAATTTGTCATCAGATAGGTCTTCATCAAAAGTTACAACCTGATAAATATGCTTAATCTTAAACTTGCTTAATGTTGAAGAATCCGCAGACGATACTTGTTTCCATCTTTCTCTTAATGTTCTTTTGCAAGAAATGCCGATTAGCCAACCGTCTTTTGTTTTAACCCAATTATCAACTTCTATATCTGCTTGAAAGTGTTCAGGAGCATTTGCACGAGTAACATTATAATAATCTAAAATAAAATCTGTTACGTCTTCTAAGCTTCCACCAGCCCTTTTCTTCCTTTTTTGAGCCGCCCTTCTTTCAAATTCTTGAGTAAATGCTGTCAATACAATGTCCTTATCGTTCTCTTCTACTCCATTTTCTTTATTTAATAAAACTCTTAGAGTTGCAAAAGCTCTAATAATTTCTGTTCTTTCAACTGTTAAGCAGCCCCGCACTCCTAAATCATCCCAAAGAGAAATTACTGTTGCTAAGCCTTGTTCGCCCTGAATGTCTAAGTAAGATTTTGCAATATTTAGAGTAAATTCACGGTCGTTATTTGGAATATTTTTAATGGCCTGCAAAAGTGGAATCATAACATTTTCACAGGTTAGAATGAAAACATTCATATCTTCAATGTTTAGAATAACTTCATCCAAATCTCTTAAAAGCCTTTCAACTCTATCTGAACTTGATTTTGAATTTCTAAAGCGTTCTAGAATGATATTTTGTAGGGTTTTCTTTTGAAGTTCTAAGGTGTTTTTACCCTTGCTTTCTTTTGATATTAATCGCAGACTACTAGCTATTGATGCTAATAGCTTTGGTTCTTTACCAACAGTTATATACTTATCATTATTAATAAGCATACGAGAAAACCAATATACATTTTCCCATTTATTTTCAATTCTTGAAATAGTGTTATTTGTACTCAAAATTTATACTCGTTGAAAATTTAATCTTGGTTGATTTTCAAATTGTGAAATTCGCTCTTTTGCCATTGATACATAGTCTGGCGAAAGCTCAATTCCAAAATATTTTCTATTATTTAATAATGCAGCAATTGCTGTAGTACCAGAACCCATAAACGGGTCGAGAACCGTTTCAGCCATCGTGGAGGATATAATTCTATCTATAAGATTCACAGGAAAAGGTGCCGGATGGGAATTGTTTGTTTCTTGTTTAAACTCCCAAATATCGCCATGTGCGTTTGCTTTCGGTGCTAATTTGAAGTCAGGTTTGGCTATTAAATAAATTACTTCGTAAGTTGGTAAAAAATAACCTGCATTAAAATTAATTCCACCTTTTCTTTGCCATATAATTATTTGTCGCACAGGAAAACCATCTATAATATCGTGCCTGTCTTGAAGAAATCCGGCTTGTACTCGCCATTTGTGATTATAGAAAATAGCTCCATCATTTGGAATTAGTCTCATCATTTCCGTAAGACAATTGCGTTGCCATTCAACATATTCATTGTGTGGCATACAATCATCATAGTCAGCATAACCATTAACTAACTCCGCATTTTTCCATTTCCCACCACGACCATCTTTCATTCCGTTACCTGTTGAATTTTTAAGATTATAAGGTGGTGAAGTAACAACTAGGTCAAAAGATTCATTTGGAAGAGTCTTCATCACTTCCAAACAATCGCCTTGGACTATTTTGTTATATTCTACCATTATTTGAATTTAATTTATTAATTTATCAAGTTCAAAGCTACTCATTTTTTTCAAACGTTGGAAATATTATAAAAATTTGATTTTGGCGACTAATGGGTTAAATGCGTAGTGCACATAACAATTCAATTGGTTTGAACAAATTTTTTAATTGAGCCTCTTGATTACCGTAATGCTATCTGCCATGCCACCCACAATGCCATAGCCACCGGAGATATTATTATACACAATTACGGCTTCGGAAAAGGGATTATCCTTGTTGTTTTCCTGCTTTTTCTTAGAGTCAAAGTATAAATAGGCTTGCTTGGAGAGCGCCATGAGTTCGGGTGCTACATAAAGTCTTTCGCCGGAGGCTGTTCTGAGGCTGAGGTTGAGCGTTATTTCCTGCCCGTTAAAAGTATCATCCGTAAAAAATCCTGTTCGGGAAAGATTGTCGCTCACCACACCAAAAACTCCTTTTTCATCAATAAAATTATCAAGGCTGAAAGATATTTCCGAGTTTTTGTTGATGGTGTATCGCTTGGTGCCGGTATTGTAGCTTGCCGAATAGATTTTCAGCCGGTAATAGTTCTTTTCTCCTGCGGGGTCTTTTATCTTTATCGTCATCCGGTAAGGTTTAAGACTGTCTGGAGGGTTACTGATTTTCCAGAATTCCAATGGGCTGAAGCCGGGTTTGGCGGGTATTTGGTCTGTCCCTTCTACACCCTGCAGTTTGCCACCCGAAGCTTTTAGCGTGTAACTGCGGTTAGAAAGCGTTTTGCTTTTCGAAACGTAATATCTTCTGCCATTAATCAGCGTTTCAGCAAGGGTTTCTTTCAACTGGTTGTTTTCATACAAATCTACTGTGCATCCGCTCAGTTCGGTAAGGCTGTCAATGCTTGCTTTGGCAGAGGCGCTTTTGGTGATGTGGGCATATACAATGCTGTCGTTGGTCATGATGGAATTGAGCACGATCTTATCGCCATCATAGGGAATATCAATGGCCACTGTTCGCTGCTTACCGCAGGAAATCATTGCGATGGCAACAAAAATCAGAAGATATGACAACAACCGTATTTTCATTTATCAAAATTTTATTCTGTAAGAAATACCCGGAACAAGTGGCAGTAGGGTAATCCCCTTCAAAACCCTTTGAGAATTACTATTGGTATCTTCATCGCTTTGCCCCAGATAATAATAAAAAGGATTTTGCCGGTTATAAGCATTATAAACACTGATATTCCATGACCTTTCATACTTTTTCCTTTGCCTGATAAAGGTAATGCTTGCATCCAATCGGTGGTAGTTCAGCAGCCGAAATTCGTTTCTGCCTTTGATATAATCCACCACCCCGGTACTATTGTTATTGCTTTTGGGAGAGTAACCTGAAATGGATTCGTATTGTGCTACCGGCAGGGTGTAGGGCGATCCTGTTTGAAACTGCCAGCTACCGGAGAGTTCGATATTTTTTCTTAGTTTGTGAATAACCACTATTTCAAAATCGTGCAACCGGTCATACTTATAAAAAAACTTTTTACCAAAATTGATGGTGGGGAACACGCGGTCGCTTTTACTGAGTGTATATCCGATCCAGCCGGTTGTTTTACCTACTTTTTTCTGCAAAAACAGTTCAAGCCCAATGGCAGTAGCATTTCCTGCTTCTACTTTGGTATCCCATTCATCTACAGACGAATTGATATAACTTGAGCCATCCAGATACTCTATCACCCCATCCATTTTTTTGTAGTAGCTTTCAATGGACGCTTCCACTTTGCCGTTCATAATCGTTTTTGCAAAACCTATAGCCACTTGTTGCGAGCGCATCGGCTTCACCCTGTCGGTGGAGGGCACCCAAAGATCGGTGGGTAGTGTATTTGAGTTATTGGTAAGAAAATGGATGTATTGCACCATCTGGGCATAAGAGGCTTTGAAAGCAATGTCTGCCGGTAACAAATACCTTAATCCCAATCGTGGCTGCACACTGCCGTACCACTTGGTTTTTGACCTGAAAGCACTGGCATGTACACCCGCATTGAGTTTCAACTTATTGGAAATCAGCCAGTCGTCTTCGGCATATAGCCCCAATTCGGGAGAGTGTTGTACCTGATTGGTAAATGACATATTGATACCCGGATTGCCTGCATCGCCCGCTTTGAAGGTGAGTGCGCCCGGCCTGAAAGTGTGAAAAGTGGCAGTAGCTCCGGTTTTAATATTATGCTCGGGTGAAGGACGGTAGTCGAAATCAATTCGTGCGCCAAGGTCTTCAATAGAAGAAGAATATTTAGCCCTAACAAGATTGTAACGAAGCGTATCTTTTTGTTCAAATATAAAATCGCTGAAAAATTTGTATCGGGTGTAGTTAATGAGGGTATTGGCAAATAATCTGTTGTTGAAAACATGATTCCAACGCAGGGTGCCAATCGTATTTCCCCAGTTTATTTTGGCTGTATTCCCTTCAAGGTATTTGCTTGTCTGGTATTCGTTTTTGACGTTAAAAACATCCTGCCCATCGAAAAAACTGGCGAAAATTCTGTCTTTATCAGAAATAATGTGATGCAGTTTTGCATTCAGGTCATAAAAATATACGCCGAGGTTTTTCAATTCGCCTTCCGAAGTTTTTTTTGCAAGCGGCTCTGCAATCAGATCCAGATAAGTTCGCCTGCCTGAAACCAAAAATGAGGTTTTATCTTTTTTTATGGGACCTTCTAAAGTAAGATTAGATGCCAGAAGCCCAATTGAAGCATCGCCATTTATTTTTTTCATATTACCATCCTTCATTACTAAGTCCACCACAGAGGAAAGCCTGCCGCCAAACCGGGCTGGGAAACCGCCTTTGTAGAGTTCTACGTTTTTGATGGCATCGCCATTAAAGGTGGAAAAAATACCAAGAAAGTGAGAAGGATTATAAATGAGCGTACCATCCAGCAGTATCAGATTTTGCTCGGGGCCACCACCGCGTACTAATATATTGCTGTTCCCTTCTGACCCTTGCGAAACGCCCGGAAGTAATTGGATCGTCTTGAGCACATCGGTTTCGCCTAAAAACCGAGGCATGCTTTTAACCATAGTAATAGGCACATTTACCCGGCTCATCTGGGTTTGCTGTTGAATGGCAGGCGATTTCTGAGCGGTAATGACTACCTCATCCAGATTGTTGTTGGGAATAAGTTTTAAGTTTATTTTTTGATCGGTGTTGAGCGAAAGATTTTCCTCATAGGCTTTGTATCCGATACTGCTGATGATGAGCTGAATATTGCCGGCAGGAATAGTGATGGTAAAAAATCCGTAATTGTTTGTTGTGGTGCCCGATTTAGTGTTGAGAATCAAAACGCTGGCGCCGGGTAGTTTTTCGCCGGTTTCGGCATCTTCTACATATCCATACAAAGTAATTTTTTTTTGCTGTGCTTCAACTCCAATAATTCCACAGAAAAAAAGAACCAAAATAAATGCAAGCCTCAGATTCATTAATATGGAATTATTTGGATAATATCAATTTCTTTTTGCAATATATAATTTGCAATTTGTAAATATATGATGAAGAATGAATTGAAAATCAAATTTATTTGTTAAGAATTTCAATAATTATCCGCCGCTCTTTTTTACATTGGTATAACCGTTTTTTTGAAACCACTGCAGCATTTTATCCCTATTATCGCCCTGAATGATGATTTCTCCATCTTTAGCCGATCCCCCGGTACCGCAAAATGATTTGAGTTTTTTTGCCAGGTCTTCAAGGTCTTGGGTACTGCCGATAAAACCCATTACAATACTGGCGGTTTTGCCTCCGCGATGTTTGGTTTCTAACTGCAATCTCAGTTTTTGCTGTGCCGGCGGAAGCGTTTCGAATTCCTTCTCATCGTGGTCAAACTCAAAATCAGGGTTGGTACTAAATACAAATCCTTTACTATCTGATTTATTTTTTTTCATAAAATTTTACTTTAAAATATAAAGAAGCTGTAGGCTTAGATGATTGACAATCAGTAATTTGCAATCTATAATCTGCAAATCCTAAATCACAAATCACAAATCATAAATTAACAACCTTGAACCTTGAACTTCGAACTTTAAACTATCGCCTTCAAACTCAAATCCAAACTTCTTGCCTGATGAATCAATCCGCCAACACTCACATAATCCACTCCGGTAGCAGCATAGCTTTCAATGGTTTCTAAATTGATGCCGCCGCTGGCTTCGGTTTCAAAACGGCCTTCTATCAGCGCCAAAGCCTCCACAATTTGTGCCGGCGTATAATTGTCTAACATCACCCGGAAAACCTTCCCGATTCCTACACTCAAAACTTTTTTCACATCATCAATACTGCGGGTTTCCACTTCTATTTGTATATTCAGATTGTTTTTCTGCACATAATTATATGCTTTATTAATAGCATTTTCGATGCCGCCGGCATAGTCAATATGATTGTCTTTCAGCATAATCATATCGTACAATCCGAACCTGTGATTGACACCGCCGCCAATGCGCACTGCTTCTTTTTCAAGCAATCTGAAATTAGGCGTGGTTTTACGGGTATCTAACAGGCGGGTTTTATAGCCTTTTAGTTTATCGGTATATTGCTTAGTAAGCGTGGCTATGCCGCTCATGCGCTGCATACAATTGAGTACTAATCGCTCACACTGAAGAATGGTGTGTTCCAAAGCCTCTATCTCAAATGCGTTTTCGCCAACCAGCATGGCATCGCCATCATTTTTCAATTGGGTAAAATTGCAACCGGGCTCTTTATATTTGAAGATTTCTTCTGCCACTTCCACACCGGCCAGAATACCGTTCTGTTTCACTTTCAGAACCGCTTTCCCTCTTGCGGCAGGGTTGATGCAGGAAAGCGTAGAATGGTCGCCGTTGCCTATATCTTCCTTGAGTGCTTCATCAATTAGATGATAGAGCTTTTGTTTAAATTCGTTTGTCATGTTGTAAAAATAAAAAGCCTCCCGTAATGAGAGACTTTTATTACAAAGTATTTTTAAAAATTATTCAATAAGTTGAAAACGAAGCTCTTTTAACAATTCTTTTCCGTCTTCGGTTTTCATAAAAATATTTACACGGTAGTTGCCGTTTGCCGTTGTAAGGGTACCGATGGCAAAACGTCCGTTTGGTGAATCGCCTTTGTGTTTAATTTCAAAAGTCTTTACAGCATTTTTGTCAAAAAAACCCTTTAGCATTTGCTGGGCTTGCTGTTTATTGTAATTACCGCCTTTATCGGCTATCGTCAATAATAAATTTACACCGGAATTGTTGGTAATTTGTACTGCATTTCCAGATTTCAAACCTGCAGTTACGCCATCCAGACCTTGGGCATAGGCGGCAACCCCTATAAATAAAAAGGATATTGCCAGTAATATTGTATAAATCTTTTTCATCTTTTTTATTATTTTCAATGGTTAGAATATTAAAAACAAAAATAAAAAACAAAAATAAAATACGCTAATCATTTTTTTTTATCTCAGAGAATAGATGCTGCTTATTTTATTAACAAACTCTTACCATTTAAACCATGTTAAATATCACCTTTTATGTAAGAATTTATTTGTTAATTTTGCAAAATCACTTTTTCGCTCCTATTACAAAGATCCTTGAATATCAACATTTTAAATAAATAAATCATTATGTCACAAAAAAGAGCTATTCTCGTTATTATGGACGGTTGGGGACTTGGGAAAGTTGCATCTGCCGATGCTATCCAAAACGCAAATGTTCCATTTACCAAATCATTGTACAGCAAATACCCAAACACCACCCTTACTACTTTTGGCGAATTGGTAGGGTTGCCCGAGGGCCAGATGGGAAACAGCGAAGTGGGACACCTGAATCTGGGCGCCGGACGCATTGTGTATCAGGAGCTTCAGCGCATTAATGTAGCTATCAAAAGTGGCGAGTTGGCTAAAAACGAAGTGTTGCTCAATTCAATTCAAGCGGCAAAAGCCAATAATAAAGCGTTTCATCTACTGGGTTTGGTTAGCGATGGTGGCGTTCACTCCCATATCAATCACCTGAAATCATTAGTTGATATTTGTAAGAATGAAGGATTGCAGGATGTGTTTATCCACGCTTTTACCGATGGTCGCGACTGCGATCCTAAGAGCGGACTCGGTTTCATTGAAGATTTACAAAGCCATCTGGACGCTGTTGGTGTAGGTAAAATTGCAACTGTTGATGGTCGCTATTATGCCATGGACAGAGACAAACGTTGGGAGCGTGTAGCGCTGGCTTATAATGCAATGGTTAAAGGAGAGGGAGAAAAGGCGATTTCCGCTATTGAAGCAGTAAAAAACAGTTATGATGCAGGAGTAACAGACGAATTTATTAAACCAACCGTTATTACCAATGCTGATGGAGATCCGGTAACTACTATTAAAGAAGGTGATCATGTTTTATGCTTCAATTTCCGTACTGACAGGTGTCGAGAAATTACTGAAGTGCTCACCCAAAATGATTATCCTGATTTTGGGATGCACAAAATGCAATTGGATTATACTACAATGACGGTGTATGACCATAAATTTGTGGGCGTAAAAGCCATCTTTTTAAATGAAGACCTGACCAATACGATAGGAGAAGTAATCGAGCGCAACGGGCTGAAACAGATTCGTATTGCAGAAACCGAAAAATATCCTCACGTAACCTTTTTCTTTAGTGGCGGCAGGGAAGTACCGTTTGAAGGTGAGACCAGAATATTGAAACAATCGCCCAAAGTGGCTACTTACGACCTGAAGCCAGAAATGAGCGCTAATGAACTGACAGAGGCTTTGCTCCCCGAAATTCATAATCAAACTGCTGATTTTATTTGCCTGAATTTTGCAAATGCGGACATGGTGGGGCATACAGGCGTATTTTCGGCTGCCATCAAAGCAGCGGAAACAGTGGATCATTGTGTGGAACAAATTGTAACAGAAGCCCTGAAACAGGATTATGTGATTTTCCTCACTGCCGACCATGGTAACAGTGATTATCTCATAAATGAAGACGGTTCGCCCAATACGGCACATACTATGAACCCTGTTCCTTTATTTATCATTGACAATAAATGGCATGGAACAATTAAGGAAGGTAAATTAGGAGATATTGCACCTACCATCCTTACTTTCATGAAACTTGAAATTCCGGAGAATATGACAGGAAATGTATTGGTGGATAGGAGTACAATTTTGTAAAAGGTTCAAGTTCAATTAGTTATTTTAAATATTAAAGAGCTCGCTTAAAAAACGGCCTCTTTGTTATTTTCCTTAATTTATCTCTTATTCAAACATTGAACATTGAACTTTAACAGGCTAAGGCTACGGCAATCGGCTGCAGCGATAAAAGCTGTAGGCTTTAGGCTGTAAGCTCTAAGCGGTTTGAACTATTTGCAAATATGCAATCATAAATCTAAAGTCATAAATCTAAAATCTAACGTCAAACTTTAGGCTATAAGCTCTAAGCGATTGACTATCAATAATTTTCAATCCATAATCTGAAACCTTGAACCTTGAACTTTGAACCTTAACAGGCTACTGCTTCGGCAATCGGCTGCAGCGAAATAAGCTGTAGGCTTTAGGCTGTAAGCTCTAAGCGGTTTGAACTATTTGCAAATATGCAATCATAAATCTAAAGTCATAAATCTAAAATCTAACGTCAAACTTTAGGCTATAAGCTCTAAGCGATTGACTATCAATAATTTTCAATCCATAATCTGAAACCTTGAACCTTGAACTTTGAACCTTAACAGGCTACTGCTTCGGCAATCGGCTGCAGCGAAATAAGCTGTAGGCTTTAGGCTGTAAGCTCTAAGCGATTGACAATCAGTAATCTGTAATTTGTAATTTTCAATCTACAGTTCACAATTCAAAAATCATAAATTTTAAACCTTGAACCTTGAACCTTGAACCTTGAACCTTGAACTTTAAACCTTGAACTTTAAACCTTGAACCTTGAACTTTAAACATCAAACCTTAAATGGCTGCAGCGATAAAAGCTTTAGGCTTTAGGCTATAAGCTCTAAGCGATTGACAATCAGTAATCTGTAATTTGCAATTTGCAATTTGTAATCTGTAATTTGCAATTTGTAATCTGCAATCCAAAATCACAAATCACAAATCTAAAATCTAACGTTTATTTTCAAAATGCTACGGATTCGGCAATCGGCTGCAGCGAGTTGAGCTGTAGGCTTTAGGCTATAAGCTCTAAGCGATTGACAATCAGTAATCTGTAATTTGCAATTTGCAATTTGTAATCTGTAATTTGCAATTTGTAATCTGCAATCACAAATCACAAATCTAAAATCTAATATCTAACGTCTAACATCTAAACCCCTCTAATCGCCTTTTGCACCACTTCCCCAATCCTGTCAATATGAATTCTTTCCTGTTTCATACTGTCGCGATGGCGGATGGTTACGGTATTATCTTCCTTAGTCTGGTGGTCAATGGTTACACAGAAAGGTGCGCCGATGGCATCCATTCTGCGATAGCGCTTGCCAATAGTATCTTTTTCTTCATAAAAACATTTGAAGTCTCCTCTGTACTTGTTTAGTACCTCTTTGGCTATTTCGGGCAATCCGTCTTTTTTTACCAGCGGAAAGATTGCTAATTTCACCGGAGCTAATTGTGGCGGAAACTTCATCACTACACGGCTATCCTGTTTTTCAGGCGTGCTCAAATCTTCCTCTGTATATGAGTTGCTGATGATCATCAGGAAGGTACGATCCAGCCCAATGGAAGTTTCTATTACATACGGGATATAGTTTTGATTGATTTCGGTATCAAAATACTGCATTTTTTTCTTGCTGTACTCCTGATGGTTGCGCAGATCAAAATCGGTACGGCTGTGAATACCTTCCACCTCTTTAAATCCGATTGGGAAATCATATTCTATATCGCAAGCCGCATCTGCATAGTGTGCCAGCTTTATATGGTCGTGAAAACGATATTTTGCCGGATCGGTGCCAAAGCTCAGGTGCCATTTCAGCCTTTCTTCTTTCCAGTACTCGTACCATTCTTTCTGGGTGCCCGGTTTTATGAAGAACTGCATTTCCATTTGTTCAAATTCTCTCATGCGAAACAGAAACTGTCTGGCTACAATCTCATTTCTGAAAGCTTTACCAATCTGGGCAATTCCAAAAGGAATTTTCATCCTTCCGGTTTTTTGTACGTTCAGGAAGTTTACAAAAATACCCTGAGCCGTTTCAGGCCGCAGGTAGATTTCATTTGCTTCTTCGGCTACAGAACCTAACTGAGTGCTGAACATCAGGTTGAACTGGCGAATATCGGTCCAATTACAGGTTTTACTGATGCCACAAGTAATTTTATTTTCTTCAATCAATTGTTTTAACCCCGCATAGTCATCTTTCACTAACAATGCGTTCATTTGCTCCAGAATATTTTCAGCCTTTTCGGTTTCGCCTTTTTCTTTCAACTCATCTGCATAAGTTTCCAACAAATGATCCACACGATAGCGCTTCTTACTATCTTTGTTATCTATCATCGGGTCGCTGAAGTTGTCCACGTGTCCACTGGCCTTCCAGGTAGTCGGATGCATAAAAATAGCGGCATCAATACCTACAATATTTTCATGCATCTGTGTCATGCTCTTCCACCAATGGTCTTTAATGTTTTTCTTCAATTCGCTTCCCCACTGGCCATAATCATACACGGCTTGCAGCCCGTCATATATTTCGCTGCTGGGGAAAATAAATCCATATTCTTTGCAGTGCGATATTATCGCCTGAAATTTCCCTGTTTCTGATGAGGGTTTACTGTTATTATTTGCCATAGGGCGCAAAATTAAGGGATAAGAGGCATTGGATAGCGCAAAAACTTAATGTAAATTATAGCCGATAATAGGTAAAACCCTCAACTTTTCCATACTTTTGGGTACAAAGTGTCTGCATGAATTCATCTAAATATTCAAATTTAATATCAGCAGTTGTGAGTGGGGTGTTGCTTTGGGCAGCCTGGCCCACCAGTCCTTTGACATTTCTGATATTTATTGCCTGGCTTCCATTACTCTTTATAGCTGAAAGGGTTACAGACTGGAAAAAATTTCTGGGGTACCAGTTTCTTACCTTGCTTACCTGGAATGTGCTTACCACCTGGTGGGTAGCCAATTCCACGCTAATTGGCGGAATTATGGCTTTTTTAGTCAACAGTATTCTGATGTCCATACCCTGGATGGTATATTTTTTTACAAGGAAGCGATTTAATACTTTCTGGAGTACTGTGGCTTTTATTTCCTACTGGATTACTTTTGAATACCTGCACCAAAACTGGGATCTGAGCTGGCCCTGGCTCACCTTAGGCAATGCTTTTGCTACCCATCCGACCTGGGTACAGTGGTACGAATATACCGGAACTACAGGCGGCACCCTTTGGGTATTGGTGGCCAACCTGATTATGTTCAATGCCTTCCGTCTTTACAGAATAGAAGGGCGGAGTACCCATTATTTCAAAAATATTCTTGCTTTTATATTGGTTCTATGCTTCCCGATATTTCTTTCGTGGCTGGTAAGCAAAAAGAGCCTCACGGTAGCACATAATAAATATAACGTGGTGGTGGTGCAGCCCAATATTGACCCCTGGGATGTAAAGTTTGAAGCCGGAAAAGAGGAAGCGCAGATTCATAAAATGATTGCACTGTCCGAAAGTCAGCTGGATGCCCAAACTGCCCTGATAGTGTGGCCCGAAACCGCCATTCCCTTTAGCGTGGACGAAAGCCGGATGAAAGAAGATTTCAGATTGCATCCGGTTTTCAGTTTTTTGAGAACTCATCCACAAGCTAATTTAGTAACGGGTCTGGTTGGTTATAACACTTTTGCTTCTAAGATAAGCATTTATGCCCGACCTTTTCCTGATGGTTCAGGCTATTTTGAAACCTATAACAGCGCTGCATTAATGGATAGCAGCAAAATATCTTTTTACCATAAGTCAAGATTAGTGCCGGGGGTAGAGAGCCTGCCGAGGTTTTTAAACTTCATGGCGCCGCTGTTTGAGAAGTTTGGAGGTACTACCAGTACTTATGCCCGTAATGACGAGGCAAAAGATCTGGCAACCACAAACAACAGCTTTGTGATTGCACCTGCAATTTGCTATGAAAGTGTTTTTGGCGAATACGTTTCTAATTTCTCGAAACTAAATGCAGATTTGATTTGCATCATGACCAATGACGGCTGGTGGAAAGATACCCAGGGCTACAAGCAACACATGAGTTATGCCCGGCTGAGGGCAGTAGAAAACCGTAAATGGGTGGCCCGTAGCGCCAATACCGGTATCAGTTGTTTCATTGACCCCTATGGTAATGTGGTGCAGCAATTGGGCTGGGATAAGGAAGGCGCTTTAAAACAGGAGGTAGCTGCCTTTACCGGTAAAACTTTCTTTGCAAAACATGGCGATATACTGTCGAAGCTATTTTCGGTATTGACGGTAGTATTTGTTGGCATTGCAATTTTTAAAAGATTAAAAAAGTAAAACAGATAGAGTTAAAAATGAAAAAGACAGTTGATTTCAATGGTAAAAAAATAAGTTATTCTGTTTATGGCGAGGGCAATCCTGTTATTCTTCTGCATGGTTTTGGAGAAGATGACAGTGTGTGGAAGAATCAGATTCCTTTTTTGAAGCAAGATTTTAAAGTAATCGTTCCGCAATTGCCCGGCACCGGAGAGTCTGAACTGCTTGACGAAATGAGCATGGAAACGATGGCGGCTTCGGTAATGCAAATAGCTGATGCCGAGCATCTTGAAAAATTTGTAGTCATCGGCCACAGCATGGGAGGATATACCACCTTGGCTTTTGCAGAAAAATATATGGACAGGTTAAAGGCCTTTGGCTTGTACCATTCTACTTCAATAGCTGATTCGGAAGAAAAAATAGCCAACCGAAAAAAAGGAATTGATTTTGTGAAAAAACATGGCGCTTTGGCATTTTTGAAATCAATTACACCGAATTTGTTTTCTGAAATCACCAGGAATAATAATCCTGATTTGGTAATGCAAACGGTGGACAATATCCCCAATTTTTCAGATGAATCGGTAATTGCATATTATGAGGCGATGATTGCCAGAAGAGACAGAACAGATGTTTTAGAAACCGCTCCGGTGCCGGTACTTTTTATCATTGGGAAAAGCGATGGTCTGATTCCTTATCAGGATGCGCTGAGCTTGTCTTCTTTGCCTGAGAAGTCGTATATTTATCTTTTGGAAAATTCAGGCCATCTCGGAATGTTGGAAGAGGTGGAAGAAAGTAATATAGCACTGAATGAATTTTTAACCGAAATATATAACTAATAAAATTTGATTGCTATGCCCGGCTCAAGAAGAAAATTTATCAAAGATGCGGTATTAACCACCGGAGGTCTGTATCTGGCCTCAAAAGGATTTAGCGCCAACAGTTACAGAAGGATTCTGGGGGCTAATGACAGAGTAAATGTGGGTGTAATCGGTTTTTCTGACCGTTTCCGCTCTTCTCTTTTCCCTTCTTTTTTAAACCATAACAAAGAGTTGAACTTCGATATGGTGGCAGTGTCCGATTTATGGAACTACCGCCGAAATCTGGGGGTAGATTATATTCAGTCCAAAATGAATAATAAAATCACCGCATGCCGCAATAATGAAGAACTGTATAATCTGAAAAACGTGGATGCGGTAATAATCAGTACCGCCGATTTTCAACATGCACTGCACACGATTGAAGCCGTGAAAGCAAAATGTGATGTCTATGTAGAAAAACCATTTGCCGAAACGATGGCTGATAATCGTGCTGCACTGAAGGCTGTAAAGGATTCCGGACGAATTATTCAGATTGGCTCGCAAAGAAGAAGCGGAACTAATTATATGGCGGCGAACAATTTTATCAGATCGGGAAAATTTGGAAACATTACGATGGTGGAACTTACCTGGAATGTGAACCAGCCCGGGCGCTGGCGCAGGCCCGACCTTGTGGCAAAGCTCAGGCAGGAAGATACAGACTGGAAGCGTTATTTGATAAACAGACCGTTTGAGTCCTGGGACCCAAGAAAATATTTGGAATATCGTTTGTTCTGGCCTTATTCATCGGGCATGCCCGGCCAGTGGATGAGCCACCAGATAGACACAGTACACTGGTTTACCGGACTGAAACACCCGAGAAGTGTAGTGGCCAATGGTGGTATTTATCAGTGGAAAGATGGCAGAAGAAACTGGGATACCACCACGGCAGTGTTTGATTATGGTCCCGAAAATGACCCTGACAATGGTTTTCAGGTGGTGTTTATGTCGCGGATGCACAACGGCGATGAAAACCCATCCGAGATTTATTATTCTGTGGGAGGCGAATTGAATCTGATTACCAATAAGGTGTCACCCAAGGGGGGCCTGACCGAAGGCCATGCCAAGGCAATGGGAATGAAGGCCAATTTACTACCCGAAGTTTCGCTTACCGAACTGGCAGAAAAGGTAGTGGCTTCGGCCAATACCGGCGCCGACAATCTTACCAGCTCGCATGTACGAAACTGGATGGAATGTGTACGCAGCAGAAAGGAGACCAATGCGCCTGTTGAAGCCGGTTATTATCACAGCATTGCCAATATTATGACAACGGCTGCGGCACGTACCGGCCAGAAAGCCACTTTTAATGAAAAAACGCAGGAGGTAATTGCAGGGGGCAAAGTGTTTAAATATTAGACGATTCAACAAAGCAGGCTTTTTGTTGTTTTTTATACGAAATAAACTAAAAGATGATAAAGGGTATAGCAATAACCGGCTTGTTTTTGATTACACTATTTGCCTGTGCACAAAAAACAGCAAAAAATCCCAATCATAAAAAGGAGTATATTATGAATGTAAATACCGATACTGCCACCTTTGCCAATGGGTGCTTTTGGTGTACCGAAGCCATATTTCAGGAGGTGAAAGGAGTAGAAAAAGTAATGAGCGGCTACACAGACGGGCACACTAAAAACCCTACCTATAAAGAAGTGTGTACGGGTGAAACCGGTCATGCCGAGTGTCTTCAAATATTTTACAACCCTGGTATAATCAGTTTTGATGAACTACTGGAAATTTTCTGGAAAACCCATGATCCTACCACGCTCAATCGACAGGGGAATGATGTGGGCACCCAATATCGCAGCGGAATTTATTATCATAATGCAGAACAGAAAGAAAAGGCGGAGCATTACAAGATTGAGCTTGACAAAAGTGGCGCATATAATAATCCGATTGTTACCGAAATAAAACCTTTCACTGTTTTTTATCCTGCCGAAGACTATCATCAGGAGTATTTCAATAACAATGAAAACCAAAATCCATATTGTAGTATTGTTATCAGACCCAAGGTGGATAAGTTTAGAAAAGTGTTTAAAGACAAGTTGAAAAAATAAATTATTTGGCCTCCGTTTCTACCACCCCACCGGTTACGGTATAAGTCATAGCATCGCCTGCAGTAATGTTTTCGATAGGTTTTACCCTGTCTTTGGGTAAAATGTATAATTGTCCTGCAAAGTTGTATGCCTGAGGCACATACACGGCCACCATATCGGCTTCCATATTGAATTTATCCATTTCATCATCGGTTAAAAATCCCACAATCCATACATCATTATTAAACACGTTGGCCAATACGGCTTTGGTAAATTTTTTCTTGTCGCCTGCAAATGCACGAAAAAAATCTTTTATTGACTTGTAAATTAGTTTTATGCCCGGTGTGCGTTCTAACCAGTGGTCAAAAAAATTAATGACACTCTCCATTATAAAATAACTACTCACCCATCCCACAAAAATGATAAACCCGATAATTGTTAAAAAACCCACTCCCGGCACCGAAACAAAGGGTCTTAAAAACCCGTCAATAATATCAAAAAGCCAGTACAAAATATAAATGGTGATGCTGATGGGCGCCAGAATCAAGATGCCCTGCATAAAATACCGAAACAGCAGTTTTAAGATGCCATCTTTCGAAAAATTATATTTTGCTGGTTCTGTCATAGGGTGCAAGGTATTCAGAAAATCAACAATTTCAATTTTAAAGGAAGAAATATTTTTAAGCTTCTTAAATTAACACTTACTCTTTTGTTATCAAATGGTTTTGAATTAGCTTTGCAAATAACATAAAGTATCAGAATATGCAAGACCAGTTAATAAAAACTATTGAAACCTCAGAAGAAAGTATGAAAAGGGCTATCGGCCACCTTGAAGCAGAACTTGCCAAAATAAGAGCCGGAAAAGCAAGCCCTCAGATTCTGGATGGCATTGTGGTAGATTACTACGGCTCTCATGTACCCATCAATCAGGTGGCAAATGTTACCGTAATGGATGCCAGAACCCTCAATGTTCAGCCCTGGGAAAAAAATATGCTGCAACTCATCGAAAGAGCCATTATTGCAGCTAATATCGGTATCAATCCTCAAAATGACGGGGTAAACATCAGACTGTTTTTGCCTCCATTAACCGAAGAAAGAAGGAAAGAATTAGTGAAGAAAAGCCAGGCCGAAGGTGAAGTGTCAAAAATTGGTATTCGTGGCGGCCGGAGAGATGCTATTGAGCACATCAAAAAACTACAAAAAGATGGACTTAGCGAAGATGCGGCAAAAGATGCAGAAGGCTCTGTGCAGCAACTGACTGACAAATACATTGCTATTGTAGAAAAACATCTGGCTCAGAAGGAAAAAGAAATAATGGCTATTTAAAGGCTTATAGATTTTTATAGATAAAGGAGGCAAAGTCCTCCTTATTTTAATTAAGCAGGTAAATAAATTATCAGGAATGTCAAATTATAACTTAAAAGAAATTGATACCCGAGCTCCAAAAGATGTGGAGAAAAAGCAGATCAAAAAAGCTACCGAAAAAATAGTTGAAGACCTTAACGAATTGCAAAATCTTTTGTATGCCGAAGGCAAACATGCCATTCTGGTGGTATTACAGGGCATGGATGCCAGTGGAAAAGACGGAGCTATTCGTAACGTGTTTGGTCAAATGAACCCTCAGGGTGTGGATGTGGCATCATTCAAAGTGCCAACGGCAGAGGAATTATCGCATGATTTTTTGTGGAGGATTCATAAAAATGCTCCTGCTAAAGGCCGGATTCAGATTTTTAACCGCTCTCATTATGAAGACATTCTGGTTACACGTGTGCATGGCTGGTGCGATGATGATCTGGCCAAAAAACGGATGCAGGCAATCAATGATTTTGAAAAACTCCTGCAAAAACATAATAATACACAAATTCTGAAATTCTACCTGCATACCTCCGAAAAAGAGCAGCAGGAAAGATTGCAGGAGAGAATGACCAACCCTCAGAAAATGTGGAAGTACAATGACCGTGATTTTGAAGAAGCAAAACTCAGAGACAAATATTATGAAATGTATGAAGACTGCTTCAAACATTGTAACAATCCTGAGTGGATCATTGTACCCTCCGACCAAAATTGGTATAAAGAGTATGTGATTGCAAAAACGCTCAGGGATACATTAAAAAATCTGGATATGAAATATCCTTCGCTTGCGTCTGAAAAGCCGAAAAGTGAGTAAATTGGAATTATTGAAATAAGCCAATTTATAGAATTACACTATATTTACTCAGTGAAAATTATTAATTACTAAAAATTTAAAACAATTTTACATGGGAGCGATTAAAGAATTTAAAGAATTTGCCGTTAAAGGAAATGCAATTGATCTGGCTGTCGGTGTTATCATTGGCGGCGCTTTTGGCAAAATTGTATCCAGCATTATTGATGACTTAATAATGCCGGTTGTAGGCGCACTTATAGGAAAACCCGATTTCAGCAGCCTATACTGGGTTTTGAAAGGAGATGTGCCTGCAGGTACAAAGTTAGAAGAAGCCAGAAAGATTGCAGATACTTCCATCTTTGCCTATGGTAGTTTTGTTACTGTGGCAGTTAATTTCCTTTTGTTGGCATTGGTGATTTTCTGGATGGTAAAGGCGATTAATACATTGAAGAAGAATGAAGCTCCTGCACCTGATCCGGGACCGTCTTCGACCGACCAATTGTTGATGGAGATCAGGGATTCTCTGAAAAAATAAATCGGTAATAAAATATTCGATTTACTACATTTGTAAAGTCCTGTCTGCAAGGCAGGGCTTTATATTTTTTAGTTCAAATTCATTTTTATTGTGAACAATAATGCCACCTATCAAATAAAATTGTCCCAGTTTGAAGGGCCCTTCGATCTCTTATTGTTTTTTATTGAAAGAGACGAACTGGATATTTATAATATTCCGATTACAAAAATCACCAATGACTTTCTGAGTTATATTAGGGAGCAGGAGTCTTTGAATATTGAGCTGTCAAGCGAGTTTATATTGTTTGTTTCAACACTGATGCGCATAAAGGCTAAAATGCTGATTCCTCGTAAAGAATTGGATGAGCAGGGCAATGAAATAGACCCCAGAGAAGAACTGGTGAGCAAAATTCTTGAATATAAAAAATTCAAGGAAGCATCTGCCCAAATGGCTGAAATGGAAGCGATGCGCATGCTGATGGTGAAGCGGGGAAATATACAGAAAGAACTATCGCAAATTGGTGAGGAAGCCGGTGAAGGAACTGAAATTCAGGCCATTACCTTGTTTAAACTGATGAAGGCTTTCGAAAAAGCCATGAAGCGCTATGATGAAAAGATTAACAAGCCGATGCACACGGTAATTCATTACAACTATTCAATGGAGTCGAGCCGTGAGTATGTATTGGGGCTGGCAGCAGGAGAGAAAAATGTGTCTTTCGAAAAACTGTTTGAAGTGGCCGAAAACAGGATGCATGCTATCTTTCTGTTTCTTTCAGTTTTAGAAATGGTACAGCTCAACTATCTGAAAATTATGGTGGGGCAGGGGAAAAATAATTTCATACTCGAATATGTAGAGGCCGAAGAGCGTGATACAGATAGAATGTTGAGGGATGATGATGATAATGAGATTAAAATTTAAAAAAGCTTTAAGCTGTAAGCATTAGGCTGTAGGCTATAAATGATTGACAATCAGTAATCTGCAATTAGTAATCTGCAATCTGTAATCAGTATTCTGCAATTTCAAATTTGAAATCTAAAACTTTGAACTTTGAACTTTAAACCTTAAAGTGCTGCGGCGAAATAAGCTATAAGCATTAGGCTGTAGGCTATAAGCAATCTTAAACCTTAAACTTTAAACCTCAAACATTTAATAGGCTACGGCTTCGGCAACCGGCTGCCGCAGGTAGCATTAGGCTGTAGGCTTTAAATGATTGACAATCTGCAATCTGCAATCTGTAATCTGCAATCTGCAATCTGTAATCTGCAATCTGTAATCTGCAATCTGTAATCTATAATCACAAATCTAACGTCTCCCACAAAAAACACCCCGAAACAATTCGGGGCGTTCAACTACTAAATATAAACTAAGCACTTTTAGATTTTAAATCCTAATGTTAATACTAAGCGTGAGCTATTGTTCTTGATATCGGCAGCATAAGAACCTTTGTTCAGGTGATAAGGGAAATATACCTGAGTACCAAAAGACTGTACATAGCCCAAATCCACAAATACGCCTCTGTTTCTGTAACCTATGCCACCCGTAGCCTGGTAAATGTTGCTTTTTAGGTTGTCATTAGCATAAGGACTGCCATAGTAAGCGCCTCCGCCTCTTACCATAAGGGTGTTAAACTTCAACTCTACGCCTACTCTGGCATTTACAGCGCCTTTATAATAATCCTGAATAGTACTATTTAGGTCACGGAAATAATTATTGTCCGAAGAATTTCCGTTTCCGGTAGAAAATCTTGTTGCCTTATGATTTACATATTCCACATCGGCTGTCAAAAAGCCTCTTTGTGATGCCACATTGGTTACATCTCCAAACATCAAGGCAAGGCTGCCCATCAGTTTATAAGGCGTTCTCATATTGTAATCAAAAACGCCTGCACCGGGGAAGGCTTTATCATCAGATGCCATATATAAAACCTTGTCAAGTGAAGGCGATGGCGCATAATTCTCCCTGTCGGTTTTTACGTAAGCCCAATAATTATCCTTTAGGGTATAAAAAGTGGGTGTATGTACTGTGAAACCTAATCTCAACATATCGGTTGGCTTTACCACAATACCTAATTTAGCATTGATACCGGCTCCGGTTGTGGTTAGGTTTTCCTTAAATTCGGCATAATTAAATCCATTTGTGGCATCGTTTTCATCAGGGTCCATTTCTAAGAAACTTCTGTTGCTGCTATAGCGAAGCGTTGGTAATCCGATGGTGCCGCCAATAAATACTTTGTCATTAAAGTTGGCTGCACCTGCAATGGCAAATTCGGTTATTCCTCCGGAAGTATTCAATAGTTCATCCTGATCTACACCGCCTTTAGCGGCGATTTTTGCGGCATTTGACAGATATTGTTTTGTATTCTTATCATAATCAATCCAATAAGTATTTAGGGCAAGGGCAGGGCCAAACTGATATCCGTTTCCGGCTGCTACAGTGTTGGGGTCAATACCTTTTACCTCATCCAGAAACTTTTCAGACATAGAGCTCATGGTATTTCTGCCATTAAAACGTACAGTGCCGTTAAAATCAGCTACCCTATTAATACCCAGTGCAAAAGCTGTACTTTTTACTGAGCCGTTTCCATAGCGTTCCTTCCCTAATACAATACCTGATGTACCAAAAAAGCCGGTATTTGATTTCTGTGCAGGCGCCGAGCTGCCAAAGTACGTAGATGTGGTTTTATTGAAGTTCAGCCCTCCGGATACAACCAAATCACCCGTTTTGTAAAATCCGATATTGGCGGGGTTTGAAAACATGGTGGAGATTTCGC
>ENA-UOUJ01000351-UOUJ01000351.1-activated-sludge-metagenome-genome-assembly--contig:-NODE-351-length-33823-cov-55.977582_pt1 | contig 33823 bp, 28 predicted proteins | sample MGYA00249839_ERZ747224 | MGnify/ENA primary metagenome ERZ747224 (study PRJEB28782, sample SAMN03220277) | activated sludge metagenome | biome: wastewater; feature: sewage sludge; material... | reverse complement strand
ACTTTAATCTCCATCGGTTTATTCATATAACTGTTGGAATAATTGATGATGGTGGTAGAATCATTGAGTTCCAGGAACTCGTTAATTTCAAACGAGGCTTTCTTATAGTTTGCCTTGGTTTCTGCAGGCATTTTTTCATAGTATCTGATATAGGAGTTGAACATCTCCTTATTTTCAGTTTCAGGCATCAGCAGTTTTTCAGCCTCTTTAAAATCGCCGTCTAAACTGGCCCGGATGAAGGTTCTGCCTGTATCCATCGCTGTTTCAGGATAGGCGTTATCATTACTGTTGCAAGCTGCAAGGGCTATAATTACAAAGCCAATCAATAATTTTCTCATGGTATAAAGTTAGCATCTTTCAATGACCTGCATAAAAAAAGCACTCCGGAGAGTGCTTTTAAAATATGTTTTATTGAATATTACTGAGCAGCATTTTTCAATGAATCAACCATATTCAGTCCTTCGTTGATGGCAGCTTTCAATGTATCAGCGTCCATATCTTTCAGTTCGTCCATAGCGGCATCCATATCAGCACCACCTTCGCCCATTTTCTCAGCACCCATAGACATCATGGAAGCTTTGTCGAAAGCAACTTTCCATTTTCCATCTTCTTTTTTCAGGATGTAGTTTACGCTTTCGCCTGATTGTTTTTCTTTAACGGCAACAGTAGCTTTATCTCCTTCAATTTTAGGTTCACCCATTTCCAGGTTTGCTTTATCGAATTTAGGATCAGCAGGCTCATCCTTTGCCATATTCATACCCATTTCCATCATATCCAGCATAGATTTGCTGTCTGCAGTTGCCAGGGTGCGTGCTTTTGCCATGTCTTTTTTAGACAATGCGTCGAAGAAATCACCCAGTACAGCTTTTGGATCAGCATCACCGGATTTACAGCTAAATAGAGTTACTGTAGATAACAACAGTACGGCAGTCAGAATTCTTTTCATAATGTTTGCTTTGATTGTTTTTGCTTTGATTTGGCGCCAAAAATATATTTATTATTCAAATATTCAAATGTTATTTATACACTATTTGGCTAATGGGTTTACAGGACGGGTGTAAAAAGAGGTCATCTACGCCAAAGAACAGGAAATTATTGATTTTACTAACCGGAAAGTTCAGCAGGTTGTCGGTACCTTTTTGATAGCTTTTCACCACAAACTCAGCACAATACATCTTTTCCTCGCTTTCCAGATCAAACCGCATATCAAAGGTTACGGGAAGTGCGTAGAATTCATGCACTTTCTTCAATACGCCCTGAACCTGATCGGGGTTGATGTTGAAACGATAAATTCCGATGCCGCGGTTGGATTGAGGGTCGGCAAAAACTTCGAGTGATTCTTTCAGCAGTTTCTGGTCGGGGTTGAATTCACCACCCAGCGCATGGAACACAAACACAGAATCATTTTCCACCCATGCGATTCCGCAATGTGAATAGGTTTGGTTTCGCTGATTGAGGGAGCGTAAACTTTCACTGGTGAAATCGTTTCCGGTACGGGTAATTAAATCACCGGTTTGTACCACCGGTTTAATCTGACTGATTTCAACCTGTGCGCGTTCAATCCTTTGGATTTCTGAAAGGGTATCGGCAGCGGTCATTCTGAGGGGAGCAATTTCCATATTGGAATGACAGGATGCTAACATGAAAATAAGGCAGCCCAGGGGCCACCTTATTAAACGGAGATTCATAGTAAGTTTATTTGTGTGGCGCTGCATTTTGCTCATCTTCCCGGTTGTACGCCTTAATGATGGACTTAACCAGTCGGTGACGTACCACATCTTCTTCATCGAGTTCAATATGTGCAATGCCTTCAATGTTTCTGAGAATGCGCGTAGCCCTGAACAATCCACTCTGTTGATTTTTGGGTAAATCAATTTGAGAAGGGTCGCCGGTGATGATGGCTTTGGCATTCGGACCTATACGAGTGAGGAACATTTTGATTTGCAGATCGTTGGTGTTTTGCGCTTCATCCAAAATGATGAATGCATTATCCAGTGTACGGCCACGCATATAAGCGAGCGGTGCAATTTCAATGGTTCGTGTGCTCATGTAGTAGCCCAGTTTATCTGCAGGAATCATATCGTCCAATGCATCGTATAAGGGCCTTAAATACGGGTCGATTTTTTCTTTCAAATCTCCTGGTAAAAACCCTAAACTTTCACCTGCTTCCACGGCCGGGCGGGTAAGGATGATTTTTTTCACCACTTTGTTTTTCAGGGCGCGCACAGCCAGTGCCACCGCGGTATATGTTTTACCGGTACCTGCAGGGCCAATAGCAAATACAATGTCGTTTTTATCACAGGCCTGCACCATCATTTTCTGATTGGCTGTTCGGGCGCGTACGGTTTTACCATTCGGGCCGAAGACCAGAACATCATTGGGGTTTCTGTCAACAAAATGATCGATGGCGGTTTCGTCATCACCACCCAGTATCTGCTCAAAATAATTATCGCTCATGTGTCCGTTACGTTGAAGGTACTGTATGAGCAAATCAATTTTTTCCTTTGCTTCCACAATCTGATCCGGTGCGCCGCTCAGTTTTACCTGCGTGCCCCGGCTAAGGATTTTTAACAGCGGAAATTTTTTCTTGAGAATATCCAGTTTACCATTATTCACTCCAAAAAACTCAATAGGGTTTACGGTGTCGAGGTTAATGATTGTTTCTGTCAATGTTTGGGTGTTTAAATGAAAGATAGGGTTCAGTTCGCTGCAACCAAGTTAACATAACTGCAACCGCTTCTACGAATTTAATTATTCACAATTAAATAAACACGGTGGAAAAAGTTAAAAGCCGGGAAGTAAAATTAATTTAAAAACGGGTTAACAGTTTCACGTTCAATAAACGCGGAGTAAGCCGGTTGGGAATAGCAAAGGTGGTGTTGGAGAAGTCCTTAATCAGTTGATAGGAGATGGTATTAGCCCTGTCAATTACATTGAATATTTCAAGGCTTAACCAGATGTTATCGATACCGCGCATCGGATCGTACCTCCGCCGCTTGGATTTTTCTTTGAGCAACTGTGCGCTGAATCCTATATCGGCACGGATGTATGGTTCAATGGTTAATCCGCTCCTGAACCTGGGGTTGTTGGGAATACTGTAGCTCATGTTGCTGCCATACAGCACATTCAGGTGGACTTTAAAATTTTTATTCGTGGTAAGATAATCTTGCAGGAATAGTCCGAGGGTGATGAGTCTGTCGGATGGCCGGCGGAGCGGACCAATATATTGACGTGCACTGTCTGCTACCACTTTATCCGTTGTTGATGCTGTAATCAGTTCACCGGCAGCGTTATAATATTTCTGGTAATAATCAGCGAAGAGATTTTCGCGGGTACGCATGATTCCGAGGCTAATCCAGCTTTCAGCGCCATCTACCAGTTCACCGAACAATCTGAATTCCACCCCACGGGCATAAGCCGTTGCATTGTTCTTACCATAGTAACGGATTTTTACATTATCAATATCATACGGAACTACATCCCACATCAATTTATAAAATGCTTCAGCGCTGATACGCATGGGGCGTTTGCCGGGGCCGGTGAAACTGTAATCTGCTCCTGTTACAATCTGCCAGCTTTTCTGTGCTTTGATGCCGGTATTGAGTACGCCGTTATAATCTCTTAACTCACGGTAGAAAGGAGGTTGCTGATAAATTCCGGTTGCGCCTTTAAACACAATATTTTGTTTCCAGGCAGGCTTGATGCTTACCTGTACACGCGGACTAACCAGGAACTCATTGTTGAGGTTATTGTAATTAAACCGGATACCGCCCTGCAAATGGATGTCCATGTTTTTTTTGTGAAACACTACATTGTCCTGCACAAATCCGGAGTATCGCATCATATTCAAATTCGCACGGCTGTTTACAGAGTACATAAAATCAATATTGCCCGGTGTGTAAGGAATATTGTATCCGGCAGAATCCTGATATTGCCATTGATTCAACCGATCGTTGATCTGAACATGTTCTACTCCTAATCCCCATTGCAAATAATGTTTTTCTTTTTCGAGCATGCCGCGGTGTGCAATATTCCATGTTACTATTTTCAGTTTGTTGCGCGCGTAGTCCTGATAGTATCCGGACCCTAACGGATTGGTGATTAAACCGAAGGAACTGCTGGTGTTGTCAAAGCTTCTGTCGCCAAACAAATAAGCACCGCCTATATCAAAATTTTCCTGTTCCTGATTTTCAAAACGGCTCACCAGCCATTTAAGCTGAAGGCTGTCGTTCACCTGATAACTCAATGTAGTGCCGACCATGGCTGTGGTGTACCGGTCGCGTTCCTGTCCTTCGAAATATACATCCAGCCCGAGGTTTGCTGAGTACAGCGGTGAGAATACCGATGCTGTTTTTTTAACCGTTTCCGGAAAAAAGGTAAAACGTGATTGCGAATAAATCCCCAGTACATCCACCTGAACCTTTTTATTCACAGCGTAAGTAAAGTAAGCCTGTATATCGGAAGAGGAAGGGATATAAGCGCCGGTTGTAGGCTGACTGCTCAACAGGTTCCGGTTGCTTTTGTTTCTGGTACCAGCGATGTAGTTGAGTTTTTTGTTTTTGCTGATGCCTTCCAGATGGAAACCCTGTTCCAGTAAACCCGCATAAGCCGTACCACCAAAACGTACCGGTTTTTTATATTGTATATCCAACACGCTGCTCATCTTATCGCCATACCGCGCCTGAAAGCCACCGGTATAAAACAATACACTGCGGGTCATTTCCGGGTTGATGATGCTCAGCCCTTCCTGCTGACCACTGCTTACCAGGTAGGGGCGGAAAACTTCAAAATCGTTGATGTACACCAGGTTTTCATCGAAGTTACCACCACGTACATTGTATTGAGATGTTAGTTCATTATTGGAGCCCACCAGCGTTTTAATCAAACCTTCCACACCGCTGGTAGCACCGGGCATCAATGCGGCATTGCGTGGATTTATTTTTACGAGGCTATTTTCGTTTTGCTGCCGGTTATCGGTTACCAGCACTTCTTCGAGTGTGGCGCTGAGTGATTTTAATCGTATCGTGATGAATTCCTGCTCACCGGCATTCATGAAAAAGTTTTTCTGCTGAGATTCATAGCCTGTATGAGAGAACACCAATGCGATAGCGGATTTCGCAGGTATCTGTATGCTAAAGGTACCACTGTCTGTAGAGGCAACACCATTTTTCTTTCCGAGGATGGTGACGGAAGCACCAGCCACTCTGTAGCCTTCTTCATTGGTAATGATGCCGGATACAATAGCTTTTTTTGTTTGTGCCGCTGCAGGCAGGCAACACAACAACCACAGAGCGGTCAGCAATCTCATGCGTTCAAGTTAAAGAATTCACCTTGTATTTCAGCAGAACTTAAATATTTTTTAGAGCGGATATGGTTTGAATAGGATCTGCCGATTTGAATACCGCGTTACCGGCCACCAATACATCAGCACCTGCCTGAACAATGGATGCAGCATTGCCGGTGGATACACCACCATCTACTTCAATAAGCACCGGTGCATTTTTTTCAGCAATCATTTTTTTGAGGTCAGCAATTTTTCGGAGTGTTTCAGGGATGAAGGATTGTCCGCCAAAACCCGGGTTTACACTCATCAAACAAACCAGGTCAATATCTCCAAGAACATGTTCAATCATGCTCAGTGGGGTGTGTGGGTTTACGGCCACGCCGGCTTTCATACCCAAACTTTTAATTTGCTGGATGTTCCGGTGAAGATGAGTACAGGCTTCCACGTGAACGGTTAAAATATCGGCTCCTGCATTTTTAAATGCTTCCGCATACCGTTCAGGTTCAACAATCATCAGGTGTACGTCGCACACACGGGTAGTGGTCTTTCGGATGAATTCAATAATCATCGGACCGAAACTGATGTTTGGTACAAATTTGCCATCCATTACATCGAGGTGAAACCATTCGGCTTCGCTCTTATTCAGCATGTTGCAGTCTTCAGCCAGATTCAGGTAATTGGCAGAGAGGAGGGAGGGTGCAATGATAGGCATAATCAGTTTGTATTTGGTTGTAATTGTTCAAGGGCTTCTTTCGCTTCAAAATATTGAGGATCGTACATCAGCGCGCGTTGGTAATGTTCTGCCGCCTTTTCTTTCTGATTCAGTTTTTCATAATTGCGTCCCAACCAGTAGTATCCCACATCAAAATTATTTTGAAGAGTAACTGCTTTTTCCAGCACGTCAATGGATGATTTATATTGAGCATTATTGAAATAGATGATTGCCTTTTCACGATAGGCATCCATAAAGGTATGGTTGGCATCGAGGCATTCGTTTAGAAATTTCAGTGCTTGAATATCATCTCCGGTATTAGCATAATACACCCCGCGGATAAAGTTTGCCTGTATCGGATCGGGCGTTTCACTTTGTTGCAGGGCAGTGGCAATTTCCAGTGCTTCTTTTTTTCCGGATTGTGCATACATAATACCCAGCGGATAGAGTAACTGTGGTGCGGGAATTATCCGTACGGCGTTTTCGAAAGCAGCGATTGCCCCGGTAGTGTCTTCGGTTTCATATAACAAGGTGCCTTCAATCTGAAACCAGCGTGGATTAACGGAGTCTCTCTGAATGCCTTCGCGGGTGTATTGGAGTGCAGAGGTATAATCCCCTTTATCCCGGAAGTACTGGATAACGGTTTCGCGTAGCAGCAGCGAGTCCGGATTTTTTTTGAGGTCGTCCAGCATCAGGGTTTCTTCCGATTTCTTTTGTTCGTAGGCTTCTGAATCACTCTCTGAGTTACAGGAAGCCAGCAGCAGAAGCATTGCAAACAATTGGAGGGATTTCAGCATATGTAGTGCAAAATTAACAATTGATACGTATAGATGACACTTCTATTACATTTCTACGGATAATTATCAGATATATTTGCGCAAATTTTTAAGGATGAAGCACACATTGAATCTTTTGGCGGTAATTACGCTGTTTTCTCTAAATATCAGCAGTGCAAATGCACAGAAAAACGATACCATACATTTCCCGGGGGAACGTCACTTCAAAAATGTTCGTCAGATTACCTTTGGCGGAGATAATGCGGAGGCATACTTCAGTTACGACGGAAAATATTTAGTGTATCAAAAAAGCAATGAAAAGGAAGGAATTCAGTGTGATCAGATTTGGATGGGCAAGATTCCGGAACCGGGTCAGCCATTCCAGCCCAAACTGGTGAGTACAGGTACCGGAAGAACAACCTGTGCCTTCTTTTATCCGGATGGACGTCACGTAATTTTCGGGTCTACTCACTTAGGTTCAGCGGATTGCCCTCCGCCGGTAGACCGTGCCAAATACGGTAACCGTTATATCTGGCCGATTTATGACAGTTATGATTTATTTAAAGCTGACACCAACGGAGTGATTGTAGAGCGGTTAACGGATAATCCCGGATATGATGCGGAAGCTACCATTTCACCCAAAGGTGATATGATTGTATTTACGTCTATGCGTGATGGTGACCTGGAGTTGTACACGATGGATATCAACGGAAAAAATGTGAAGCGCATCACCCATGAGTTGGGATATGATGGCGGTGCATGGTTTAGTCCGGATGGCAAGAAAATCATCTGGAGAACCTCACGCCCTAAAACTCCTGAAGAAATTGCAGACTATAAGCAATTGTTGGCGGAAGGATTGGTGGCTCCTAATAACATGGAGGTTTGGGTTGCCAATGTTGATGGATCAGATGCACGCCAGGTAACTGCGCTGGGGCAGGCCAACTGGGCTCCTAACTTTACACCGGCAGGAAAAGTAGTTTTCTGCAGCAACCATGAATACAAAAGAGGCTTTCCTTTCAATATGTACTTAACTGATGAAACCGGAAAAGTAATTGAAAAAATTTCTAGAGATAAAGGTTTCGACGCCTTTCCAATGTTCAGTCCGGATGGAAAGAAAGTGGTGTTCAGCAGCAACCGTAACAACGGAGGCACCCGGGATACCAATATTTTCATTGCCGATTGGATAGAGAATCCGGAATAAGGATTTATTTTTTCTGCTCGTATTTCCAGTTGCGGCCTTTGCCTTCAGCCATCCATGCCACGGCCTGTTCAATACGTTTGTTGCGTGTGGTTTCCTGTTTGGCTTCTACAATCCATTCCACGTAGGCTTTACGATGGGAGGGTGGAAACTTTTCATACACCGCGAATGCCTTTTTGTTTTTGCTGAGCGCTCTTAAAAGGTCTTCCGGGGTTTCAACAGGTGTTGATTTTTTCCTGGGAGGAAGTTTTACACCTTTTTCATTCAGTAACATAGCTTCTTGGATGTAGGCCTTCAGGGTATCATCCGGCGGGAGCGACCGGAGGTCAGTGATTCTTCCCAGATGCCCCATGGCTTCTTTTTGTTTTGCAGAAAAGGATTGATGGTCCTCCATCAGTTCGGCTTTGAAGAAAACCAGCGCGCTGTGCTGTTTAAACCCTGCCATATTGATTAATGGGCCGTGGTAGTTGAAAGCCGGTGCTCCCCATTTAATGGTTTCCTCCACTTTCGGGCATACGCGGTGGATTAGTTTACGCAGGTGCGTTAATACTTTTTTCGATTCGGGATTTTGCCTTTCAATATAGGCATCAATCCGTGGATCTTTTACAACAGCCATGATGCATTATTTAGGTGAGGAAAGTTCAATGACTTCACAATCACGAATATCGGAATCCTCAATAACAAAACGAATAGCAGTACGCACTTTTTGCCAGCCCTGTTTTCCCGCGGCTCCGGGGTTCATATGCAGGCAGTTCAGTTCAGCATCGTACATTACTTTTAAAATGTGTGAATGTCCGCTGATGAATAAACGGGTGCCATGTTTACGGATTTCATCCTTAACCCCCGGGGCATATCGTTTAGGGTATCCTCCAATGTGTTTGATGAATACCTGAACTTTTTCGCAGGTAAAATGTAAAGATTCCGGGAAGCGGGACCGTATATCCTGACCGTCAATATTCCCATATACGCCACGCAGGGGGCGAAAGGCCGCCAGGGCATCCGCCAGTGCTGCCTGCCCGAAATCTCCGGCATGCCATATCTCATCACAGTTCCTGAAATGTTCAAACAGCGCATCATCCAGAAAATGATGCGTATCGGAAAGTAAGCCTATTCTGGTCAATGAATGTAATTTATCAGTAAATTTGAATGGAAGATAAGCATCTCCCTTATTGAAGCAATATGTTGTTTTTCAGAAATTTTACTTATCCGATAGACAAGCGTAACTGGAAATTCTATTTCCTAATGCTGTCATTATCTGTTGCCGGTGGTTTATGAGAAAAGGTTATCAGGAACCAAACATTTTTTAATCAAAACAAAATTATATGCCACATTATCATAAGGCGGGACAAATTCCGCACAAGCGCCATGTACAGTTCAGAAAACCCAATGGAGAATTGTATGCAGAGGAACTTTTTTCAACCGAAGGATTTTCAAATGATTATTCCCTGTTGTATCATACATACGAACCCACGAGGATTACACATTGCGATGAGCCGGTGAATGTACAACCGGAAATTGCCGAGGAGAAGATGTTGAAGCACCGCAGTTTTGAAGGCTTCAAAGTAAAGCCTGAAAATGATTATTTAGACAGCCGCAAAGCCATACTGGTGAACAATGATTGCCATGTGGTGCTGGCCTCTCCCCGCGGAGGTACTGACGGATATTTTTATAAAAACGCGGATGCCGATGAAATGATATTTGTACATGAAGGAACCGGCGTATTAACTACCTGCTACGGCGAGCTGAAGTTTGGATATGGCGATTATCTCGTGATACCACGGGGATGCATTTATCAGATTCAGTTTGATACGCCCGATAACCGGCTGTTTATTGTAGAATCGTTTACGCCTCTCCGTTATCCCAAAAGATACATGTCGAAGTACGGACAATTGATGGAGCATGCACCATTCTGCGAGCGGGATATCCGCACACCTGAAAACCTGCGTACGATTGATGAGCAGGGTGATTTTATTATTAAAACCAAGAAGAAGGGGTGGATGTATGGAATACATTATGCAACCCATCCGTTCGATGTGATAGGTTGGGATGGATGCTGCTATCCTTATGCGTTCAGTATCCATGATTTTGAGCCGATTACCGGAAGGGTACACCAGCCACCACCGGTGCATCAGACATTTGAAACAGAAGCGTTTGTTGTTTGCTCATTTGTACCCAGGCTGTACGATTATCATCCGCAGGCCATTCCGGCACCTTATAACCACAGCAACATCGACAGTGATGAATTATTGTATTATGTGGATGGGGATTTCATGAGCCGCAAACACGTAACCCGTGGCATGCTTACGCTTCATCCGGCAGGAATTCCTCACGGGCCTCATCCGGGTGCGGTGGAAAAAAGCATAGGGGCGAAGGAAACGAAGGAACTGGCTGTAATGGTTGATACCTTCAGGCCATTGCAGTTAACCAAAACAGCCATTGAAATTGAGAATGAAGGCTATGTAATGAGTTGGGCAGAGTAGTGTTCAAAAGTAAATTTCTGTAACCCATTTGAATGTGTTATATTGAATGAACTAAAAACACTATATCATGATTAAATTCCAGCAACTCAAAGTAGGCGACTTCGTCAAATTGAATGATAGCGGAACCATCCGTGAGGGTGAAGTGGTAGAGGTGAATCAGGGCACCCATCAGGTGTGTATACACAATGGTGTGCAGGATTTCTGGTATGATGCCAATCAGTTAGAACCGTATCCGTTGGATGAGGCTCAGCTGATGCGTTTAAAGTTTGAAAAGGATATATCGGAAGATGGAAAAGTGAAGTATAAGAAAGGAGCTTTCCGCATTTATCTGCATCAGCCCGGTCAGTTTGATAAGTTAGATTTAAAATATCGGGAGGAGGTTCGTCATATACAGGCACCAATTCATTTGCACGAATTGCAGAATCATTTTTATGAAATGACCAAAGTGCATTTAGACAAGGCTGATTTTAATTAAGGATTGTCAGAGGTGTATGTTTGTGACACGAGCTTGAAAAGCATGCGTGCACACAAAGCCTTTTTAGAGATTGATGCTCAATGATGCAATAAGAAAAGCCGTTTGGAGTGTGATACAACCCAAACGGCTTTTTAAATTATGACAAAAGGAAAATTAATTCTCCTTTAATGCTTTTTGCTTTTTCTTTTCTTCCAGCCTTAATTTTTCTGCTTTTCTGGCCTCTTCAAATTCAGGTGTACCACGTCTGTTACCATATTTATCCACTTCCAGATTGTCTTCAGATTCAGCGGCAACTGTAGTAGCTTTTTCAGCAGTTACCACAGTGGTGGTTGTAGTGCTTTGCTGGGCTCTTGAACCATTAGCTTTTTGGGCAGAAGCTCCAGCTGCAATGGCCATAAAACCTACAGTAATCAGTAATGTTTTTTTCATGATGAAACGTATTTTGTAAAAGGTTGTTGAATTAGATGCTAAATATAGTGAGATTCATGGAATACGTAAAAAAAAAGATTCATTTGAAATAAAAAAAGGCCGGCAAAAGCCGGCCTGTATATACATTGCTGGAATCGGGATTATTCAGCAGCCGGCGCTTCGCCGTTGCCTTCTTCTTTTTTAGCTTCTTCAGCCTCACCGCTTTCCAGTTTGGCTTTCAGTCCTGCCAGCACGCCTAAATCGCCCAGGGTAGATTTTTCAACCTTGCTCTGGATGTTTTTAACGGCTTTTTTAGTGCTTTCAGCTTCAGCTCTTTTCTCCTTCATCTGAATTTGCTTCTCTTCTTCTTTTTCCTGTTCCCACAGGCGGGTGTGGCTCAACACGATACGCTTATCGTTTCTGTCGAACTCGATCACCATGAAGTTGGCAATTTCATCGGCCATGATGGTTTTACCATCTTCCTTAGCCAGGTGGCGTGCAGGAGCAAAACCTTCCAGTCCGTAAGGCAATTGAACTACGGCACCTTTATCATCTTTTTTGATAACGGTTCCTTCGTGAATAGATCCTTCAGTAAATACTGTTTCCAGTGAATTCCATGGATCTTCTTCAATTTGCTTATGACCTAACTGCAGTTTGCGTCCTTCTTTATCGATGTTCAGGATGATTACTTCAATTTCGTTACCCACTTTCGTGTATTCGTTCGGGTTATTGAAGCGTTTCAACCAGCTCAGGTCGCTGATGTGGATCATACCACCGATACCGGTAGCCAGTTCCACGAACACACCGTAAGGAGTGATGTTTTTAACAACACCGGTGTGGCGGCTGTTTTCAGGGAATCTGTTTTCGATAGTGCTCCATGGGTCTTCTGTCATTTGTTTGATAGACAGGCTCATTTTGCGTGTTTCTTTATCCAGAGTAACCACTTTGGCTTCGTACTCATCGCCCAGTTTAAAGAACTCCTTGGCATTGATTGGAGTGTTGGCCCAGGTAATTTCACTCACGTGTACCAAGCCTTCAACACCCGGCATGATTTCAAGGAAAGCACCGTAATCTTCGATGTTTACAACTTTACCTTTCACAATTTCACCTTCTTTCAGGTTTTCCGCGAGGGTATCCCATGGATGAGGAGTTAATTGTTTCAGGCCGAGGCTGATGCGTTTTTTATCATCATCAAAGTCTAACACTACCACATTCAGTTTCTGATCCAGTTTCAGTACTTCTGAAGGATGGTTGATACGTCCCCAAGAAATATCGGTGATGTACAGCAAGCCGTCTAAGCCGCCGAGGTCAAGAAACGCACCGAAATCGGTGATGTTTTTGATAGTACCTTCCAGTACCTGACCTTTTTCGAGTTTTCCGATGATTTCAGCACGTTGTGCTTCGATATCGCTTTCGATAAGGGCTTTGTGAGATACCACGGCATTCTTAATGGCTTCGTTGATTTTAACCACTTTAAATTCCATGGTTTTACCTACAAACTGATCGTAATCGGTAACCGGCTTAACGTCGATTTGTGAACCCGGTAAGAAGGTTTCCATACCGAAGATATCTACAATCAGTCCGCCCTTGGTTTTGCTGGTAACCAAACCGGTAACGATTTCGCCGGTTTTGTTGATTTCCACAATTCTTTCCCAGGCGCGGGCTATTCTGGCAGAACGTCGGCTCAGGTTCAGATTGCCTTCGCGGTCTTCTTTTTCCACTACCATAACCTCTACCACATCACCTACTTTTACGCCACCCGGAATATCTCTGAATTCATTCAGTGAAATCAGGCCGTCGCTTTTGAAACCAATGTTTACAACTGCATCGGTTTTAGTGAGTGATTCAACGGTGGCCATAATCATTTCGCCATCGTTAATTTGTTTGAAAGTACCCTCGTACACTTTGTTGTACTTTTCTTTTTCCTCATTGGAATAAGCGGCTACATTTCTTTTGTCTCTGCTCCAGTCGAAATCGTCATGGGCAGTTTCGGGAGCTTCCTGAACGGGTTGAGCTGCCGGTTGAGCAATGGTTTCGTTTGTTGACGCAGTTTCCACTTCGGGAGCACTTGCACCCGCCGCTTCTTGCTCTTCTGCGTTTAGTTGTTTGTTAATAATAAATGACATAATATAACCCCGGTTTTTTGAACGGGGTGGCAAAGGTATGCCTTTTTGCTGAAAAGACTGTGGTTTTAACGGCTATTTGCCCCCTAAATCCAGGTGTTTCTACTTCCCTGATTATCAATGAATCAGGATGCCGGGCGGAGGAGATGGTGTACATATTTTCAATTGTCTTTCTACGGGAACTATCAGTCCGTTTAGCCGGGTGAGGGATGACATAAAAAAAGGCTGTCTTTTCAGACAGCCTTAGAAGTATTCAATGAAACGTTATTTGTTCACGTAAACCTGTGCAGTTTTTACTACAAAACCATTTTCGTACAGGGTCATGAAGTAAGTACCGTTAGATACATTCTGCAATTTAACTTCCATCACATCGATATCATTCACACCATCAGAGATGAAGGTGTTTGAATATAACCTTGAACCTTTTCTGTCGAACACCATAATCTCACGTACTTTACGTACAGCGTTTCCGGTGTTGCGTACACGAACCTGGAAGGTTCCGTTGTTCGGGTTAGGCGTGATGAATGAGAAGTTAGCAGGCAATACGGTGAGGGTGATCATATTCGATACACCTGCACATCCGCCCACCACTGCTTCAGCAGTATAATCACCGGCTTCACTGTCAGTTACAATCAAGGTGTTACCTGTTGCTCCCGTTACAATCGTGCCGTTTCTTCTCCAGATAAAGCTGGCGGCGGCAGGATTTGAAGTAGCGGTAAGGGTAGAAGTACCACCTGCAGGAATTTCAGTTACTGATGCACTGATGGTTACAACCGGTAATGGAGTAACAGTTACAGTTATACTTGCAGAATTTTCGCAACCGTTTGCATCCGTACCTGTAACTGTATAGGTTGTGGTGTTGTTGATATTAAATGCAGTGTTGTTGGTAACACCATTATCCCAACTGTAGGTATTTGCTCCGTCACCGGTGAGGGTGATGCTGGCTCCGGCACACGCAGTGTTCGGACCGTTAGCTGTAACAGTAGGCAGTTCATTTACAGTTAATGTAGCTGAACCTGAGGTTACGTTGCCACAGCCGTTGGATACTATCACACGGTATTGATTGTTATTCTGAGACAAATCCATTCCGTTTATATCGAGTGTGCTGTTGGTAGCACCGGCAATGTCGGTCCATGTAGTACCGCCATCCGTGCTTACCTGCCACTGATAACCAGTTGCATTAGCAGCCGTTACACTGAAGGAAGCATCTGATCCGTCGCAACCACTGGCTGCTGCAGGCTGAGCAGAGATGCTCACCGTAGCATTTACGGTTAAGGTTGCAACATCTGAAGTGATTGGTGTTGGGCAACTTCCCACAACCACCTGATAGCTATAGCCGGTGATGGCAGTAGTAGTTCCGGTAATTGTATAGGTAGCATTGGTTGCACCTGGGATGTCAGTCCATGTAGTACCGCCATCCGTGCTTTCCTGCCATTGTAATGAAGTAGCTCCTGTAACAGCTATAGTAAAGCTTGCATCCTGACCTGCGCACACACTGGTGCTGGCAGGCTGAGTAGTGATGGTTGCTGTTGATCCTACAGAAAGCGTAGCTGCTGAAGAGTTCAAACTTAAAGTACAGGTATTGCTGATAACCGCTCTGTACTGATTTGCGTTCAGGGCGTTGGTAACACCAGTAATCGTATATGCGTTACCGGTAGCACCAGTGATATCAGTCCAGGTAGCACCACCATCGGTACTTACCTGCCATTGTACAGATACCCCGTTACCGGCAGTAGCTACGGTAAATGTGGCGTCGTTACCTGAGCAAACGTTTACATCAGCAGGCTGAGTTGTAAAGGTTGCCAAGTCATTCACTGTTAATGTAGCTGCATCTGATGTAAGTGCTGTTGGACAGCTGGCAACGATTGCACGGTATTGGTTACCGTTATCGCCGTTTGTTACAGCGGTAAGATTCAAGGTAGCACCAGTTGCACCTGTGATATCGGTCCATGTGGTTCCACCATCTGAGCTTTCCTGCCATTGGTAGGTTGAACCACCGGTTACGTTAACCGTAAAGCTTGCATCTTGTCCATCACACACTGTAACATCAGCAGGTTGAGTAGTGATGGTTGCAATAGAGCTAACGGTTAAGGTAGCTGCATCAGAATTGAGGTTAACGGTGCAAGGGTTGTTCACCACTACACGGTATTGATTGCCATTCAATGTAGCATCTATGGCGTTGATGGTTAAGCTTGAGCTGGTTTCACCAGTGATATCACCCCATGTAGCGCCACCATCTGTACTAATCTGCCATTGGTAGGTAACGTTTGGTCCGCTGGTAGTGGTGGTAAACGATACGTTATCACCGGCACATCCTGTTACGCTTGATGGTTGAGCAGTAATTACCGCAGATTCATTAACAGTTAATGTAACTGCGGTTGAATTTACCGGGAAACCACAGCTGCTCAGTACAGCGCGGAACTGGTTGCCGTTTTGTGAAACTGCTACGTTGGTTAATGCCAGATTAGCATTGGTTTCACCTGCAAGATCGTTCCAGGTAGCACCACCATCAGTACTTACCTGCCACTGGATATTTCCACCACCGCTTGTTACAATGCTGAAAGCTGCGTTGTTACCAGAGCAGATAGTTACATCAACAGGTTGAGTAGTGATGGTTGCAGAAGTGCCAATAGTTAATGTAGCAACGGGTGAAGTTTGAGTACCACAGGTTGCATTACCATACACCACACGGAATTGATGTCCGGCCATTGTACCTGAACCATTACTGATGGTTAAAGCTTCAGTAGTTGCACCATTATAATCTGCTCCGTTCACCACATCGTTCCAGGTGGTACCGCCATCGGTGCTGATTTGCCACTGGTAGGTGAGGTTTTGTCCGGCAACATTGGCTGTTAACGTAACTGATCCGCCAATACAGATTTCTGAGTTGGCAGGAGGAGTTAACAATACCGGTGCAAGCACGGCGGTATATGAACCTGAAAGGTTGGTAGTAGAACAGTTGTTGGCATCAGCCACGGAAACCAACGAATAAGTTGTAGTAGCTGAAGGAGTAACAGGAATGTTGTTTGTGCTGGTATATCCATTTACAGTGAAGTTGCTGGTTCCATCGGTATACACAACAGTGTACGGACCTGCACCACCGGTAACGGCTACACTTAAATTATGCAAATCACCCGCTACACCGCATGCAGAAGGTGTAGAATAAGTAACTGCATCTAAACCAATGTAATCAGAGTTATTACCGTTTGGTCCTGCATCTTCTACAAAATAACGGAATCCGATACGTCCTGTTGCGGTAGCAGCTAATCCGGAAATGGTAACTTCAAAACGAGTCCACGCATCCGGATAGGCTGGAGTTGGATCAAGGTTAGGGTTAATAGAAATCAGCAATGTGGTGAAATCACCTACCGACAAATCAGTAGCACCAACGTTTGTGCTGGCACCTGCTGTGCTTAAACGAACTTCCAAACGGTCAGGGAATGCACTCGCATCAGTTGTTCTCGTGTAGAATGCCAGCTTATCACCATTATTGATAGTGGTAATTTGAGGGGTAATCAGCCAGTTGCTGATAACGTCTCCGGATGCAGCTACGCTGTTGAAGTTTGCAAATGCAAAGGCATCGGGTGCACCATTGAATGCAGGGAATACTGTTGAACTACCTTGACCCCAGGTAGCAACAGTACCTACAGGGTTACTATTATTAACCAATGCCCAGGTAGCTGGGATACCGGCATCGAAGTTTTCATCGAGTTGAGTAACAGTTGGCGGGATACCTGAAAGTACCGCAGCTGTTGGTGAGGCATTCACGGTAACTGTTGCTGTATTAGAGCAACCGTTTGCATCCACGCCGATAACAGTATAAGTTGTATTGGCAGCAGGAGTAGCAATTACCGTATTACCGTTGGTGGTATTCAATCCTGCGGCAGGAGACCAGGTATAGTCTACCGCACCTGAAGCTGTTAAGGTTACCGGTGAGCATCCGCCGGTAACCGGTGAAACGGTAATGGTAGGAGGAGTGCCGGTACAACCTGTAGAGTAATTAACACGGAAAGGCATATCCTGACGGTTGGTTCCGTCGTTCAACGGAGTCCATGCAGAGGTGGCCAGATTATGTTGTAATCCATTGTTTCCTGCCTGAGTTGTAGTGCCCACCACGGTGCTGGCAGGACTAAAATTACTGGTAACACCGGTAATGGTGCCCAATTGCCACTCAATCCAATAAGTACCTGCAGTGAGTGTTGTATTCACATTCGCAGTTACTTCCCAGATTTTACGGGTTAATGGATCCGGTGTAGGACCGGCATTGTTGAATATGCGATACATCAGCGCATCTGCAGAACCACCAAAGCGGTTGGTGGTTAAATCACCAAAAACGGGTGTGGGTGTACCGGTAGAAGGATCTACGTTGAAAATTTGCAGTCTGACTACATCAAATGGAGATGTAGCTCCGGCATAACCGGTAGAATACGCATAAAAACGTATGTCTGAAATATTCCAGGACTGCCCGGCAGGAATGGTAAAATCGTCAGCCACGGTAAAGTTGCTGGCAATGCTGGCGTTAAAACCGGCACTTCCGTTCCCGGCCTGAACTTCACTCCAGGTATAACCGGTTGGGGCTGTTAATCCCGATTGTGAAACCGGACCGGTAGAAAGATTACCATTAATGTAAGGTTGCGCAAGCGTGGTACCAAGCCCGACGGAAAAAACCAGAAGGGTTAACCAAAGCCGCGTGCACAAACGTCTAACCTGTTTAAATGTAGTGTTAGATTGCATAGCGTGTTGTTTTTTGTAAAAATGTGGGTTATTAAACGCTTTTTAAGGGTTAAAAAGTGGTTGTAAATTAGGTTAAAAAGTTAAATTCAATTACTTTTTTTTTACACGCGTAAAAAATTGTGTATATAAATGGTTATGATATTACCCTTTTTATTTCAACCTATCCAACAGAAGCGTACTTCTTACCGGGTTAAATGCTAAAAATTGATTTCAGTTCGGTGGCATCCATGGGTTTCATTTTGCCGGCCAGGATCAGGCGGAGTTGACGGCGCCTGAGGGCCCCGTCGAATAATTTAATCTCCTCTTCTGATTCCGGAAGTACTGCCGGAACAGCCCTGGGTTTACCATGCGCATCGAGTGCAACAAATGTAAAGTATGCTTCATTGCTTTCATATTTGTATTTCTGTTGGGGATCCTCACCCCAAACCTTTAAATGTACCTCCATACTGGTATTAAAAGCACGGGTAACCTTAGATTGAATATGAACGATATTGCCCAGTTTGATAGGGTTTTTGAAGGAGATGTTATCAACCGAAACCGTCATGCTCGGAAAATTACAATGTTTGGCCACTGCCATAAAGGCTGCAATGTCCATCCAGTACATCAGGCGTCCGCCCATAAGGTTTCCGAAAGTGTTGGTGTCATTTGGCAACACCAGTTCATTCATCACGGTAAAACTGTCAATTGCTTTTCTGGCTTCCATTTTTTTTGACAAAGATAATAGGGGGGCGTGCTGTTTTGAAAATTATCTGCGTACTATAAACTCTACCATTAATTTTGTAGCATGACATCTTTTGAAAACACCGAAAATGCTTTTGCCTATAAAAGCGATGCTGAACTGAAAAAGGCACAAATGCTTTTCCGGCTGATGGGCAGTCAGTTTATTGTAAAGACTGGTGCTCGGCTGCTGCCGGGGATGATGAAATTGCGAATTCCCGGTACAGAATGGCTGGTTAAAAAAACGATTTTCAGTCAGTTTGTAGGTGGCGAAACCCTCGAAGCCACCAAGCCCGTGGCGGCATTGCTTGCCCGTTATGATGTGCAGGTTATTTTGGATTACGGGGTGGAAGGCGGGCACAATGGCGAAGCAGGATTTGACGCCAGTACACAGGAATTTATTCGGGTGATTGAATATGCGGCACAACAACCATCCGTGCCTTTTATGAGTATTAAGCTTACCGGAATTGTACGTTTTGGATTGCTGGAGAAGATGGACGAGGCTATGAAGAATAGCTCAGAAACTACCCTTATGAAAAAGTATCTTTCCGTAATTGAAAATCTTGAGCCTTCTGAAAAGGAGGAGTGGAAGCGGGTTGTGGAAAGGCTGAGAAAAATTTGCGACAAGGCCAATGAGATGCATGTAGGAGTGTTGGTGGATGCAGAAGAAACATGGATACAGGATCCGGTGGACGCGCTCACCATGATGATGATGGATGTGTACAATCGCCATAAAGCGGTTGTATATAATACCATTCAGTTGTACCGGCACGACCGGCTGGAATTCCTGAAACTGAGTTTCCAGGCAGCACAGGAACGCAATTTTATATTGGGTGTTAAGCTGGTGCGAGGTGCCTATATGGAAAAGGAGCGTTTACGTGCTGCGGACATGGGGTACCCTTCTCCTATACAAAAAGATAAACCATCCTGCGATGCGGATTATGATGCGGGTGTGGCATTTTGTCTCGAGCGGCTTAAACATATCTCCGTGATGGTGGCCTCTCACAACGAACAAAGCAATTTGTTGGCTACACAAATTATGGATTCACTCAACATTCCTCATCAACATCCGCATGTACATTTTTCACAGTTATTCGGCATGAGTGATCATATCACTTTTAACCTTGCCAAGAAAGGATTCAACGTATCGAAGTATTTACCCTTTGGCCCTACCCGTGAAGTAATTCCATACCTGATGCGCAGGGCAGAGGAGAACAGCTCTGTATCCGGTCAAACAGGGCGTGAATTGTTGCTAATCAAGAAAGAATTAAAAAGACGTGGTATATAGTGGTGAAGGCAGCGGTTTTAGATTTTCAAATTAATAATATATCTTGTTGAACTAAAACATGTAAATTATGAATCAACCGGAACACAAATTATGGGATGAAACTCAACCTCCAAAACTGAACAGCACGCTAAATGTATTAACCATTCTCACCTTCATTGGTTGTGGTTTGCAGTTGTTAGGCACACTGTCTTCTTTCGTTACTGCCAAAACGAATTATGATATGAAGGATGAAACACTTAAACAGTTTCAATCGGAAGATATGCCCGGTTTTGCTAAGAAAATGATGGGTAATCCGCAGGATTTTGTTGAGATGGTTACCAAATCATACGAAAACCGTATTCCGATTTTACTACTCGGACTGGTTTCTGTGGGGCTGTGTTTATTTGGTGCTATTCAGATGCGTAAATTGAAAAAACAGGGCTATACCATGTATGTTATTGGTCAGCTCATTCCTTTTATCACCATGATTGCTTTTATTGGGATGTTTGCTTTCAACGGAGTGATGGCATGGGTATCAATAGGAATTACTCTAATTTTTATTTTACTCTATACTTCTCAGCGTAAACACCTGGTGTACTAATACTGGAGTAATTAAACAATCTGCTACCGTAACCCGAAAGGTTACGGTATTTTTATATAACCTTATGGCTAAATCTGAGATTATATGTAATTTCGGCACTCAAATCTATCTTACAACAATTGAACTTTATGAGAAAAGTCTACCAAAAGTTATGGGCAATGTTCATTTTTACATTAGCCGTAACACCGGTTTTTGCACAGAATTTCTTTTTTACCGATGCATCGGAATCTAAAATTCAGTACAATCCTGCCCAGCGGGTGATTCAGCCACAAAAGGCCAGAGTTACTGAATTGAATGTGCAGGCTATGCAGCGATTTCTTCAAACACTTCCGGAAGAATTTAGCATCCGTGAGAACAGAAATGTAGCTCCGGTAATGGAAATCCCTATGCCCGATGGCACCATTGCACAGTTTCGTGTATGGGAGAGCGTTATTATGGAAGAAGGATTAGCCAATAAATATCCTGAAATCAGAACATATGCTGGTCAGGGTATTACTGATCCTGCGGCCAATATCCGTTTCAGTATGGATCCTTATTTTGGTTTCCATGCACAGATTCTTTCTCCTAACGGAACGGTATATATTGATCCTTATGCAAGAGGCAATGTGCAGTTCTATCAAAGTTATTTTAAGGCCAATCATTACAGGGTAACCAATAATGTTTGTCTGGTAGAAGATGACCAGCATGTTCCGGTAAGTAATGCCACCAATGCAGGCCCATGCCGTGGAGCACAATTATTTACCTATCGTTTCGCTGTGGCCTGTACCGGTGAATATGCTATTGCCGCTACCGGTTTGGGTTCACCAACTGTTGCACAAACACTTGCACGCATTGTTACCACGGTTAATCGTGTAACCGGTGTGTATGAAAAGGAAGTTGCGGTAAGACTTATCCTCATTGCAAATAATGATCAGATTGTGTTTACCAATCCATCTACCGATCCGTTTAACGGAAACAATAATGCCGGTGTGCTGATTGGAGAAAGTCAATCGGTTATCAACCTGAACATCGGAAGTGCAAACTACGATATCGGTCATACCTTCAGCACCGGTGGTGGTGGACTTGCAGGGTTTGGCGTAGTGTGCAGCAACTCCAATAAGGCCAGAGGTATTACCGGAAGCAATAATCCTACCGGTGATGGATATGATATTGACTTCGTAGCGCATGAAGTAGGTCATCAATTTGGTGGAAGCCATAGCTTCAACAGCTCTACCTCCAGTTGTGGTGGTGGAAACAGAAACGGCAGCACAGCGTATGAAGTAGGAGCCGGAACCACTATTATGGCTTATGCCGGTTTGTGTGGAACGGATAATATTCAAAATGCGAGTGATCCATATTTTCACAGCATCAGTTTTGATCAGATATCAACTTTCATCACTGCTGGGGGTGGTAGTTCGTGCCGTCAGTCAATCGCTACCGGAAACACTCTTCCCGTGATTGATCCGCTCACCAATAACAATGTGAGTATTCCATTAGGGACTCCATTTACACTTTCCGGTACTGCAACAGATGCTGACGGCGATGCGTTAACTTACAGCTGGGAACATTGGGATCTGGGCCCAAGTACTACCTGGAGTGGGGGAGCAGGCAACGGATTAAGTCCGCTATTCAAAGCCCGTGTACCTAAAACCACCGGGGTGCGCAACTTCCCGGATATGGCTGTGATATTGGCAAATTATCCGGTGAACCCACCAGCCACTATGGGAGGATTGAAAGGAGAAACCTTATCAACAGTTGCCAGAAACATGAAGTTCAGGCTAACAGTAAGGGATAATCGCGCAGGTGGAGGTTCAGTGGTTTCAGCAGGCGACGGTTGCCAAATTACAAGTGTATATCAGATCAGTGTTGTAGCAGGAACCGGTCCTTTTGTGGTAACTGTACCCAACGGAGGTGAATCTTATCCGGGTGGATCCAGCCAAACCATAACCTGGAACGTAGCAGGAACCAACAATGCACCCATCAGTGCTGCGAATGTACGCATCACCATGTCAACCGACGGAGGACAAACCTATCCGCATCTGATTACCAACTCAACACCAAACGATGGTTCAGAGTTACTAACCATACCGGTAGTTACTCCAACCAGCACTGCTCGTGTAAAAATTGAAGGGGTAGATAATGTGTTCTTTGATATTTCAAACAATAATTTCTCTATCACAGCTGCAGTTGCTCCTACATTTGATTTAGGTACACCTGCACCGGTGGCGGTAACCTGCGGCGGTGCATCTACAGCAACCGCTACCTTATCAACCACTGCCATCAACGGATTCAATACACCTATTACGTTAACTGCCAGCGGAGCACCTGCCGGTACAAACGTAACGTTCAGTGCTAACCCTGTAACTCCGGGTAACTCAACCAACGTTACACTGAATGGGGTGAATACGTTAAGCAACGGAACATACACAATTACAGTAACAGCTACCGGAGGTTCAATTGTAAGAACCCGTGATATTTCTTTTGTTGTAAGCGGAGGATCTGCTCCAGTTATTACCACACAACCATCATCTGTTTCCGGTTGTGTAGGTTCTCTGGCCAGCTTTACGGTGGCGGGTACGAACGTTACTACTTATCAGTGGCAGGTAAGCACTGATGGTGGAACAACCTTTACCAACATCGCCGGCGCCAATGCAGCTACCTATGTAATTGCATCCACAACCGGTGCGCAGAATGGCAACAACTATCGTGTGATTTTGTCTAATGCATGTAATTCAGTTACCTCAAATGCGGTTACATTGGGCGCGTTAACCGGTCCGGTATTTACTACGCAACCAGCGAATGCTGATGGTTGCAATGGAGGTACGGCTACCATCACTGCTGCGGTGAGTGCACCATCTACACTGCAATGGCAAATGAGTACTGATGGCGGTGCCACCTGGAATAATATCACCGGGGCAACATCTGCTACCTTATCACTAACCGGTTTAACCACGGCTATGTCAAGCAATCAGTACAGATTAGTGGCAACCAATATTTGTGGTACCTCTAACTCAAACGCTTCTACGCTTACTGTAAATACAGTAGCCACTATCAATACCCAACCTACAGATGTAAATATCTGTTCCGGATTAAACGCCAGCTTTACTGTGGCAGCTACCGGTACAGGCATCGCTTATCAGTGGCAGGTGAGTACCGATGGCGGAACAACCTGGAACGATATTAGCGGAGCAACCAGTGGAACCCTTTCACTCAACAACGTAGCGCAATCATTGGATGGTAATCGCTATCGCGCGCTGGTAACCAGTACCTGTACACCAACCGGTACATTATCGAACAGTGCAACATTAACAGTATTCACTCCGGTAACTATTACCGCACAACCAGCGTCTACCAATACTTGTATTGATGATGATGCTACGTTCAGTGTTACGGCAACAGGTTCCGGTTTGTCATATCAGTGGGAAGTAAGTACCAATGGTGGCGCAACCTTTACACCGATTGCAGGAGCTACCGGTGCAAGCCTGGTTGTTCCGAACGTTACACCGGGTATTAGCGGTAATCAGTATCGTGTGGTGGTAACAGGCGTTCCATGCGGAGTAGCTACTTCTGACGCTGCAACGCTGAACGTGAATCCTGTACCTGCGGTTACTGTAAGTGGTACAGGAGTAACTGCGCTCTATCCGGGATTAACTACCACATTAACTGCCAACGTAGTACCTGGCCCTGCTTCAGCGTATCAGTGGTTCTTCAATGGTTCTCCCATCCCGAATGCTACATCCGCAACTTACCTTGTAACATCTCAGGGATTAGGTACGTATACTGTAACAGCAACGGCAGCCAATGGTTGTGTAGGTGAATCTACCAACTCCATTGCCATTGGTGATTCGGCTATTGATCAGATGTTCATCTATCCTAGTCCGAATGCAGGACAATTCAACGTAAGTTATTATTCCGTAAACGGATTAAACACAACCAACTTCAATACAGAAGCTGTGTTGAACATCTTTGATGCGAAGGGCTCCAGAGTATACACCAAGCGTTACACTGTACTGGCTCCTTATCAGGAGATGAAAGTTGACCTGCGTAATATGGGTAAAGGTATTTACTGGGTTGAACTAACGGACAGGAATGGACGAAGAATTAAAACCGGTAAAGTTGCCATTTTATAATGGTCACTCATAAATGAACAAAAGCCGCTGATTTTTCAGCGGCTTTTTTATTTTCTTCTTTCTAAAAGTTTAGTGATTATCCCAACACTTTAAACAGCAGATCGGTAAGGTATACCGTTGCATACTCTTTTTTATTTTTGGAGTTAGCATCGGTAAGCCTGGGAAGATATTGTGCAAAGTACTGCTGGTAATGAGCCGTTTCAACAATGGTACTGCTTAAGGAATGGGGATATTGATAGGAAGGATTGTAAGCCAGCATCACAGAAGCCATTCTACTGCATAAATCTTTGTAGGCTTTAAAAACTCCTTCCTGGTTGATGGTTTCAATCTCTTTTACCAGATATACCTTGCTGCTTTCGGCAACTACAATGTTATTCAGGAATTTTTTGTTGTAATCGAGGCCGCCGCTGCTTTCAGGGAGTTCGTGGGTAAGGATATGGATAATCTCTTCCAGTTGCCTGCGCGAGTCGTTCATGTTTTGCAAGCGATAATCCATTAAATAGTCCAGATAGAACCAATACCATGAAATGATGTACAATAACAGGCGGTGTTTATTCTCAAAATACCTGTAAATGGTTGCTTCTGTAGTGCCGATTTCAACAGCCAGCTTTTTAAAGGTGAAATGCTCAAAGCCAAGATCGTTGATCAGGTCAATTCCGTGCTTGATGATTTTTCTTCCGATTTCTGAATGATCGGGGTTTTTGATGTATACCGATTCATTGATGGGGAAGGAGAGTTTAAATTCCATGTCTGATAGCCTTTACACAAAGGTAAGTTATAATAGTAAATGATTCATTAGTGAAATTTTAACAATTACAAAAGATAGTAATGCTATTAATATGGGTAGTTAAATTATATTGCAGTGTTGTATAGCCGGTAGGAGGATTTGATTGGATATCCAACGGCTAAAGCCAATTGTAAACAGAAATAGCATGAAGAGACTCTTGATAATATTAGCCCTTTTCCCTATGACTATCATGGCTCAACAAAGCGATATTGGTAACTGGTTAATCTATTTTGGAGACAAAAAAATAAACAATCGTTGGAACTGGCATAATGAACTTCAGTATCGAAACTTCAACTTTATCGGGGATACTGAACAACTCCTTTTAAGAACAGGTATCGGATACAACTTAACTGAAAACAATAATAACATTCACCTTGGTTATGGGTTTATTTACAACGAATCCTACATTTCAGGTACAGACAATAAGTTCAACTTCAACGAACATAGAATTTATCAACAGTTTATTACCCGACAGAGTTTTGGAAGAGTTTCTTTTCAGCACCGTTATCGGTTTGAGCAACGATTTTTTGAAAACGATTTCCGTCTTCGGTTAAGATACTTCCTGTCGACAAATATTTCTTTGAATCACAAACAAATGCAAGACAATACTGCTTATGTATCAATTTACAATGAAATTTTTGTGAATACAGATCAGGCATTTTTTGACCGCAATCGATTCTACGGTGGTGTCGGATATAGGTTTACTAATACCATAAGAACGGAAGTTGGTGTAATGAATCAAACAACAAACAGCGTATCCAGAAATCAGTTAAACATAATAAATTTTGTGAATTTCTAACAACGGAATAGCCGAACACCGTTTTACAAGGTAGGCAACAATAAACTGTAAATTACTATGGCAAAGTCAAGTCTTATTTTTACGGCATTTGTTGCCTTATCACTTATGGGATGCAACAATCAACCTCAAAATTCCGGCTCTGAGAACAATCCAGTCATCGACCAACCCAAAGCTTTAGTAGAAGAAGTACTTACTAAAGAGCAACGTGACGCATTAACACCTGATGAAATTATTCAAGCATTCAAAGATGGAAATGAGCGCTTTATTAAAAATGAGCTTACAACAAGAGACCATTCAGCTCAAATAAGAAAGAGTGCAAGCGGCCAATTCCCTAAAGCTGTTATTTTATCCTGTTTGGATAGCAGGGTTCCTGTAGAGGATGTTTTCGACAGGGGGATAGGTGACATTTTCGTTGGCAGGGTTGCAGGTAATTTTGTAAATGTTGACCTGTTGGGAAGTATGGAATTTGGTTGTAAAGTAGCAGGTGCAAAAGTAATTCTTGTGCTTGGACACGAACATTGTGGTGCAGTGAAATCAGCAATAGATGATGTAAAGTTGGGTAATATCACAGCAATGCTTTCTAAAATTCGTCCGGCAGTGGAGAAAGTTTCTTACGAAGGTGACCGCACATCAGGAAATCCTGAGTTTGTCCATAAAGTTTGCGAGAGTAATGTAAAACATACTATCGAACAAATCAGGCAAAATAGCCCAATATTAAAGGAAATGGAAGACCTCGGACAAATCAAAATAGTAGGTGCTGTTTACGATATGGATTCAGGAAAAGTGACATTCCTATAAGAAAAGTTGCCTATAACATCCGTTATGCAAAGCGGGAAAATTTAAATCATAAAATCAAAAGATAAACTCAAAATCATCATCATGTACACACACTCGAAAGAAACGCAAAGCAGCCTCACACCGGAATTGGCTTTTCAAATTTTGAAAGAGGGCAATGAGCGTTTTGTAAGAAACCTGAAGGCGAACAGAAACCTGCTTCAACAGGTGAACGAAACAAAGGAAGGGCAGTTTCCCTTTGCCACTATTTTAAGTTGTATGGATTCCCGTACTTCTGCAGAGTTGATTTTTGATCAGGGGCTGGGGGATATCTTCAGTATCCGCATTGCCGGTAATATATTGAATGAGGATATCGTAGGCAGTATGGAGTTTGGTACAAAAGTAGTAGGCACCAAAATTATCCTGGTATTGGGCCATACTAAATGTGGTGCCATTGTGGGGGCGTGCAACGGAGTTGAGATGGGAAGCCTGACCGGGTTGTTGCACAAAGTACAGCCTGCTATTGATGTGGAAGCATCTGTACAGGAAAACCGAAACGGATCAAACGTCGAATTTGTAAACAAGGTAACACTGAATCATGTGCAGCTGACAATGAAGGCAATACCTGAAAAAAGTGAAATCATACGTACGCTGGTGCAGGAAGGCAAGTTGCGCATTGTAGGTGGTGTGTACAATGTGGAGAGCGGAGTGGTTGATTTCTTCGAAGCTTAGTAAACTTTCAACAAGAGTTTGGATGTTTGCATGCGTTGTTTTAAACCCGGCATATGAATATGTGCCGGGTATTTTATTTACTTACTGTAACGCATAAACGTAATTACCAGGCCTTTGAAATTTTCCCATTTTCCGATTTCATGAAATACAGATGTTTGTTTTCAAAGTAATCAGGGATTTTTGCCTCGGCGGTAACTTTAACCGGTTTAAAATTGAAGTTCGTAAACACCCTGTAGCCAGCATGATTGATGTAGCTCATAAAATCGTTGGGGTGTTCTGTAAGCATCTTAACAAAAACGGCAATGCTTTCAAATCCTTTTTGCGCATAATCTGAAGGGGATATTTTAAACTTTTGCTGGTAAGTGTTTTCCAGCATTGCACTGTATTCATCATCCTTGGCATTGTAAAAGGCGCTGGTGAAATACACGGGATAATCAGGATTGTTTTTTGCATTGCGCAGGTTGAATATGCCATCCCAGTTGGGCATGCCAATGAGTTTGATATTATACTTTTTATTCCACAGCATAGATTGTCGGCCTAGTTGTTTGGCAAAGGATTCATCTAAGCTGGCTCCCACAATGATGTTGTTCCTGTTGCTGTCTAACACCGACAGTAATTTATCGGTCCCCTGATCTATATTCACTACATTCATTTCCATTAACGGACTCCCATCCGGGCTATTGAACGACTGAAAATATTCCATCACCCGTTCTTCCTGTGTTCCGGATTTGGTACAAAAGATAATTTTATGGCTGCTGTATTGTTGCAACACATAACTGTATATGGATTCACAATGAGATTTTAGAGTGGCATTTAAAATCATTAAGAACGGGTTAGAGGTAACACCGCCATCATTAGGGTAAGTAACTGAAACAAATGGGATGTTGTTCTTCCTGGCCAATGCAGCGAGGAGGTTGTAATCCATTTCCCTTACTGAACCAATCAGCAAATCAAACGGGCCAAAATTTTCGCGGTTTAACTGATTGCTGAAATCTTTTGACTGAGTATCAAAAAAAGTGGCTTCAATTGTTGCGCCATTGAAAGATAAACTATCCAGAGCTATTTGCGCGCCCTGCATAAATTCCAGTCCGGCAAAAGTAAATCGGGGAAAATTTTTACCATACCTGTAGATATTGCCATTAAACGCTGAATCCAGGTAAACAGGAGCAAACACCCCCACACGAAACGTTTTACCGGTGGTGTCTTTTTCATGGTTGCCCGCGACAGCAGTTGCTGAAGCCATCAAAAAAATAAAACAAAAACTCAAAAAATACTTAGTCATAGCCATACAGTTATTCCCATTCAATGGTTGCCGGTGGTTTGCTGCTGATATCGTACACTACACGGTTAATCCCCTTCACCCGGTTGATGATTTTATTGGAAACATCTGCCATAAAATCATAAGGGAGATGTGCCCAGTCTGCCGTCATACCATCCACCGAAGTTACGGCTCGAAGTGCAATAGTGTATTCGTAGGTACGTTCATCACCCATCACGCCCACACTTTTAACAGGCAGCAGGATGGTACCGGCCTGCCATACCTTATCGTACAATCCGTAAGATTTCAATCCTTCAATAAATAGGTAGTCTGCTTCCTGCAATAATTGTACCTGTTCGGGTGTAACCTCACCCAGGATACGAATGCCCAGTCCAGGTCCGGGGAAAGGGTGCCGGTTAAGCATAGACGAAGGAATGCCCAGCTCCATACCAATGGCCCTCACTTCATCCTTAAACAGGCTGCGCAGCGGCTCTACCAGTTTCAGTTTCATGGTTTCGGGTAAGCCGCCCACATTGTGGTGTGATTTTATAGTAACGGATGGCCCTGATACTGAAACTGATTCAATAACATCGGGATAGATTGTTCCCTGTCCGAGATAGGTAATGTTTTCAATCCGGTGTGCGGCTTCATCAAACACCTCAATAAAGCAGGCGCCAATGGCTTTGCGTTTATCTTCCGGAAGCACCTTGCCTTTTAGGGCCTTGTAAAATTTATCCCGGGCGTTAACACCGGTAACATTTAAACCCAGGGCTTTGTAAGTTTCGATTACCTCTTCAAATTCGTTCTTTCTCAACAGGCCATTGTCAACAAAAATACCGTGCAGGTTATCTCCAATGGCTTTGTGGATAAGGGTGGCCGCAACGGTACTGTCTACCCCTCCGCTCAATCCCATCACTACTTTGGAATCTTTCAGCATGTGTTTCAGGGCGGCAACTGATTCTTCAATAAAATGACCGGGCGTCCAATCGCCACTACAACCACATATAGCATACAGGAAGTTTCGGATCAGTTGTTTTCCTTCAGTGGAGTGATATACTTCAGGATGAAACTGCAACCCATACAGGGGAAGTGCGTTGTGTTCAAAGGCAGCTACCGGGATACTTTCCGTGGTTCCGGTAATGGTGCAATTGTCGGGCAATGACTTAATACTATCGCTGTGGCTCATCCATACCTGAGATTCAGGATGCATGTGTGCAAAAAGTTTATAGTTATGCTTAACAGACAACATCGCCCGGCCGTATTCCCGCTTATCACTTTTTTCTACCCTACCACCGAGTTGTTTTGCCGTAAGTTGTGCACCATAGCAAATACCCAACACGGGCAATTGATTTGCCAGGCTCAGCACATCTACCTCCGGGGCCTGTTCACCGTTTACGGAACAGGGTGAACCGGAAAGGATAATGCCCTTCAGGTGTGGAGTAAAATGAATCGGTTTATTGTAGGGAATAATCTCGCAATATACCCGGGCGTCTCTCACCACACGGGCAATCAGTTGGGTGTATTGAGAGCCGAAATCAAGGATAATTATCTTTTCATGCATGGTGATGCGAAGGTAAACATTTCGTGTAGTGCAAGTATATACCGTCTGTAAATTATTGTTGGATTATACAATAAAAAGTGAATATTTTGCGACTATGAAAATTATCCATCATTCAGTATCAGCCATCTGGATTGCCTCAATGGTGCTTTTGTTCAGCGCATGCAGTTTCAAGCGAGGCAGTGGGAATATTGTGTCAGAAACGAGAAATGTTTCTTCCTTTGAGAGTATAAAAATAAGTGAGGGGATAGAAGCATTCGTATCCAACGGGCCGTTATCGGTTCGGGTGGAGGCTGATGATAACCTCATTGAATATTTACGGACGAAGGTGAGCAACGGTGTACTGAAGGTGGATTTGGATATTACAAGTGTAGATGATGCACACCTTAAAGTATATATAACGGCACCGAATATACGAAAAATTGCTGTCTCGTCCGGAGCTGAAGTTGAAATGCTTAATGTGTTAAAGCATAAAGACCGGATTGAGCTGGATGCTTCAAGTGCAGCTGATATACAAGGCGTGGTGGATGCACCTGAGGTAGCGTTGGAAGCATCGAGCGGAGCTAAGTTGGATGTTGAAGGCCGCACCCGTATGGTGAAGGTCCGCTCATCCAGTGGCTCCAATATTGACGCCTCCGGGCTATTGTCGGAAACAGCAGAAGTGCGCAGCAGCAGCGGTGCTACGGCAAAAGTGTACGCCAGTGTGCAACTGAAAGCTCAGGCCAGCAGTGGCAGTACTATAAACCACCGGGGTGGTGCTCAAACAGAGATTAAACAGAGCTCTGGGGGTGTAGTGCGTGCGGATTAATGATACTACCATCCGTAAGCACGATAATCACACAATACTTTATCAGGTAAGGTTGGATTGACAGCCTGATTTGTTGTAACGATGTTTGCGGAAGGGCAATGTTCCTACAGGTTCAAAAATTATCTTCTTCCTTCAGCTATAGAAATATGGGATGCCGACAAGCACGGGAAAATCTGCCACGCTTCATCCTACCATGCAGGGCATCCGGTTTTTCCAAAGGAGGAGGTTTTATCTTTCCATTTAAATGCATAGCTCAAGCGGATGGTAGTGGTGTAATACCAGTCTTTGTTGGCAGGATTGCCTCTTTGCGAACCTGCAGCAGGGTAGGGAGGATTGCCACTGAGTTCATTGCCGCGGTAAGCCATTTGAGCGGCCAGCGGACTGCGGTTATTGGCCAGCATGGTGGAATCAGCATATACTCCGCTAACATCATCAAGATAATCAGTAAACAATTTCCTCAAACCGAATTCAGCTCCCAATTGTACACGGTCTGTGATAGGGAACATAACCCCAAAACCAAAGGGTACGGCCAGTTGTATATTTTTATATTCCTTCACATCCGGATAACTGACAAGGTTTTGCCCCTCGGTGCCCAGCGGTTGGAGAAAAACCTTCTCTCCGCTGAAGGTATAAGTATAAGGGTTGAAATGAAATACGGCCAGTCCGGCAAAAACATAAGGCGACCAATTTCTTTCACCTGAGGGAAACAAAAAGTATGCTCCGGAAAGTTGGGCTTCCAGTATACGCGATTTGAAATGCAGGTTTCTGGGATTGCGCAGGGTTCCGTCTGATGCCCGGTCGCTGCCTTCCACCCGGGTAAGGGTGCCGGAGGCGCGTAAAGCGATACGTGGGGTAACCAGCCAGGAGGCGCCTGCCGATACCGCCGGGTGAGATTTTTCCATCGAAAACCGTTTGGCCTGTAAATCTCCCTGATAGCCGCTGAATCCGGCCTGCAGATCCAACGTAAAAGATTGAGCAACAGCGTGCAATGGAAACATCAACAGTAAAACCAGAAAATTTTTCATACGGGTAAAGCGTTACGAAAGGCAAATGTAATGCCATACGTGCAGAGCCTGTAGAGGCAGCAGAATTATTTTTAGAAAACTTCTCTTTTTTCTTTTGTCAATTCATTAAGTACCCTTACCTTTGCACTCCAATTCAAAAAAAGGAATTTTAAAGTTCTTTACATATGTCACAACGAATCAGAATCAAGTTGCAATCTTACGACCATAACCTGGTTGATAAATCAGCTGAAAAGATTGTAAAAACCGTTCGCAGCACGGGTGCAGTAGTAACTGGTCCAATTCCATTACCTACGCACAAGAAAATTTTTACCGTATTGCGTTCACCTCACGTAAATAAGAAAGCACGTGAGCAGTTTCAATTGTGCACGCACAAGCGTTTGTTAGACATTTACACCAGCAGCAGCCGTACCGTGGATGCGTTAAGCAAACTGGACCTGCCAAGTGGTGTGGATGTTGAGATTAAGGCATGATGAACCGCCTCCGTTTACGGGGCAGGCCTCAGCCAAGTTCTTAAAAGAAGAAAAAATATGAACACCTATCTCCACCTGTTGGAGCGCTGGGTATAAAACAGATACAATGAAAAGTATTATTGGAAAGAAGATTGGGATGACCAGTATCTTTGATGCCTCCGGTAAGCAAACAGCGGTAACCATCATTGAGGCCGGCCCCTGTGTTGTTACACAAAAGAAGACCGTTGAAACCGACGGTTACAATGCCCTCCAGATTGCATTTGGTGAGAAGAAAGAGAAGAGCGCCACCAAATCAGAAGTAAATCACTTCGCCAAGGCCAGTACAAGCCCTAAAAAAGTAGTCAAAGAAATCCGCGATAGCGAAATAGATAAAAACGTTGGTGAAACCATTACCGTTGATATTTTCACAGAAGGTGAAGATGTTGAAGTAGTAGGTACCACCAAGGGTAAGGGTTTCCAGGGTGTGGTTAAGCGACATGGATTCAGTGGGGTGGGTGAGCAATCGCACGGACAACATGATCGTCAGCGTGCACCGGGTTCTATCGGTAACTCATCTGATGCCAGCCGTGTATTTAAAGGTATGCGCATGGCAGGCCGCATGGGCGGAGATCGCGTGAAGATGAAAGGCTTGAAAGTGGTAAAGATTTTCCCAGAGAAAAATTACATATTAATCAGTGGTTCAGTTCCTGGCCATAATGGTTCCATCGTTTTAATACAGAAATAATATG
>ENA-UOUJ01000350-UOUJ01000350.1-activated-sludge-metagenome-genome-assembly--contig:-NODE-350-length-34175-cov-4.535111_pt1 | contig 34175 bp, 28 predicted proteins | sample MGYA00249839_ERZ747224 | MGnify/ENA primary metagenome ERZ747224 (study PRJEB28782, sample SAMN03220277) | activated sludge metagenome | biome: wastewater; feature: sewage sludge; material... | reverse complement strand
AAAGGGATTGCTAATTGAAAAGGAGTTAGTTTCTCTTCCCTGATTTTTTGCTAAACAATTCCGGCAGGTCAAGGCATAACGTTTTTGCACAAATTATTTATTTCAGATAATTTACCTTTGCAGATTCTTTGAATATCATAATAAATTATCTGAATTGAAAACAAAAACATTAAAGAAAGATAAAGTAAACATCATTACCCTTGGATGCAGCAAAAATATGGTGGATAGCGAGGTACTAAGCGGGCAACTGAGGGCCAATGACATTGATGTAGTGCATGAAAACCGAAAAAATGACCATAATATAGTGGTTATCAATACCTGCGGCTTTATTGATAAAGCCAAGGAAGAAAGCATCAACACCATTCTGGAGCAGGCAGAATTGAAGAAAAGAGGAAGGATTGACAAGCTGTATGTAACCGGCTGCCTGAGCGAGCGCTACAAGCGAAATTTAGAAGATGAAATACCTGAGGTAGATGCTTTTTTCGGCACTATGGAACTACCCGCCATCCTGAAGCAGTTTGAGGCAGACTATAAGACCGAATTAGTAGGTGAGCGTTTTCTGGCTACGCCTAAACATTATGCCTACCTTAAAATATCGGAGGGTTGCAACCGAACCTGTGCTTTTTGTGCCATCCCGCTGATGCGTGGCGGCCACGTGAGCAAACCAATTGAGGAATTAGTGAAAGAAACCGAAAACTTAGTGAGAAAAGGTGTGAAGGAGGTGATGTTGATTGCACAGGAACTTACTTACTACGGGTTAGACATTTATAAAAAAAGAATGTTACCCGATTTGCTGAACCGCCTTGCCGATATCAATGGCTTGGAATGGATCAGGCTGCACTATGCTTATCCGAGCAAGTTTCCGATAGAGATTCTGGATGTAATGCGCCAGCGCGATAATATTTGCAATTATTTAGACATGCCCATACAACATGCTTCCGATAAGATTCTGGAAGCAATGAGAAGGCAAATTACACGGCAGGAGATGGAAGACCTGATTGCCACAGTGAGGGAGAAAGTGCCCGGACTGTGTTTGCGCACTACTTTGATAACAGGTTTCCCGGGCGAAACGCAGGATGATGTGGAAAAATTAAAGGAGTTTTTGGGAAAACACCGGTTTGACAGGGTGGGTATTTTTACCTATTCACATGAAGAAGATACAGGCGCTTACCTTCTGAACGACGATATTTCTCAGGATGAAAAGGAAAGAAGGGCACAGGAAATTATGGAGTTTCAGCAGGAAATATCGTTTGAACTGAATCAGGAAAAAGTGGGCAAAACCTATAAAACGATTATTGACAAGCGCGAAGCAGGCCGCTATCTTGGTCGCACCGAGTTTGACAGTGTGGAAGTGGATAATGAAGTTATTATCGCCGGAGACCAAAAATTGAACCTTGGAGAGTTTTATAATGTACGGATTGAACGGGCTTACGATTATGATCTGGAAGGAATTGTGGAAAAGTAGTGAATTTTAACATATTTTCATAATATATTGATAATCAATTGTATATGAATTAAATGTCCTTAAAAAAGAATAAAAATTTTCAAAAAAGAGGTAATATACACAATAAAATACCTCTTTTTAGAGTTTTTATTAGTACCTTTGCAACTTCAAAATGCCAAAAGGCATAGAGTGTAATTGAATAATAAGTTGATAACGACTTATTCTGATATAAAGGAATACTGATTGATCAGATTCAGTTTTGTAAACGCTTCGACAGAAAATGTTGAAGTAATTGTTTAACTAAAATCCATTACATGAAAAAAGTACTATTCTTGGTATTAGCTTTTTTATCATTATCTATCGTAAGTTTTTCTCAGGAAAAACCAAAGAAAACCCTGAAAGCCACCTACTACCACAGTAAATTTAATGGTAGGAAAACTGCAACTGGAGCAGTTTATAGCGATCATTTGAAGACAGCAGCTTCTAACACTTATAAATTAGGTACCAAATTATTAGTTACCAATAAAAAGAACGGAAAGAGTGTGGAAGTAGTCGTAAATGACAGAATGGCTCCTAATTTAAACGGACGTGTTGATTTAAGTAAATCTGCTTTTCAACAAATTTCGGGTCTTGGGCATGGAATTATCCCTGTAGAAGTAGAAGTGTTAACTAATAACAGCCGCCCGGATGTTATGTAAGATTAAAAATTTACAGTAATAAAAAACCTCCGAAACCGGAGGTTTTTTTTATCAGTATAATTTGAGCGCTAAAATCTCAATTGTAATTGTGCTACCATTGTATTATGAGAGTAAGTTGTTGTTTTTGGAATATTGTTCTTGTAAGCATCTATAACAGCGCCTATCTGAAAAAAGGCAGAATATTTTTCTACAAACTCAAATCCCAACATGGGAGTGAAGGTTTGGCGTGGATTTGGATTGTAATGGTTACTTTCAGTCAGGTATTCATATCTGTTGGAAAATTCTATGCTTTTTAGCCCCGACAAATTAAAATCGTGCCGGATGATTGGTATGGCATAGAAGTTGGAAATCCTTATATCTTTTAAGGCGGGTTTTACCTTAAGTGTATCGAAATATGAAAAATTGGTTCCGTTTTTATAAGCCATATCTAAGTCAAAATGCCAGTTATTACCCAGTTTGAAACTGGATTTCACATCTGCGCCGTACATATCGCCTTTGGTATTTTTAAAACTGCCATATCCGGCATTAGCGCCTAATGTGATGTTTTTAGCAATATCTGCCTCCAACCTGCCATACACGTGCTTCCGGTTATCATTGTCGGTAGCCTGGTTTCTGCTATTGCCATTATGAACACCTGCGTAGTATCTTAATTTCTTTGAAATATCTCCAAAAACAGCCACTCCTGCCTGAAAGCTTTGCCATCCGTTTTTTCCTAAACTGTAATAGCCGTTTGTAAAGTCCACACTACGTATCAGATCGGCGGGTATCACATCTTCTATTCCGATAAACGGCCTGAACTGACCTGCCATCAGGTGAAAATGACGGTTCATATTATATTTTACAAAGGCATTTTCCAATACTTTACCGGTGGGATTTCCGGCAAACTCTGCAAAATTGACTAATATCCCTGCTTCAAAATGCTCGTTGAGCTGTGCTTTCACCTGAAAACGTACCCGCCTCAGCGAAAAATTATTGTTGATGGCTTTGGCTGCACTGTCAAAATGAGCGCCATTTACATCCACTCCCGGAGTGAGCGAAACCGTATATCGGGGCTGCAAAACGCCCGAAATTGTAATTGTTTTTCCGCTAACCACTTTGTTTTTAATCGAATCTTTGTTGGGCTGTTTTTCCTGCGCCGAAGTTAAAAAACTCAGAACTAACGAAATTGCCAAAAGTAAAATGCTTTTATTCATTCTTTTGATTTTTGGGCATAAGGCAGGCAATTACCATCGAAATATCGGGGCAAAGGTAAAAGAATTATATTTTGAAGTAATTGTGGTGTTTACAGTTTCTCTGATGATTTTTATCATAATAAATTTGGGTAGTTAAATTTTGTGATGATTTAAAACTACCAAACTCATTTCTTATGAAAGAATAAAACCTGATGCTGCCTGTTTTTATTTACCAATAGAAAACGGCGCGAGAACAAATTTTAGTGGCCTGTATTTTTTTGATAATTATATTTATTGTCCTGTATCTTCATTAAGAATTTTTAGCGCCTATGAATCAAACAAAAAATTAGACTCTCATTATCCGCCTGCCTTGCAACAGTACTTCCGCACCCAAAACCGCAAGAGCAATCCGGTGATTGTGAGGATGAAGTTGAAGGATTGATAGGTTGTTTGTTTGTGATTATTTCTCTAATCAACTAATGAAGAAATATCGGTGGCAGGTAGGGGAAGATTTAAATTTGCTATTTCCGAATAGGCATCATTAGTAAGGGTGGGATTGGATAGCGCAAGTCCCCATTTTTTGAAAAAAGAGGAAAGATCTTTTCCCGAAATTTTGCTTGCCTGAATCATAAACCATTTCATCTTTGCATCATTGGTTGTTGGTAGCGAAACTTCGCGCCTTGCCGTGCGATGGAGTTGATGATAAAAACTATCGCCGAATGCCAGTTTCAATTGCTGAAACATGCACAGCCTCACCCAAACGCTTACCGAAGAAGCATTGAAATTTTTTGCACTTTCGGGTTGAGACAAATAGCTCATTGCCTGTTGCCAGGTATTATCATCTTTTAATCGCGAAGGCAAACCCAATGCCTTTTGAACCGCCAGGCTATAAACGTTTACAGTTACTTCGCCCAGCTCGCTCCAGGTCCAGGCGCCTTGCTGGTGCATGTGCCCCAGTTCGTGCCAGGGGCCCCAGGTAAGATTACCGGCAGTTAAAATTGCCGGTACTGCATCAGTTGTTCTGTACCATGTTCTGTAATAAGTAGCTGCCATATAATAATCGGGATTGTCCGATTCGGTAAGTAAATACCGATGCTGGTTGGGCTGATCAATGGGATCGGGGCCAAACAGGCCACTGATACTGTCTTCAATATTTATGACTCGATCTGCTTTGTCTATTAATGCCTGTCGGTCATCATTTTTGTATTTAACAGCATTAGCAAGCGAAAAAGTAATAATCGTTTTTCTTCCGACCAATTGTGCATCCGGCACGTCTTTGAGGTTGTCCAGCATTTGTACCCATTCTTTCTGTGTCGTTTTTCCGCTTTGAAAAAAAGGAATCGGCTTAAATCCACTCACAAATTTCAGACTCACCTCACTGTCAGGAAAATCATTTCCAAATCTGATATACATAATGCCGCCCAAAGGATCGGTAATATTATTTGTTCCGGCATTTAAAGTATAAGATGTAGGATTCCATTTATTATTATACCGTGAATAAGTTCCTACCAGCAAAACCGGTTTGTGGTTTCCTTTGATAGCAGTAAGATTAATGGTAACGGTTCCGCCCGGTGGAAAATAAAATCCTGTAGGAGAAAAATCCGATGCCGGATTGTTTTGTGCCAAACGCTTCGCTTCCTTTGTTCCGGTATAAAGTTCTTTCAACACCAGCACACTATTAGCGGTAGCTAATTTTTTTACAACTACCGGAGGCGTTGATGGCGGTTCCTGATTTTGAGTTCCCCCTGTCGGATTATTCTTTTTGCAGGAGGAAAATGCGGACAGGAGTATCAGGAAAATTATCAAGGTCGGAGTGTACCTGAACATAAGTTTTAAACGTTTAAAAATTTGTCCAAAATCTGTACACAATACCATTCCTGTCTGGGCAGGTGGAAAGGTCCTTTAAACAAATTGCCTTTAGCTGTCTGAGCTATTCTTCCGTCGCGGTGAAGATAGCCGAACCATTCGCCATGTTCTTTATCATGAAAACGGCTGTAAGCCCAGTCGTGTACTAATTTGTGCCAATCTGCGTATTTTTGATTTCCTGTTATCAGATAAGCTAATAAAGTAGCAATAATCGTTTCATTATGAGGCCACCAGAATTTCATGTCTTGCCAGTACTCCTGCACAGGCTTATGATATACATCACGGAAATAAAGAATTCCTCCATGTTCGGTATCCCAGCCGCGTTCCCACATATAATCTAACATTCTGCAACCCAAACCGATTAAATGAGGATCATTATTCCGGTGCATGGCTTCGTGCAGGATAAACCAGGCTCCTTCGATGGCATGTCCCGGATTTAAAGTGCGTCCGTCAATATGGTCAATAATGCTGCCGTCGGGAGCTACCTGTTCCATCACGCAACGGATATCATCTTTTACAAAATAGGTTTCAATTTCGTGAATCCATCTGTCAATCCATTCATCGCAGCGCGGGTCTCCGATGGTTTCCCGTAGCTGCTGTGCAGTGTTCATCATAATCATCGGTACACCGATACCTTTTGAAGGCCGGGTGCCGGTAAATTTCGGTGGCAGTTTTTTCTCGCCACTGGCGTAGGCAATACATTCGCCGAAAACTCTTCGCGCATTTTCGGCAGCCTGTTCATCACCACTGGCTTTGGAGTATGCAGCCGCTGCTATTACATAAAAAGTTTCCGAAAAATAATACCTGCGCTTGCGAATAGGCTGCCCATCTCTTGTTACATGAAAAAACATCTGCCCGTCGCTATCAAAACAATATTTGTTCAGAAATTCATAACCTAATTTAGCGCCTTCTAACCATTCGGGCTTTTGTCCCACGGTATTGTATAGCGTAGCTAATAACCAAGTGGCACGGCCCTGTATCCATACTGCCTTATCATCATCAATCAATGTTCCGTCTGCATCGCACATCAGTAAAAATCCGCCATGCCCGGTATCGTAGGAGCGGGGAAACCAGAAAGGAACGGTATCGTTGAGTAATTGATTGCTATAAAAATTTTTTAAAGCAATTAAACTTTCTTTATTGTAATTCATTTTTAATTATTTATCAAAAAGAATGAAACATCGGAGCTATTTCCATTTAACCGTTGTAAAAACAATTTTTGAATACCCATCTTTTTCGTAAAGAACACCGATGGTATTCTTATTAATGTTTACAATGTCCGAATACGCAGATGCGTCATTGATTTTATCGTTACTGTAAATCAGAAAACGCTTTGTCCATGTTTTGCCATCGTCTTTGCTTATTCTCAGTGTCAGATTATTACGCTTATTGGTGTCTGCATCATTGCAAAATGCAAGTGTTTTTTTGCCAACGTTTAATATTGAGCCCTGGCAAACAGGGTCGGGGAGGTTTTTGTCAAAATATTGTTTGTACCAGGTTTCACCTCCATCTTTACTCAGTGCAATATATCTTGCCTTTACATGCCCCTGTTGATTACGTAGGTTGAGCATCAGTCCGTTTCCGGAAAGCTGTGCGGCCATGTTTTCGTTGCCTCCTTCAAGGTCAACAGTCTGGCTGATGTGGAAGGTTTTACCATGGTCATCGGTATAAAACCCGTGAGCGCGGTAATCTTTTCCGTTGGGTTGTGGATCACCGGCGGAGTGATTGGCAGCTACATATATTCTGCCCTTATATTTTCCCCAGGCAAATTGTAAGGCATGACCGGGAGTATTGGCATAAGTGCGCCAGTCTTCCGAGAAATTGTAGGCCGGATTTACCGATGGTTGTTTGGGCCGGTGTACCTGAGTAGTTATGTTTACAGGGTCGCTCCAGGTTTCACCACCATCGGTTGATGTTTTGTACCATACTTCGCGCCATCCTTTTCCTTTTCTCACATCGTATTCATGATTATTTCCGGTATTGTAAAAAAGAAATACTCTTCCTTTTGGATAGGCCGGGTCGGTTAAGTCCACTACCGGCGCAGGATTACCTGCCTGAAGTGTATCGTAATCGGCTACAATTTGCACTTTACTCCAGGTTCGTCCGTTATCATTACTTGTTTTAACTACTATTTTTACATCTCCAAAATCGCCGGCATGATGCACTCTTCCTTCGGCAAAGGCCAATAATTTCCCATTCGGCATAGAAACGATGGCCGGAATTCGAAAACTCTTATATCCTTCCTGACCGGAAACAAAAACGGGTACTTCATTCCCCTGAGCCGAGCTTATTTCGGATGCAAGCAAACCGAATGACAATAACAACAGGAGGGTAGCTCCTCTCTTCAATTTTGAAAAAATTTTAATCATGATGAATTGATTTTATTTAATAAAAATATTATTCCATATTCTGAACCTTAGGCTTTAAGGTTGTAATTTGAACAATCAGCGCCAGCGCCACCACAGCAGCTAAAGCAGCAAAACCAAGTCCGAAATTGCCTTCATCCTTAAACCTGCCTAAAACCTGAGTTACTGCCGCTCCTGCAAACACACCTACCATATTCATAAAACCATAAGCAGTGGCTCTGAGATTGGATGGTACAAACTGGCAAAGGATAGGCATATTATTGGCATCAAACATTCCGTATCCTATTCCAAATAATACAGCCGAGCCTACCACTGTGATAAATGTTGTGCCAAATCCGAGTAAGATAAGAGACGGGATGGTTAAAGCCAATCCGATGGCTCCGGTATATACACGACCCCGAAGGTTTTTTTGAACCCAACTGTCACTGAGCGGCCCGCCAATTAATACAGCTCCTATAAATGACGAAACGGCTATTGTAATGGTTGAAAGCGGCCCCGCCTCCGACATGGGGATATTTAAACTATCAGCAAACAAGGTTGGCAACCAGTTTTTAGTAGCCCATCCCGGAAGACTGGGCGCTGCAAAATAGAATAATATAACCCAAAAGGCGATATTTGAAAACAACAGCGAAAGCCCTTTGAACAGCGGTATCTTATTGGAAGACGATAAACCTTTCAGGTTATTTGCAAGCGCCGGTTCGGGCTTTTTATCTCTAAGAAAAAAGGAAAGCACCACCGCATAAACCATACCAATAATTCCAAACCAGTGAAAGGCAGTATGCCAGCTATAAGCCTCGGCTACCGTAGCGCCAAACCCTCCCAAAGCCTGGCCGGTGTATAACCCCGTCATGTGAATGGCAATGGCCAGCGAGCGCGTTTTTCCGGTATGATAATCGGCAATCATTGAAAGCCCCGCAGGAATATACAATGCCTCACTCACGCCCATCAATGCCCTCAGCCAAACCAGCGTTTTATAGTCATTCGTAATGCCCATAGCATAGGTTACTGCGCTCCAAACCAACAGACTGCCCACTATTAACCATTTTCTGTTAACACGGTCGGCGATGGTGCCTGCAATCGGACTCATAAAACCATAGATATACAAAAAAATGGCCATTAAAAAACCAAAGGCTTCGGCGCTTTTCAGTTCGGCTATATCCATCTGCATCGAATCGCGCATAGTACTCAGCATTTGCCTGTCCATGTAGTTGAGCAAAGCTACTATCCATAAAAGACCAACGACTACCCAGGGATAAATTTTGGAATTTTGATTTTTTATGTCTGTTGTTTCGTTTAACATGAGTTATTATTTTATTGTTACCGGCTTTAGAATATATGGCATCTTCGTTGCTACGCTCAGTTTGACGACTGTGCTTATGGCATCAGTTTTTTATCAATTTTTCAATTCTTCCTTTTCGATTTTACTTTCCCGATTATGATTTTTGGACTTCTCACTCCGGGTCTTATTTCACCGCTCGAAATCACTAAGTCGTCATCCCACTTTGTGGCGGCCGTTGTTACCTGGGCTGCCACCGGCAAATTACCGATTTTAGTCCATCTGTTTGTTTTTATATCATACAGCAACACATCGGTACTAAAACCCTGATGGTGCATCACCAATTCGTTCTTTTCTTTGGTTAGTTTTGCTTTTTCTTCGTCTGTTGAAGCCTTTGCTATCAGCGATAAAAATGTTTCTATCTGATGAAAAACATCTCCCTTGTCGCCGCCTGCCAGAATAATTTGCTTTTTACCCACCGCAAATGCTGCAGAAGCTGTAAAAGGGGTTGTTTTTTCTCCGTCTGAAATATTTGCCAGGCTACTCCATTTTTGTGTTTTGAAATCGTACACAAAATTAGTATTGTGCAAATCACTGATGCCTGAAGCCGTTTTTGTTCTTCCACCAATCAGATATAATTTTTTGTTTTGAAAAACTGCCATCCCGTTTGCCAATGCTATGGGTGCATCAGGCAATTGTTTCCAGGTCGGCTTTTTATCATCCAGGTCAATGTAAAAACATTTTGCCGATGAGTTTTTTGCCTCATCACCGCAGAGAACATAAACGGTGTTGCCGTTGGCTGCAACAGCAGGAGCTGTAACGCTTACAGGCAAATCCGGCAGTGATTTAAACTCCGGTTTTTCTTTTTTTGTATTCCAACTGAGCAAATAGGCTTTTGCCGATATTCCATTTTCATTATCGCCGCCTACATATACAATTCCTTTTTCGGTAGTGGCAGCACCTGAATAGGCAATAGGCTCCGGAAGTCTGTCCTCAATTCCTTTTAACCATTGGTATTTGATTTTATTTCTTTCCAGCACATATATTTTGTCGGAATAATGTTTTTTTCCACCCTGCCAGGGCAATTCGTCGGGGAAGTTGGCCCCGCCTGCCACAATTAATTTGTTATTGCTGATACCACTGATCATTCCTGCAAAACCAATGGATGGTTTGTCTCCATTCATGATGTTGGTTGCCACATTCCATTGTACTGATGGCTGTGCAATTACGTCACTTTTCATAATAAGCATTGTTAAAACAGATAAGTAAATAATTTTTTGAAGCATAATGGAAACAATTCGTAAATGTATTAAAAATTTCCGTATTTATTAAACAAACAGCCCCCAGAAGGAGACTGTTTTGTTTGACTCTGCGATTGCCTTATTAAGTCTAAGACAAAACTTTTAAAAAATACATTTCCATTTTTATTTTAATCGAAAAATGAGTAAGACAATTAAGAAGATTATTGTAGTCAATCTCCTTGGCCACTACTTATTTCGACCGGAAAGATTCGAATCCTAAAGCCTCCACATCTTTTTTAAAACTTTCAAATTGTTCGGCGCTCATATTAGTAACCGGCAAGCGGAAACCCCCGCAATCCAAACCTACTAATTTCATATAGGCTTTTCCGGTAGCTATGCCGCCATACTTACCTAATAAGCGAATCATGTCAATTGACTTCTGCTGGATATCGCGTGCTTTTATTAAGTCGCCGTTTTTGAAAGCATCGTGCATTTCGTAGTATAGTGGCGCTGCATAATTAAAGGTACTGCCTACAGCGCCAAAACTGCCTAACACCAATGCCGACAGCATGTTTTCATCTCTTCCCCACAGCATGTCATAACGACCATTGTCAATATACATACAGGAGAGAAAGTCCATGAAATCTTCGTGAGTGTATTTTATACCTGCAAAGTTTGGAATAGAGCCGTTGACAGCGTTCAGTAAATCGTAAATACTGATATTGCAACCTGTAAGTACAGGAATGTGATAATAATAAAAAGCAGTATTGGGAGCTGCGGCAGCAATCTGCCTGCAGCAATCGGCCAGTGCATTGGCCGAAGCAGGTTTAAAATAAAACGGAGCCGTAAAAGCAATACCAAACAATCCGATGGCTTCGGAATGTTGGGCAAATTCAATTGCATCTTTAACCGATGTTCCTCCAACCAGATTGATTACTTTAAAGTCCTGATCACCCTTGGTAGCTTCTGCCCAGGCTTCGGCCACTAATTTTTTTTCTTCTTTGGTTTGCGAAACACCTTCTCCTGTAGAACCATTAATGAAAGCGCCGATTACCTTATTTCTTTTAAGAAATTGATAATACTCGGGTATCAGCGCCGTGTTTAAATTGCCGTCAGCATCCATTGGTGTAAATGGCGCTGCAATAAGGCCGGTGAGTTTGGGAAATGTCATTATGTATATTATTGATTATCAAAGATAAAACAAATTGCTAAATGAGGTTTTTTATAATCATGCAGAAGGATTGATGAATCCTCCTGCATGATATTTTGGACCTATATTATGGTTTTGATGTTTGATAACCCGGAGTCTGGTCAACAAGCGGGTCGTTTGTCCAAATACCGGTTTCAATAGGCCACAGAACTTTATATGCATCTGTAGCTTTGTTCAGAACGCCATAAGGGTGGCTTGCTGATTTGAATACAAGCGGATCGCTTCCAAACTTCATCCTTCTGATATCATACCACCTTTTTCCCTCATAAACAAATTCTTTCATTCTTTCTTCGAAGATTTTGATTTCATTCTGATCTTTGGAACCGTTTACAAACGGAGTAGGGTCTGCATTGGCGAAGGCTCTGTCGCGTATTGCTTTGATATATTGACCAGGATCTCCTCCTTCGGCATTTGTAATTTCGGCCAGCATCAGCAGGCGATCTGCTTCTCTATAAACCGGCCAGTCATTAGTAAAATATCTTTTATTCGAGTTGATTTCTCCTAAGAATTTTACCAATACTGTATTTCTGGCAGTTACCACTTTAGGATTTTTGGTAATATCCACTCTGTAAAAATCATAAAATGTAGCATTCCTTCTTTTGTCTAATACATCATAGGATTTAAACAAATCAAAACTGTATCTGTAACGTTGTATAATTTGCTGGCTGTTGGGTGCGCCAATATTAAGCGGATCAACCAACAAGGCGCCACTTGCCAATGAATCGGCATAGTACAAATTACTAAAATTAGGCAGATCATAAGTAAAAGTACTTACACCCGGCATTTCTGCTTCATTTACCTGGTATCTGATGGCAAAAATAATTTCACTGTTCCCTTTTGTAGAAAAAGTATTTGCAAAATTAGATTGCAGACTGTAGCCTGAAACTGCATTTAAAGCGCTTTTAGCTTCTGCCAAATCTGCAGTATTGCCATATACTTTTGCTGACCACAGAAATATTTCACCTTTCAACATTCTGGCTGCATTCGGACTCCACTGAGCTTTATCGGTAGAAGCCTGTGAACCAAAATATTCCAGCGATTTATTGACATCAGCTTTTACCTGAGCAAGTACTTCTGCTTCTGTTGACCGTGCTAATCTTAATTTCACCTGATCTGGTTTATCCAGCGCTACATCAGGCGTTAAACGAAGTGGAACACCGCCATAAGTCCTAAGCAGATGAAAGTAATAGTAAGCCCTCATGGCATAAGCCTGGCCAAGCATAAAATTCTTTTTTGCATCTGGAATAAAGGTAATTGGTTCGGTTTTTGCAATAAACAGGTTGATTTGCAAAATTGGGTTGTAAAAACCTCCCCAGCTACCCACGCCTGTTGACGTTTCTGAAAGGTTTTGTTGAATTATGGGTAATTCATTTAATGAAACGGGGAAAATAGCCTGATCGGAAAAACCGCCCCCACGCATTTCACCTAATCTTAAAAATTGAAACTGGTTATTTCTGAATTGGGTATGCATCCCCACCATAAATGTACTAACCTGTGCTTCGTTTTTCCAATAATTGGCCTCTCCAAAATAGTCTTCCGGCCCAAGGTCTAATATTTTTTTGCAGGAAGAAAAGCCTATCAGGATAAGCATCACTCCAATTAATATTTTATATGTTTTCATTATTATAACTTTTTAAATTAATCTTTTATTAGAAAGTAATATTAGCTCCAAAAATGAGGGTTGTAGGAATAGTATAGGCGCTATTCTGGAAACCTGTTCTTTCAGGAAGCTCTAAGAGTTTGTTGGAAAGATATCCCAAATTCTGCCCTGAAACCGAAAGCGTTAATCCGCTCATTCTTGCTTTATTACTAATTTTTGCCGGAACCGTATAACTTAATGTTACTTCTCTGAAAGCCAGATAATTTGAATTTACATAAAACATATTATTTGGCCTGTCGAAGTTCTTCATGTTCAATTGGTCGGCCCATACAAAACGTGGATATTTTGCATTTGGATTTTCAGGTGTCCATGTTTCTTTTACGATATCCTGAACATTAAACTCTCCCTGCATGTAACCTAAAGACCACACCTGCTGACGATCCATCTGGGTATGTCCCAATGCAAAGTCCATTCTTGCAAACAGGCTTAATCCTTTGTAAGATATAGTGGTATTGAAACCACCTGTCCATCTTGGTAAAGTTCTACCCATGCTGGTCATATCGCGGTAGTCAATAGTATCATTTTTATCAATGTCTTTCCACATTACGTCACCCAATTGAGTGGCAATGTAGCCTGAAAGCCCTTTTTCGGTAATTAATTTTTGACTGGCAACTTTTTTTCCTGCTGCACCACCAATAGCCTGAGCTTCGCCTGCGGTAATATCAATTTTATTATACTTTGCCAAATCATCTGCATTTCTGATAATTCCCTCAGCTACATAACCATAGATAGCTCCCCATTCCTGACCTTCCTGAAAACCTCCAACCCAAATAATGGTTCCGGTTTTAGGGTCATAAATGCGTTGTCCACCTTGCCTGTTTCTTTCGTTTCCGTTAAATGGCAACTTCAGCACCAAGTTTTTGTTCCAGGCGGCATTTGCACTCAGGCTCCATTGAAAATCTGTTTTTTGAACAATTTTGCCGGTTACATCCAGTTCAACACCTCTGTTTCTCATGCTACCATTGTTAGTACGAGTACTGCCGAAACCTGATGAAGTTGGAAGGTTAATATTAGCCAGTTTGTCGTCTGTAATTCTGTTATAATAAGCTAATGAGGCGTAAATACGATTGTTCAAAAATCCCATATCGGCGCCTACTTCCACAGTATTGGTTTTTTCCCACACTAATGTTGGGTTCGAAAGGGTTGATAACAAAATTCCCGGTAGCCCATTATAGGCAGTTTGCCCCGAGTAAGCGCCTTGTACTTCGTAAAGTCCGATTGCATTGGATGTTCCGATACCAATGTTACCGTTTTTACCCCAGCTGGCTCTTAATTTCAGATAGTTCATCCAATCGCTCACAGAACTGAAGAATTTTTCTCTGCTGGCTACCCAACCCAAAGAAACAGCAGGGAATATACCATATCTGGTTTCAGGACTTAATCTTGAAACACCATCACGACGAACACTGAATGAAGCGATGTATTTATCGTCATAGTCATAGTTTATACGACCGAATTGAGAGAGAATTCGCTCACGTGCGTGCCATGAATCTGTACCTCTTGTTTGAGTAACAGTATTGTTTAAGGTTAACCCTAAATCCATAAAATCATCGGTAGGAGCTTGTCCGCCACTTGCTGAAAGTCCTTTATTATAAGCGTCATAAAACTCACCACCCACCATTGCATTAAAAGTGTGTAGCCCTATTTCCTTATTGTAGTTTAACACAGCATTGTAGGTTTGATAAATAGTTCGGTCAAAACTGGCGCTACTGCTTCTATCCCTGTTCCATCCAGCATTAGGGTTGGTGTAACTGAGCATATTGTTACGAAAATCTTTGTTAAATGCTTCATTATGGCCTTCAGCATAATACAAGATACCGTTAAGCCTCAAATTCAATTCTTTTAATAGCTTAATAGTGAAGGCCTGATTCATTGTAAATTTATCGGTTTGATTTTTGCGGATATATTTACCAATGTTAACCAATGGGTTACCATCGCTTGCATCCCTACCCAAAATCCAGTCGCCTGTTACCGGGCTTTTGTCTCTAAGTGTTGGAGGTGCAGAGATCATACGTCCCCAGTAGTTATCCTCACCATTTTGTAATGATTGGTCTTTCCAGTTTGCAACTGTAAAATTGAAACCAGACTCTGAAGTTAACCAGGGCTTGATATTATAATCGCCATTAAATGTAAAGTTTAATCTGCGGTAGAAGGTTTCTAATGACAAACCATCTTCATTGTAATAACCCAGATTAGAGAAATAATGTCCTTTGTCATTACCGCCGCTCATTCCTAAGTTGTAATCCTGAGTAAGTGATGTTTTTTTAAAGGCATGATCTCCATAATTGAAATCCTGATAGATCAAATCATAGTAAGTTCCATTAGGATCCCAGTTTCCTGCCGCATTGGTGGGTACTGCATCTTTCATGGTTTTCCAACCTTGATCCAACAAAAACTTGTTATCATCAGTCAATCTCATGGTACTCCATCTGGCACGGGTATCATAGTTACCATCTAATATGGCTTTTGTGGCGGGATCAAAATATAAGTTACCGGTACCTCGTGGGCCCACACCGCTTAACGCTGTATTAGCAGTAGTTCCGTTTTTAATAGCCTCTAACAAACCCAGTCTTGACCATTTAAGATAATCACCGGCATTTAGGTAATGGTAGGGTATATTCAGGTAGTTAATACCGGTTTTTGCCTTTACGCTTAAAGAGGAAGAACCTGTTTTCCCTTTTTTAGAAGTAATAAGAATTACACCATTACTGGCTCTTGCGCCATAAATTGCTGTAGCAGAAGCATCTTTCAGTACCTCCATACTTCCAATTTCTTCGGGATTGATGTCGCTAAGTGAACTTCTTACCTGTCCGTCAATTAAAATTAAAGGACTTCCGGTACCATCAAAGTTAGTACCACCTCTTAAAATTATTGAAGGTAATGAACCCGGCCGGCCGGTACCTGTTGCTACACGCACACCGGGTATTGTACCCGCCAAAGCCTGCGCGGGGTTGGAGCGCATACCCGATTCCAGTATCTTGTTATCTAACTTTGATACCGAACCGGTAAGTTTAGACCTCTTTTGTGTACCATAACCAATCACTACCACCTCGTCTAATTTGGAAGTAGCCGCAGTACTCAAAGTTACCACAATGTTATCCTGATTACCTACAGTAACAGTTTTTGTGGTATAACCGGCGTAGGAAATCTCCAGCACATCGGTTGGTGATGCTGAAATTGTGAATTCTCCCACATCGTTTGTGGTTGTCGTAGCAGTTTTACCTTTTACTGCCACTGTAGCGCCTTGAAGCGCAGCTCCCGAACTTTCATCCAATACCATACCGGTTATGGTTTTGGTTTGAGACCAGGCCGTTGTGTAAATAAGGAAGCCAAGAAGGAAAAGCCCCCATTTTAATAAAGCAGATCGCATAGACATTTGATTTTTAGTTAAAATATTATGTATAACATAACAAAGATAGGGAGCCGTAACGTTATTTCCAAATTTTTTTTAACTTTTTTTTTAAGAAAGAAAAAACATAATACCATGTTATGTGGTTTTCATGATTACTTTTGCAATAGGTAGTACATAATATTAGTATTGAAATGAATGAGAAGTATTTTAAAACGATTGATAATCAAACGCTTGTTGATAGAGTAGAGGCAAACCTGGTTGATTTACTCAACCAACGAAAACTAAAGGTAGGTGATTCCATTCCCAAAGAACTGGAGCTTACCGAGTTGTTGGGAGTGAGTCGTACTGTTGTAAGGGAGGCGCTTCTAAGACTGAGAATGATGGGATTGATAGAATCAAAGAAGAAAAAGGGCGCAGTAATAACCAGTCCTGATTTGTTTAATAACCTTTCAAAAAGTATGAATCCCTATATTTTGAGTGATGATACTTTGAAGGAAATATTTGAGTTAAGGTTGGTTTTGGAAATTGGAATGGCCGATTTGCTTTTTAGACGGGTAACGCCGGAGGATATTGCTACTTTAAAACAAATAGTGCAGGAAGAGCCTGATGCTTCCAAAGGTTTGATGTTTCATGCAGAACATGAAAAGGCCTTTCACGGAAAATTATATGAAATAACAGGAAACCAAACGCTGATGAAGTTTCAAAAAATGCTTTTACCGGTTTTTGGCCATGTGGAAAGAAGTTCAATAGTAAAAAAACGAGAAAACAACGGTCTTTATGCTTCGCACAAAGATCTGGTGAATGTGTTGGAACATGGCACTCCACAGCAATTCAGAGAAACCATGCGCGCTCATTTAGATTCTCAGTTTAATCGTATCATTGAAGATTAAAAAAGGAAGGGGTTATCTTTTTCTGAAAAATAGTGAAAGTGAAAAGTTTAGTTCTGATAATCGGGATTCAAAATCATCATAATTGAATCATTCAGCATTTGGTTCTTTTTGCTTAAAAACAATGCTACTTTATTTAAAGGTATTTTTAACTGGTAGGTACTGCTGGCAGCCAAAATCCTATCCATATTAGGATTCAGTTTGTTGAATTCTGCCATATCCATTTCTAAATATTTTGCTACTGTCTTGGAATTATACCGCCCGCTGATGGTATGCAGTTTTACGTTTTGGTGGGTAAGTTCATCTGTAGCAGTGGGCATCATTTCCATTTCCTGCTCCTTAGTCAGGGGTGTTGCAGTAGCCACTCCGCCTTCGCCTTCCATGATGTAATGGGTGGCAATGAATTTCTTAACATGCATTCTGCTTTCGGCAGGCAGGTAGTATTGCAAGTCCCAGAAGTTCTTGCTTCCAGATCTTGTTATGGCTGAATTTACCCTTCCGGGGCCACAGTTATATGCTGCTACCACCAGCAGCCAATCCCGATACTGGTCGTAAAGATGGTTCAAATATTTACTGGCTGCGTAAGTACTTTTTAGATAGTCTCTTCTTTCATCATTAAATTTATTAACCTGTAGCCCCATTCTTCTACCGGTTTCGGGCATAAACTGCCAGGGGCCAACTGCGCCAGCCCATGATACTGCAGATGCTTTCAGGTGCGACTCAATTACTGCCAGATATTTCAACTGTTTGGGTATTCCGTTCTCACTCAGCACATCGTCCATCATATCAAAATAAGGCTTTGCCCATATTTTCAACGAGTTGAGCGTTTTGCTGTGTCGCTTCATATAATCATCTACAAAACTCGCTGCCATCGGATTGAGGTGTTCGGTATTCACATCTTTGAAGCTCTTTGTTTTTGATGCGGCAGCTTCTTCAAAAAGACTTTTGAAACTCTGTTTCGGATCTGCTTTTACTGCTATTTCGGTTTTTGTAAGAGGTGTTTCGGGTTTGTCGGTAAGTGCATCCTCGTATTTTACAGGGTCCAACTGTGCAAAAGCGGAAGTAGAAAAAAGTAAAAGGATGATTATTGGTAAAATTGATTTATTAATTTTTGTCATTTTTTAAACTTTAGTGATTGAATCCTGGTCAAAAACTCATGCTCAACATCAAAAGATTCAATTTGTATAAACGGGTTTTCCTTAAGAAAATTGTTTTTAGTCGGCTGCAAAGATAAAAATTTATACTAATTTATTATTATATCGGATAATATTTTAACATTTACTAATTTGCGCAATAGTGGAGGTTTTTTGATAATGTTTTGATTATCAGTATGTTAAAAATTAATTTATCACTGACAAAATTGTCCGGATTCAGATGAGGTATTTAAGTTTTGCTGGTGTCTGGTGTATTTGTTTGAAAAAGTGTTCCTGTGTTCCGCCAAAGGGTACAAAAACTAAAAATCCTGCAAATCATAGATGCTTGCAGGATTTGGAAAAGATATAATTGAAAATTAATCTTCTTTCTTTGAGCTGCCGGTAGAAACAGAATTGGCTCCTTCTTCTATTTCTCGTTTTACATTGTCTTTAGCATCGTTAAATTCACGGATACCTTTACCCAAACCACGCATTAGTTCAGGAATTTTTTTACCGCCAAATAACAATAATAAAGCCAAAATAATCCAAATCCATTCCTGACCACCCAGCAATAAAAAATATATGTTTGCCATTGTTTATAAATTAGATGTCAAATATACGCTATGCACAATTAAAAATGCAATTAAAAACAAACTCTTTTCTTAAAGTAATACAATTAACTATGCTATTTGTTTTTTAAAAAGCAAAAATCCCGCCGGTAGCAGGATTTAATTCATTTAAAACACTCGAAAAACGGTTATGCTTTTTCTTTAGCCTCTTTAATAGCAACAGCCATGCGTTTTTCACGGATACGGGCGCTTTTACCACTCCTTTCTCTTTGATAAAACAGTTTGGCACGGCGTACCTGACCCACTTTGTGTAATATAATAGAATCAATATTGGGCGAAGTGAAAGGGAAAATTCTTTCTACTCCCACGCCGTCAGATACTTTTCTTACGGTGAAGCTGGCAGTGCTGCCGGTTCCTTGCTTTTTTATCACATCTCCCTTGAAAGACTGAATACGTTCTTTATTACCTTCAATAATTTTATAATTTACGGTAATATTATCTCCCGCTTTGAAAGCAGGGAAACTCTTTCTGGGGGTCAGTTGCTCATGTATAAAATCAATAGCGCTGCTCATAACTCAAAATTTAAGGAGTGCAAAGGTAATGACCATATCGTTAATAACCAAATAATGTAGCCTTGCTTTTCGGTTTTTTTTCAGATAATTATTATCTGGCTACGTTAATAGCTCTTTTTTCGCGTATAACGGTTACTTTTATTTGTCCGGGAAAGGTCATTTCGGTCTGTATTTTTTGAGCTATTTCAAATGACAGTTTGTCGCTGCCCTGATCGCTCACTTTGTCCGACTCTACTATCACCCTCAGCTCGCGCCCTGCCTGAATAGCATATGCCTTTTCTACCCCTTGATAGCTCATGGCCAGGGTTTCTAAGTCTTTAATGCGCTGGAGGTACTGCTGCATGATTTCGCGTCTGGCACCAGGTCGGGCGCCGCTTATGGCATCGCATGCCTGCACGATGGGGGAGATGACGTATTGCATTTCTACCTCATCGTGGTGGGCGGCAATTGCATTGACAATCGCAGGGTTTTCGCCATATTTCTCGGCTAATTTGGCTCCTAATAAAGCATGGCTCAATTCGCTTTCTTCATCGGGGACTTTTCCGATGTCGTGCAACAAACCTGCTCTTTTAGCCAGTTTGGGGTTCATTCCCAGTTCCGAGGCCATCAGTGCACAAAGATTGGCTGTTTCCCTGCTGTGCATCAGCAGGTTTTGACCATAAGATGAGCGATAACGCATACGACCTACCATACGCACTAATTCTTTGTGCAGGCCGTGTATCCCCAAATCAATCACCGTTCTTTCACCCACTTCCATCACTTGTTCTTCAATTTGCCTGCGTGTTTTTTCCACTACTTCCTCAATTCGGGCTGGGTGAATACGGCCATCGGCTACTAAGCGTTGCAAACTAAGCCGTGCTATTTCTCTGCGAAGCGGATCGAAACATGAAAGAAGAATAGCTTCGGGTGTGTCGTCAACAATCAAGTCAACACCGGTGGCTGCTTCCAATGCACGGATATTTCGACCTTCGCGACCGATAATCTGCCCTTTTATTTCATCGCTTTCGAGGTTGAACACAGTAATTGAGTTTTCGATAGCCTGTTCTGCCGCAGTACGCTGAATAGTTTGGATAATGATTTTTCGGGCTTCTTTGTTAGCTTTCTGTTTGGCATCGTCAATTATCTCCTGTTGCATCCCGATTGCCATTGTTTGCGCTTCCTTTTTCAAACTCTCAACCAATTGATTTTTAGCTTCTTCTGCTGTTAATCCGGCTATTTTCTCAAGGCGCTGAATATGCTCTTCCTGGTGTTTTTCCAGTTCGGTACGCTTTTTATCAACTAACTCCAGTTGTTTGTTCAGGCTGTCTTTTATAACATCATTTTCTTTAATTTGTCTATCGGCATTGGCCTCTTTTTGATTGAGCGACTGTTCTTTTTGCCTAATTCTGTTTTCACTGTCGGCCAATTTTCGGTTTCTTTCATTTACTTCTTTTTCATGAGCCGATTTCAGCGATACAAACCGCTCTTTTGCTTCTAATTCTTTTTCTTTTCGAATATTTTCTGCTCTTAATTCAGCTTCTTTTACTATGTTTTTTGCATGTAGTTCGGCCTCTTCAACCTGCCTTTTAGTATTTTTGGCAAAAATAAATTTGCCTGCCATGATGCCTGCTGCTAAGGCAATGACAGCGGTGATTACTGTAATTATTATGGGTTCCATTAAAATTCATTTTTTTGCGAAAATTATCACAATTCGTTATAAATCAAATAAATACCTGTTTAAATTCAAACAGGTTGTGGGCGAAGATAATAAAGGATAAGCAATAATTTTGAATTAAATATCACAAAGAAGCAAAAATTTTAAAATTATATGTTATCAGCTCACCAGAAGTTTTTCTATCTGGTTTAGTTTTTCCAGTATATCTTTTTCATCAGCGAGCGATACTGTTTTTGTATTGCTTTCTGTGGCATACCAAAGCAAAACCATCGAAATGTAATCCTGCATATCCTTGCCGGGAAAATTGTTTTTGAACGCTATGATTTTGTCATTGATGATGCTGATGGTTTTTCTTACCGCTTGTTCATCATCTGGTTTTACCCTGATGCGATAATGGCGGTCGGCAATCTGAATATTTATGGACATTAAATTTTCTGACATGGAAGGCGCGATTTTAAACGCTTAACAATGCAATACATTTATCAATTTCCTTTACAAAACGGCTAATTTTTTTTTCAAAATTCTTTTTTTCGTCGGGTGTCATTCCTGCCTGACTGTATTTTGCAATATCTAATTGATTTTGAACTTTTTCGATCGACTTTATCAGATTTTGAGAACTGTGCCTGCTTTCCTTCAACGCTTCATTAAGGGCATTATTCTCTTTTTGAAGCGTTGAATTACTTCTTACAAGCGCTTCAATTTTCAGATGTAATGCTTTTAATTTTTGTTCAATTTCGGGAGTCACTGCTGTACCTGAGTTTATTTTCTGATTTCAACCTGCAAATCCTTTTCGAGGGTTTGCATTATTTTTTTCATCCAGCCTTCAATCTCAGTATCGGTTAATGTTTTCTCTTCATCCAAAAATACGAAATTAACGGCGATTGATTTTTTGTCTTTACCCAATTTTTCACTTTCAAACACATCAAACAACTGAATGGATTGTAGTTTTTTCAAATTCAGTTTCTTTACTGTATTTTCTACCAAGCTGTATTTCAGCTCTTTAGCTCCCACCATAGCAATATCTCGCTGTACTGCGGGGAACTTGGGTATGGCCTGAAAAGTTGGTTTGTTCCTAAGCGCCATTTTTAAAATAGCGTTCCAGCTCAAATCGGCATAAAGAACCACAGGTTTAATGTCGTACCGTACCTGCACTTTTTTGCTAACAGTACCTACTTCGCCTATAATATGCTGACCTGCCATAATAGATAATCCTGATTGCAGCTGGTTAGAAATATTTTCGTTGTATGAAATATTTGTCAATCCAAGCAGACCCAACAATTTTTCTACAGCACCTTTTATTGAGTAAAAGTCGATTGGGAATGCGCTGTGTTTCCAGGTTTTGTTTTGAAGGTTGCCGGTCATATAGAGGCAAAGATGTTCCGGCTCTTCAAATTTGCCTTTTGAATTAACAGAATAGGTTTTGCCAAATTCAAATAATTTCAGATTGTCGTTTTTTCGGTTGAGGTTATGTGCCACCACTTCCAGACCGGTTTCCAGCATGTTGGGACGCATGATATTCAGTTCTGCGCTCAGGCTGTTTTTCATTTTTACGGATGTAGTCAGTTCTTCTTCGCTAAAATAGGCCTTATTGGTAATGGAATTGGTAAGAATTTCGTTGAATCCCAAACCTGCCAAATAGTTGGATGCCCTTTCTTTTTGAATTTCGGCCTCAATATTTTCATCAATAGAGGGCGAGATGGTGATAGCGCTGGGAATGTCCACATTGTCCAATCCATCAATTCTCAGTATTTCCTCCACTACATCTGCCTGCAGGCTGATATCGGGTTTATGAAAAGGCACGCTAATATGCAGTGAATCAATGCTTTCTTTTTCGATTGTAAAACCAAGCGATTGTAAAATTCTTTTCACGCCATCGGGATGGTAGTTTTTGCCACTCAGTTTTTTCAGGTAGTGATATTTTAAAATAATTTCCTGTTTAGATTTCGGCTGTGGATATACGTCATAAATATCCGAAGCTACCTCTCCGCCGCAGATTTCCTGAATGAGCAGTGTGGCTCTTTTGAGCACATTGACGGTTGCTGATATATCGGCTCCTTTTTCGAAACGGGTGGCTGCGTCTGTACGAAGTCCATGTCTGAAAGAAGTTTTTCTGATGGTAACCGGATCAAAATGGGCGCTTTCCAAAAAAATGTTTTTTGTAGCATCGGTTACGCCGCTATGCAAACCTCCAAAAACCCCACCGATACACATTCCGCCCTCAGCATCACAAATCATCAGGTCTTCGCTGCTCAGTTTTCTTTCTTTTTCATCAAGTGTAACAAATGTGCTTCCGTCCGGCAGGTTTTTTACGATTACTTTTCCGCCCTTAATCTGGTCGGCATCAAAAGCATGAAGCGGCTGACCGGTTTCGTGCAATATATAATTGGTAATGTCCACCATATTGTTGATAGGTCGCTGACCAATTGCTTTCAGCTTGTTTTTCAACCATTTGGGAGATTCGGCGATGGTTACATTATTGATACAGATGCCGCTATATCTTGGGCTGGCTACAGTGTTTTCTACACTAACTGTTATCGGATTCACTCCTTTAAGCGCTTTGAACTGGTTGCCGGTGGGCAGTTTGGGCCGGATGTCTCTATTTTCGTGGTGCGACAGATAAGCGCACACATCACGGGCAACACCCCAGTGGCTCATGGCATCCATGCGGTTGGGTGTGAGACCTATTTCGTAAATAGTATCTGTATAAATTTCAAAATATTTTGCTACGGGAGTGCCGGGTTTCAGGTTTTCGGGTAAAACCATGATGCCGTCATGCGCTTGCCCCAGTCCGATTTCATCTTCGGCACAAATCATACCCTGACTTTCTTCGCCCCTGATCTTCGCCAGCTTCATGGTTATCGGCTCATGGTTGACAGGGTAGATGGTAGCGCCCACCGGAGCTACAACCACCTTTTGGCCTACGGCTACATTAGGCGCGCCACACACAATATTCAATGGTTTTTCGGCGCCAACATTTACGGTAGTTAATTTCAGTTTATCGGCATTGGGATGTTGTTCGCAGGTAAGCACCTCGCCTACAAGCAATCCTTTAAGACCACCTTTAAATTCTTCATAATCCTCCACAGCCTCCACTTCCAATCCGATGGAAGTAAGAATATGCGCCAGTTTTTCGGGCTTCACTATTTCGGGTAGGTATTCACTCAGCCATTTATATGAAATTGTCATCTGTAATAAAAAATTTTAGGGTGCAAAAGTACGGTTTTTTGATGGCAGTGAGTTTGGGTTCCTGAGTATGGGTTGTAAATTATTTTTTCTCATAATAACAAAAGCCCCGGAGAACATAATTCATCGCGAGGCTTTGAGGAAGATATATGGGGAGTTAACTGAACTCGGGGTTCATGATTTTGCCCATAAATAATATGGTATTGGATGTTTTTTCACTGATGATGATGGCAAACGGGCGATCACAAACAAACTTAGGTGTAGAACCTGGGCCTACGGATGTGACTCCTACTGCAATAGTAGTTACTGCTGCTGCTTCTGTACCTTCTTCATCCACAGCAGCAAAAGTGTTTTGTTTTACAAAACTCACATAAATATTTCCTGGTTTGCTGATGCCGGTGAGTTCTGCCACTGTTTTAAATGCTTTTTGCATGCCCAGATTTTGCATGGTTTTGTTTAGCATAAACTCCTGTTCCAATTTAAATTTGGGTAAGCCTACAATAACTTTATTGCTGTGTAAACTACTTTGTAACTGATTCCATTTTGCAAAGTCGAAATTATCCATGATGCTTTCAATAGTTTTGCCTTCATTAGGAAGAATGATAGTAGCGCTGAACTGTTTGTTTCCATAAGGTAATTGTAAGGCTGCAAAATCATTTCCGGCAAAATAATCGAAATTGTCCGTTTTATTCATCATTTTAACGGTTTTGGTACTTCCGCCCTGCAAATTAAAAATCTGGTCTTTAGTTTCACTTTTATCAAACTTATTGGTCCAGTCGCCTTTAAAATAAAGGGCATTCATCAAAAACATGACATCGTCTGGACTAATGGTTGAGAGCACTTTCTTAATTTTTTGATTGGTATTGTCGGCAGCCCATTGGTTAATGGTATTTACATCAGATGGTACAAAAGGCAATCCTGCAATTTTTGCATTAAAAGAATTCTTCATTGTGTTTAAAAAATCTGCTTCCACCGGAAAACTGTTTCTGTACCATATAGAATTGGCCAAGGCCAACTGAACTTTAGGGTCTGCTTTGGGAAGATCGTTCAATAGTGTTTTATAAGTCGCATTTAAATCTTCCTGTGAAAGGCTTTCAGCATGTATGGCCTGCATAATCTCAGCCTTGGTAGTACCTGTAGCGCCATTTACCAACATCCCCAATGCAATATGAAGGCTGAGTGGCGAAACAAAAGTATTCTTCTTGGCGTATTCAGGATCGTTTTGAAGCGTTTTGAAGAAATCAAAGGAAAACTCGGTGATCGAATTTGCTACCGGCGCTGCAATGCTGATAGATTTTTGAATTGCCTCGGGGTTGCTTTCACCCTCCGGAACACTTTTTTTGGCACAGCTAAAAAAGAGACTTGCCAAAACAGCAATTAAGAGGATAGAATACAAATGCTTCATGGTATTATTGTTGTTGACTATTTTATATATAGACGTAAAAATCCGGTTATTCGCAACAGCGATAATAAAATCTTTACAAAATATGTTCTAAAAGTTGTTAGCACAAATTGTTTGCCAAATAATAGACTTGTCTTGACGAATAATTTATGAAAAAGCAGTAATCAAAGCTGCCACTTTTTGTTTGATTTCTGAAAGTTCTTTTGTTTGTTCGTTGATAAATGGGTTGTCTTCTAAGCGGCCAACCACATTTTCCATTTCTTCGGCGCTATCGTACACCATTTTTCTAAATGGGTTTTTATAATCTTTTGCCTTCGATTCCACAATGTTTTTTACCATCCATTCCTTGGTTGCCAAAAATTCACTAAACAAATGAATTAAAAATTCAGGGGTGAAATCCTTTTTGTCTATTTTGTAAATGTCGAATAATGAGGCAATTGCATGATTTGCTTTGTTGATTAAATAGGCTGCTGATTCGCGCGCATAGAAATTATGCACATCATGCCATCCGATTATTTTAACTTCTTTGATATCCTTTATCAAATCGTTGAAATCCTCCTCAGGAATTAATTGCCCTCCAATATTCATCCAGCTTTTTCTTTTTATAGCTGCCGAAAGTTGAGTCATCAATGCTTCAAACGAAGTTATGTGCTGATTATCAATGAGTCGTATTATTTGTGAGGTACCATAGAAAACGATTAATTTTTTATAAATATGGTAGGCTTGCTGTACTTTTACTATTTGAACAGGTCGTTGTGAGTTCTCAAATCCATCGGCCACAATATCCAATTGGGCTACCGACGGAGACTCGTTTTCCAGAAGCGACTCACCTTTTTGCACAAAATCTTCATCGCTGCCGTGCATTTTATTTTTTTGGTAAAAAGCCTTTCCGGTAAACAGTTTCAACAGATGGAGCGCCGAAAATATTTCGTTAATTGTATCTGGCGCCAAAAAATCGTATTCCAGCAATTGGGTTTTTTGTATTCTATTGTCTCTTGCCCTGAATTTTTGTTCGTTTCTGGCTATGGCGTACATATTGTGCAGCATCCAGTAAGCGGGCATTATTACTAATTTGTCGTTGTGAACATCATTGCTTACTAATGAAAAGGGTAGCAAAATATTCAATTCGGCAGGGTAATCGCCTTTGGCCAGCATGGTATAGGAAGCGAATTTCGAATTATGTTTTAGACTTACACATAGTCCCGGCCAGAAACCACGTCCGGCCTGCAGTTCTCCATCGGGGCCTCTTGAGTTATGATTAGAACCGATGGTAGCGCCGGCAGCGATATTACTTTGACCCATTACCAACGATGCACAAAGAAACGAATTGTTGTGATGCTGTTCGTGTGCAGGAAAAATGAGTGAGTTCAATACCTCGCAACAGGAAATGGTGGAGTTGTCTCCAAGGTAAGAATTAATTAGTCTGGCCCCATATTTCAGTTGGGAAAACGAACCCAGAATAAAGCGAACTGCCTTCACCCCATAAAACGATCTGCTGCCGTAACCCATAATTCCGTTCACCATTTCGCAGCCTTCGCCAATCTGAGATTTTGCATCTGCAGATGAGTTGATGGTGAGGTTTTTCAGCTTGTTGGCTCCTTTTATGTAGGCATCGGAACCTATTTTTACATCCTTGATGATTTGTGTGTTTTTTATAACCGTTCTTCTGCCCACGGTACCATAATATCCACGTTTGGAATCAAACAATTGTCCGGTAAATCTTTTAAATGCCTCCATTAATTCTTTATCTCCTCTATACTTTGACCACATCCAGGCATCTGCCGGCAACATCCCATCGAAGGGCATTACCTTTCTACCGCCATTTTCGTTGCATAGTTCCAGCCATATCCGCACATCTTCAGTTTCTCCTTCCTTAATAATACCATTGCCAAACTTGGTGTGCGAGGTGCATGACATTTCATTAACATTAGCTATAATTACATCATCTTCAATAATATAATAGCTTAAAAATCTAACGTTTTTCAATACTACATTATTGCCAATATCACAACTGACAATCAGGCAGTTATACAATCCTACTGCCGTTCTGAACTCGCTGAACTCCAGAAACAACGGTTCCAGTTTGCCTATTCGCACCAATCCGTAAAAAGTACATCTTTCAATTAAATGGATGTCAATACCATCTCTTACCAGCACATCCTCCCAGTTGTTGCACCTGTTACCGTTCGATTTCAGTACGGTGATTTCGGCTGCTGAAAGTGGGCGGTAGTCGGTGGCAGGGTTTTGCTGAAACCGGAGGTAGTATTCATCTTTCCCTTCGGGTAAATATTCTTTGGGGATAAAATTGTACCCCATGTTTTTGATAGGATGTTTTTTTATAATGTTCATTTAGAAATGGTATGGTTGATAATTTTTAATAGTTTTCTTCAGGTTTATGAAATTTTGGAGCTAAAAATGTTGAAAATACCTCATTTATTGCCTGTTCAATTTTTCAATCAGATTAATAAGGCACCAAAAGTAAGGGTTTTGGAGAAAAATGCGCAAACGTTTGCGCATAAATTTTTATAAAATGTTTTCTGCAATCGTCATCCACATCAATTAAGAACCTTTTTTAATTTGCAACAGTTCTACTTCAAAAATTAAGGCGGAGGCGGGTGGAATGGCAGGTGGCGCTCCGTGCAGTCCATAGCCCAATTCGTAGGGGATATAAAACTTAAATTTGGAACCCACATTCATCAGTTGCAGACCTTCTGTCCAGCCCTTGATTACGGCAGAAACCGGAATAGTGAGCGGCTCGCCTCTTTCATAAGATTGGTCAAACTCGGTTCCGTCCAGCAATGTACCGCGATAATGACAAATTACAGTATCTTTTGCCGTTGGTTTAGCGCCCGTGCCGTCCTTTACTACTTCGTATTGCAAACCTGTAGCAGTAGTAAAAACTCCTGATTTAGATTTATTTTTTTCAAAGAAGGCTCGTTCTTCGTCAATGGTTTTTTGCAGTTTTTCTTCTCTTGCTTTGGCGGAATATTCGTTTAGCACGTTTATGGATTCTTCCTCACTAATGGTAAATGGTTTTTTATCAAACACATCCTTCATTCCTTTCATCACCAGATTGAAGTTCAGGTCGTTCAGGTCTTTGTTGAGAGAGGTGGCAATATTAATACCCAATGAATAGCTGGCGGAGTCGGACAGGTTTTTGAGGGTGGTTTGGCTTGATGCTACCACAGCCGGAGCCGGTTTTTTGGCAGGCGCTTTTTTTACCGGTTTTTTCTGGGCATAGGCGCTGATTGTTAACACGAATAATAAACTAAAAAGAATAATCTGCTTCATACAATATTATTAAAGCCGCAAATGTAAGCCTGATAATGTTATAGAAAGCCTATTTTTCTTTATTAATTTCCTTAATATTCTGCCGTTATTCCTGTATAATTATGCGGAGTGATTTTTAATAACTCTTTTTTGACAGTAGCCGAAACTTTGAGTTTTTTGATGAACTGATGCATGGATTCCTTAGTAATGCCGTCTTTTCCTCTGGTAAGTTCTTTTAATGCCTCATAAGGATTAGGGTAGTTTTCGCGGCGCAGGATGGTTTGAACAGCTTCTGCCACCACTGCCCAGTTGTTGTTCAGGTCTTCTTTCAGTTTCGACTCGTGTAAAATCAATTTGCCTAATCCTTTCTCTATGCTTTTTATGGCAATAATTGTATGTGCTACCGGTACGCCAATATTTCTCAACACTGTGCTATCGGTAAGGTCTCTTTGCAGGCGACTAACTGGCAGTTTTGAAGCAAGGTGCTCCAACAGCGAATTGGCAATACCCAGATTACCTTCTGCATTTTCAAAGTCAATCGGATTTACCTTATGCGGCATTGCCGAAGACCCCACCTCGCCGGCTTTGGTTTTTTGTTTAAAATAATCAATACTGATGTACGTCCACACATCACGACATAAATCAATAAGTATGTTGTTGAGGCGTTTAATATTGTCAAAATGTGCCGCCAGATTATCATAATGCTCAATCTGTGTGGTAAACTGCATTCTTTGCAGACCTAAAACATCGGCTACAAAATTATTTGCAAACCTTATCCAGTCGGTTTTAGGAAAAGCCACGTGGTGCGCATTGAAGTTTCCGGTGGCGCCGCCAAATTTTGCAGTATATGGGATAAAAGAAAACAAGTCAATTTGATTCTGAACACGTTCCACAAATACCATGATTTCCTTTCCAAGCGTAGTAGGGGAGGCCGGTTGGCCATGGGTGCGCGCCAGCATTGAAACATTTTTCCAGCCGGATGCCAGTTGATGAAGGCTGTGTTGCAGATTGATATAGGCCGGAAGCAGCTCATATTCCATTGCATGCTTCCACAAAAGCGGAATGGCCGTGTTGTTAATGTCCTGAGAGGTCAGCCCAAAATGAATCCATTCTTTTGCTTCGGAACCATTCGTTTTTTCTAATTCGTTTTTAAGAAAATATTCCACTGCTTTAACATCGTGATTGGTCGTTTTTTCGATTTCTTTGATTGCTTCGGCATCTGTGAGGTTGAAGTTGTCCATTAATTGTTTCAGGTGTTTTCTTGCTGCTGCCGGCAGTTTCAGAAATCTTTTATCGGCCAAAAACAAGAGATATTCAATTTCAATGAAAACCCTATATTTTATTAAGGCATACTCGCTGAAGTATTCCTGAAGTGGCTGTACCTGTTTTTGATATCTTCCATCAATGGGTGAAATGGCGGTTAATGACATTTGCGGAGTTTAAAATTTATTTTATACGGTTAATATTCAATTATTTGAGATTAATGCGAAAGCAATTGCAAAATTACCCTGCTTTGCCAAATATTCTGTCTAAATATGAAAATTTAAGTTGAGCTATTGCTTTCAAAGATTACATCAATTGGCAGCAATTTCATTTTGCCTCAAAATATATTTTCCTATCAAATCAAATTCAATATTAACCCTATCGCTTAGTTTTATAAATTTAATATTGGTATGCTCGAATGTGTAGGGAATGATGGCCACCCTGAATGAATCGTTTTTTACATCAAAAACCGTCAGACTGATGCCATTGAGGCAGATGGAGCCTTTTTCGATAACCAGGGCGGCAAATTTAGGGTCGTAGCCGAATTCATATTCCCAACTTCCTTCTTTTTCAACCACTTTTGTGCAAACCGCAGTATCGTCCACATGCCCCTGCACTATGTGACCATCAATTCTGCCGTTCATTAGCATACATCTTTCTAAATTCACTTCCGAACCTTCTTGTAGCAAGCCCAGATTGCTTTTTTTCAGGGTTTCTTCAATGGCAGTTACGCGGTGGATGTTGTTTTCTACCCGTTCCACTGTTAGGCACACGCCGTTATGGCTCAGGCTTTGGTCTATCTTTAGTTCCTGCCCGATATTGCTTTCTATTTCGAAAGATTTATTGGTGCCGCTTTCAGCAATTTTTCTCACAATTCCGGTTGTTTCAATGATTCCTGTAAACATTTTGCTTGTTAATTATATGGTTTTTAAAATATTTTTTCAATTTATTACCTGTTTTTTTTGTTAAAAACAATTAATTCTCTATCTTTGCAACCTCAAAAAAACTACCAAAGGAGGTATATACAAATTATGTTAATTATTGATTCTAAAGACTGCGAAAATATTGATAAGGCTTTAAAAAAGTACAAAAAAAAGTTTGAAAGGTCAAAAACTTTGTTGCAACTCCGTGAACGTCAGCACTTTACCAAGCCTTCTGTAAAAAAACGAGATCAACGTTTAAAAGCAGTTTACAAACAACAGATTGTAAGTGGAAAAATAGAATTGTAAAGTTTTTTGTTTTTTATATATAATTGTAGCTCCAAAATATTTGGAGCTTTTTTTATGCATACAGATTATCGGCATTATATTCAATTGTTTATCAACTATCTGAAGTTTGAAAAGAGGTTTTCGGAGCATACTATTATTGCTTACCAAAATGATTTGACTGATTTTTGGGATTTTTTATCACAAACGTATCAGATAAATAGTCCTTCAGCAATCAGTTATCAGTTTGTAAGAAGCTGGTTAGCCCGGCTTAAGGATGAAAATATTAGTTCGCGCAGCATTAACCGAAAAATCTCTACTTTAAAGTCTTTTTTCAAATACCTGATTAAAACCGGTGAGTTGGAAACAAATCCAATGACAAAAGTAGTTTCTCCAAAGGCTAACAAAAGGCTGCCTTCTTTTTTGAAGGAAACCGATATAGAAAAATTGCAATCCAACAAAGAGGCTTTTGAAGGTGAAAATCACTGGAAAATACTCAATGCGGGCTTGCTCACCGAGTTGTTTTATGTAACCGGAATGCGTTTGAGTGAACTGATTGGATTGAAAGAGTCTCAGGTTGATATCAAAAGGAGGCAGATAAAAGTGCTGGGTAAGGGAAATAAGGAGCGGATAATTCCTTTAACTAATGACACTTTGAAGTCAATTGAAACCTATTGCGCTCTTAAAAGAAAAGAATTTGCCGAATATGCTGAAGAACTACTGGTAACCGAAAAGGGAAAAAAATTATACCCAAAATATGCTTACCTATTGATAAACAAGCAGTTATCAACTATACCTACACTTGATAAAAAAAGCCCTCATGTGTTAAGGCATAGTTTTGCCACCCATTTGATGAATAAAGGCGCTGATATAAATGCAGTGAAGGAGCTTTTGGGACATTCCAGCCTTGCCGCTACACAGGTTTATACTCATAACACCATTGAAAAACTCAAAGAGGTGTACAAAAAAGCGCATCCCAAATCCTGAGAAAAATTTAAAAAAAAATTAGGTATTATTTATTTTGGAAAAAAGTTATTAATGCGTAACTTTAAATCGAAAGATTAAAGCTCTTTGAAATAGCTTTTTAATAAGATTATTCACTTTTTAAATGAAACAATTATGAATGTGAACATTCAAACGGTTAATTTTGACGCAGACAAAAAGTTGATGGATTTTGTAAATCGCAAGATGGAAAAACTCAACACGTTTCATGATCGGATTATCGAGTCCTATGTGTTCCTAAGGTTAGACAACGTGGTACACACCATTAAAGACAAAGTAGTAGAAATTAAAGTGCATGTGCCGGGGCATAATTTTTTTGTGAAATGCACCAGCAAATCCTTTGAAGAATCCTTTGACAGTGCTTTTGATTCACTTGTAAATCAGGTAAAAAGACGAAAAGAGAAAATGATAGCCTAATTATAACAGCCTCGCTTCGGTGGGGCTTTTTTATGCCCAAGAATTTGCAATATCTTTGGATTCTTCGCTTTTTTGTTCGTTTGGGTTGCTTATGGTTTCAATATTGTGGTCATAATTGCGTACCAATAATAAAGATACAATTAGGATTAGGTTAACATTTATTATCGAAAAACCACGTTTGAAAGTAAAATTATCTTTGCAATTGGGAATTTTAAAAAAAAAGATGGAAAGGATTTTTTAACTTTAGGAAATTCCCTTACCTTTGCCTTCCAAAATTTTTGGGGAGGTATAATTTGTCCAAAAATAAGGAAGTTCTTTAAAAATAAGCCGAAGTAGCTCAGTTGGTAGAGCAGCTGATTTGTAATCAGCAGGTCGCGGGTTCGACTCCCTTCTTCGGCTCAATTTTAGGGCAAGTAGCCAAGTGGCCAACGGCAACAGACTGTAAATCTGTCCTCTTCGGAGTTCGGTGGTTCGAATCCATCCTTGCCCACAAGATCTTAGATATATTTGAAATTATCAAGCGGGAGTAGCTCATTTGGTAGAGCGATAGCCTTCCAAGCTATAGGTGGCGAGTTCGAGCCTCGTCTCCCGCTCAGTAATAAGTTGTTTTGAGATAAACTTTCGGGCAACAAAAGATATTTGATATAAAAGAGCTGAGCTACACAGAGCAAAGCGTTGAAAAAGAAGAAGTAACAAGCCGTTGTAGCTCAGTGGTAGAGCACTTCCTTGGTAAGGAAGAGGTCGTGAGTTCAATTCTCATCAACGGCTCAATCCGGTTGCAGGAATTTTATCGGCATAATAGCTGATATATATATATTTAAATATTTATAAAAACAATTAAAAATCTATAACAATGTCAAAAGAGACCTTTAAGAGGGAGAAACCCCACGTAAACATTGGCACCATTGGTCACGTTGACCATGGTAAAACCACATTGACTGCCGCTATTACCGAGATCCTTTCTAAAAGAGGTCTTGCACAGGCGAGAAAATATGATGAGATTGATGGCGCCCCGGAGGAAAAAGAAAGAGGTATCACGATCAACACTGCGCACGTTGAATATCAAACTGATAACCGTCACTATGCACACGTTGACTGCCCTGGTCACGCTGACTATGTAAAGAACATGATCACTGGTGCTGCCCAGATGGACGGAGCTATTTTAGTTGTAGCCGCTACTGATGGTCCTATGCCCCAGACAAGGGAGCACATCCTGCTTGCCCGCCAGGTAGGTGTACCCAGCATGGTGGTTTTCATGAATAAAGTTGACCTGGTTGACGATCCTGAGCTTCTGGAACTCGTTGAAATGGAAATCCGCGAACTGTTAACAAAG
>ENA-UOUJ01000349-UOUJ01000349.1-activated-sludge-metagenome-genome-assembly--contig:-NODE-349-length-34175-cov-63.627052_pt1 | contig 34175 bp, 31 predicted proteins | sample MGYA00249839_ERZ747224 | MGnify/ENA primary metagenome ERZ747224 (study PRJEB28782, sample SAMN03220277) | activated sludge metagenome | biome: wastewater; feature: sewage sludge; material... | reverse complement strand
CTGCCGGTAAGCACCACCCTGTTTTCAGCCGCCACGCGTTTCATCCACTTCATGGTTCTTCCCTCCAGGGGTTCGCTCAGCGTCGCCGGATTCATGCTGAAACCCGTGGTAAACATTTCGGGAAGAACCACAATATCTGTTTGCCCGCGCAACGCAACTATTTTATTTTCAAGCATTTTTAAATTGGCGTCCCGGTTCTCCCAAATTAAATTGGATTGGACGGCCGAAATCCTGATGTCTGGTAGTAACATGCGATGTTGTTTTTTACAGATTACAATGAAATTCTACCCTTTTAGATGTTTTCCACGGTTCGTTTTTAAAAAATCCTTACATTTATCGTCACAATTTAATGCATTACACGTCTAAACCGGATTATATGAAAAAACTGATGATTTTATGCTTTGCGGTGGCACTTGCATCTCCTGCGCTTGCACAAAACAAAGGCACCAACACTAAAAAAGCTGCTCCTGTGGTAACAACCATTAATGAGGCAGATGAATTTCCTGCTGCACTGAAGTTAACCGATGAGCAAAAAGCACATATTCGCAAAATTGATGAAGAAATTGCCAATCGTATGAATAGTTCTGAGCGCACTCCGGACAAGCAGGCTCAGATGGAACAAAAAATGAAAATGTATCGTCTCGAAAAAATCCGCAGCATCCTCACTCCTGAACAACAGGTTGTATTTGATGAACAGGATAAGGGAGAACTGAAGGCTGCTGACCATAATCGTAAACCTACCGACCAAAAACTGGCGGTGCTTACTTATGAGGATATCATGAAGCGTGTGGAATTGTCTGACGCTCAGATGGAAGAGCTCAAATCAACCCTTACCGCCATTGACCAACAGCTGGAAAAATCAGCCTCTAACGACGATGAAATTAAAAAGCTGCAGCTCCAAAAACTGGAAACCATACAAAAAACCTTGTCCGCTGAACAGTTCGAGAAACTCAACGGTTCTCTGTAATCGTTTACCGGATACCTTTCATTCAGAACCGCAGCTATACGTTGCGGTTTTTTTGTTTTAACAATATTCATAGTCCGGAGGTTAGGAATTAAACGTTTCAGGCGTAACTTTGCCCTCGGTGAAAAAGTTCCTCATTATATTATTGTTGGGCATGTACAGTTTTTCCGTTTCCGGAATGACTTTGCATTTCAACTACTGTTGCGGTGAACTCAGCAGCATTGAACTGATTCCCACTGAAAACTGCAATACCGACGAAGATCCCGTTGCCTGCTGCAGTGAACTGGAAGTACAGGCCTCACTGGATGATGCCACAAATTCAAAAACATTTGAATTTTTCAAACTGTGTTGCGAGGCCCTGAGCTGTACACACCTTTCATTTAAAGTCTCTCCTCCTCCGGTAAGTTTTGAAGATTATCCCGATGTTGTCCAATCCACCGGAAGTTTCGGGCAACCCCTATATCTACTCCATCGCGTATGGCGAATTTAGGATGAATCAACAGTAACCTGTTTATTCAACTTAAATGATCGCTATTCAATATGAAACATATTTTTCTGCGGACCATACTCTCCGCTCTATTCGTGCTAACGGCTCAATTGCTGCCTGCACAATCTCTGCAAACATCTGCCTTTGAAGTGAACGGTGCCTGTGGCATGTGCAAACAACGCATTGAAAAAACCGCCAAACAGGCCGGTGCCACCACCGCCCGGTGGGATTTGAAAACGCACCGCCTCACCATCACCTTTGATAAAACCAAAACCTCGTCTGATTCAATTCAGCAGGCTATTGCTGTGGCCGGACATGATACGGAAAAGTATCGTGCCGAAGACGCCACATACGAATCCCTGCCAGATTGTTGTTTGTACAGAGAATCCCATAACCATGAGGATGCTCAAACCAGTATCCATGGTATTGTATTATCGGAAGACAACAAAGGAAACTTTGTTCCCCTAGAAGGTGCCACCATTGTATGGATGAGCACCGGCGTGGGTACCGTATCCGACAAAAACGGCGTATTCACCATCCAGCCCGATGAACCCGACGATCGGCTGATCATCAGTTATGCAGGTTATGCGCCGGATACCCTGACCGTCACCAATATGAATGATATTCAGATCATCCTAGGCAGCAACAACATGCTGAATGCCGTTCAGGTAACTGCAACTACCCGTAGCCGTTACATCAACAAATTCAACCCGGTGAGAACTGAAATCCTCACTTCCAAGGAGCTGATGAAAGCGGCCTGTTGCAATTTGAGTGAGAGCTTTGAAACCAACCCCTCCGTGGATGTTTCCTACAGCGATGCCGTTAGTGGTTCAAAACAAATTCAACTGCTAGGACTTGCCGGCATTTACTCGCAGCTTACGGTGGAGAATATGCCCGGCCCCCGGGGGCTTGCGACAGCGTACGGATTGTTGTTTATTCCCGGGCCGTGGATTGAAAACATCCAACTCAGCAAAGGAACCGGCTCCGTGGTAAACGGATTTGAAAGCATTGCCGGACAAATCAACATCGAACTGAAAAAACCGCACAACAGCGAACATCTTTTTGCAAACGGCTATGTAAACAATCAGGGTAAAACAGACCTCAACCTCACCCTTGCCAAACAGGTTGGAGCGCGCTGGCACACCGGATTGCTGCTCCACAACGCATCGTTCTATAACCAAATGGATTTTAATAAAGACGGATTCCGCGACCAGCCCAATGGGAATCTTTTTACGCTGATGAACCGCTGGTATTACGAAAATCATCAGGGACTGGAAGCACAGATTGGGGTGAAATATTTATCTGACCGGAAAACCGGCGGTGCAACCGGCTTCAACGCAAAAGACAAGCTCACTACCGACCGGTATGGTGTGGTAATAGAAAATGACCGGTACGAAATTTTTGGTAAGCTGGGTTATGTGTTCCCGAATAAAAAATATCGCAGCATCGGTTTACAGGTTTCAGCCTTTGAACACAATCAGGATGCGTATTTCGGCATTACTCCTTACATCGCCAAACAATATAACTTTTACAGCAACCTCATTTATCAGGATATCCTTTTCAACTCGAAGCACGTATTTAAAACAGGGTTGAGTTTAACGAGTGATAAATATAAAGAGCGTTTCCGTTTACAGCCTTTTAACCGGAATGAAACAGCCGCAGGCGGATTTTTTGAATACGCCTTTACACCCAACGAAAAGTTTGCATTGGTGGCAGGTTTACGGGCCGACAAAAACAACCTCTATGGTTGGGCAGTAACCCCCAGGCTGAACGTAAGATTTGAGCCCATCACGGGAACGACTATACGCATCAGCGGTGGGCGTGGACAAAGAACTGCCAACATCTTTGCGGAAAATATGGCCACACTGGCCAGTTCAAGAATCATTGAAATTGTAGCTCCGGAAAACGGCAAGGCCTATGGCCTGGATGCAGAAGTATCCTGGAACAAGGGCATCAGCATTGATCAGCAGCTGAAACTATTCGGACGTACCGCTTCGGTGGGCATTGATTTCTACCGAAATGATTTTGTAAACCAGGTGGTGGTGGATATGGAAGATGCGCGTAAACTGCGATTCTACAACCTCGATGGTAAATCATATTCCAACAGCCTGCAGGTGGAGTTCAACATGTCTCCGATTAAAAACCTAGAAACCCGCTGGGCCTATCGCTGGTTCGATGTAAAAACCACTTATGGGAATAGCCTGTTGCAAAAACCGCTCACCGCTGTACACCGTGCATTTGTAAACGTTGGATATGAGTATAAAAGCTGGAAGTTTGATTACACCGTGAATTTTACCGGGTCCAAACGACTGCCTTCCACCGAATCGAACCCCGAGATGTATCGTTTCCGCGATGAATCACCTTCGTATGTAACCATGAATGCGCAGGTATCGAAAATGATTATTCCCAAGTATGGTTTTGAAATATATGTAGGGGGAGAAAACCTCGGAAACTTTTTACAGCGTCGTGCCATCATTGCGGCTGACCAGCCTTTTTCAGAATATTTTGATGCCTCGATGATCTGGGGGCCGTTACAGGAAAGGATGTTCTACGCCGGTTTTCGGTTTAAGTTAAACTGATTCTTTTCTCATCGAATGAAGCAGCCTGTTCACCCACAGGCTGTTTTTTTGTATGTCTATTTCAATGCCGATTCATTCAGGCGCACGGGATATTTTTTCCGGAGGGCTTCCAGCCATTGGGCTTCGAGAATATCCTGGTAATCGTTGATGACGAGTCCGCGTGCTTCTGCAAATGATTTTTGCGCTCCGCCAGGATGCAGGCCCACGATGTATACAAAAGTAACTGTACCGTCGGGTTGCACTTTAAAAGGTGAAACTGTATGGGGTGCAGGCGTAAAAGCAGGGTCGAACAACTGGTCGGTTTCAAAACGGCCGCTGTCGGTTAATATATACGGATGTTCACTTTCTATTACTTCGCGGGAGATGCGGTTGAGTATTTTTTTAGAGATGGTTTCTGCCTCGTTTAAATCGGTCACATGAAAAAGGATCATATCCGCACTGGCTTCCCACCGGTATTTTTCAGGCTGCTTTGCATACAGTTGTTCCAGTCCGGCTGAATCGTTCACTGCCTTTCCCCATACATTGCGTTCCATCACTTCAAACAGCATATTTCCTTCCAGAAACTCCTGCATCTGAAAACGAAAATCAGCGTCATACTTTTCCAGATGATCTTTGTAATAATTTCTGACAGAGGATTCTTTAAACTTCTCCCAAAGTACCGCGTTGCTTTCTCCTTTAAACAGATTGTAATTGGTAGAGAACTGCTGAACAAAGGCCAGCCAGTCGCTCACCGTTAGGGTACGGTCTTTAAACCGTGCCACAGGTTTTTTGCTATCCGGAAATGACGTGGTGAGAGATAATTCGGTTTTACCTTTTACACTGTCGGCCATAGCCATCAATACATCCTCCTTAACGGTATGGGTTAAACGAAAACCGGTTAATTTTTCTATATGCTTATTGAAAATATTCCGGGAGATGTTCATCCGGTTGTCTTTCATCAGCTTATCGTGCAACTGTTGTTTCCGGATTTCCGGTTTTACATCCTGCGGAGATACGTGGCTTATTCTTTTCAGGATATGAAAACCCATTGATGATCTGAACGGAGCTGAAACCATGCCGTCTTGTGTGAGTTTGAGCACCTGTGCTTCAAAATCCGGCGCAAATTTTCCGGTACTGAACGGTGGTAGTTCACCGAAGGTGGAGAAGCTGAATTTATCGTCGCTGAATTGTTTGGCGAGTTGTCCGAAGTCATCGCCTTTTAAAATGCGTTGGTAGAGGCTGTCTGATTTTGTGGCAGCCTGTTGTACCTGCTGATCGTCGGGCGATTCGGGTAACGCAACCAGTATTTGCGCAATCTTCCATTCACCGATGTGGGGCCTCTCTTCCAATACCTTAATGATATGATAGCCGGAGGCAGTGCTAAAGGGTTTGGATATTTCGCCCGGGCGCAGGGCGTATACTACATTTTCCAACGCGTAGGGCAGGCTGAATACTGTAACAAAACCGGCATCTATAAAAGAAACCTTTGCGATTGGAGTGGTGGCATGAATAGCCATATTATCGTAATCGGTACGGCCTGAAACCAATGCGCTGTACACTTTTTGCATTACGCTGTAGGACGCTGTGCTGTCGCTACCCGAATTTCTCGGAGTAAAAAAGTATGCAATCTGTTTATCCGTCGCGCTGCGCAGTACTGCTTCTTCCAGCAACTGGTCGGCGGAGGCTTTATCCGTCATGTATTGCTCCACCATCTGTGTGCGGAAATTTTGCACATCCTGGCGGATGGATTGCAGTGTATCCAGGCGGATGTCTTTGGCGGCCTGCACTTTCAGCTTAAAATCGGCATACAAGCGCAGATAATCATTCAGAGAAATATCGCCTTCGCCCTGAGTGCGGTTCTTATTATACGCCTGCGTGAGTTCGCTCTTCTGTACTTTGTGTTTCCCGTAAGAAATTACCGTTTGTGCGTTACCGTTATAACTTAGTAATACGCACATCCATCCGATACATAGATACTTCATGCAGCAATAATACATTATTTGTTATCGTTCTTCCACTTTACTTCGAGGAGATCGTTGATTTGTTCGAGGGTAAGTTTTTTCCCTACAATCCGTTTCTCCTTATCCAGTAAATAAATAGTCGGGGTTTGAATCACGTCGTACAACTGTCGGAAACCGGCTACTTTCTGTGCTTTTTCTTTTTCTTCCATTTCCTTGGTTTGATACACGTGTGTCCATTCATTCAGTTCGTGCTTCTTAATAAAGTTTACCCATTCTTTTTTATGGTCATCAGACAATACCGCGTAGAGCTTCACATTTTTCTGCTTCCACGATGCTTTGTAAATAGAATCAATTCTGGGAACTTCCTGTTTGCAATGACCGCAATTGGGATCCCAAAAAATCACTATGGTATAGTCTCCCTTCACATCATATAAAGGCTTTAATTTTCCGGTTGAATCTACCAGGTTGAGGTTGGCGGCCTTCTCGCCCACGAGGTTCGACATCTGCATATAGGCGCGGCGGGTGATGGTTTCCATCTGCTTTTCATTCAGCCATGGCGTTAAACCCTTGCTGTGGTATTTGTTGAACAGATGCACAAAAATGGCATCCTGCCCCATGTACTTGGGATTAATATATTCATCGGTAAGCCAGTTGAGCATGAATTTATACAGCTCGGGAGCGGAACGTGCCAGTAACAGTTTGTAATCTACGTCCTGAATAATGCTGTCGGGTGCCTGGTGCATTACCTCACGGTAATATCTTTCAAACTTAGGGATGAAGAAAGGGGTGCGAACCACACGGTCATCCATAAACGTTATTCCATCCCAGTAATGTTCTTTGTAATAATTGTAGTTGGCGATAGAATCTTCGCGGGTGAGGGGCTGACGGATGGGGATGGTGGGTTCCTTCATGGCATTCAGCATGGAGGCCAGCATAGATTCGGGGTGTTCGGTGGCAATGCTGTTTCGGTAATCGGCCAGTTCTTTATTGAGCTGAGAAAATGTAGCCTCATGCTTCAGTGAATCTTCTTTGGTTTTAGAGGCATTGTAACTGTTTCTTGCTCTTTGCAGTTGGCCGCCTTTTTCAGCAGTGTATTGCTGGTATTTTTTAAACAAATCGTTTTCCGGAGAACCGGTAACCACCATATCCATCAGTTTCAGGGTATCGTTTGCCGTAATGCTGATGGTTTGTTCCTGGTCTATAAAAAAATCGGCAGTGAGTCTTTTACCGGGAAACACAACGGAGTAAATGCCACCGGGCAGGCTTTTCTCTCCTTCAAAAACGGCTACACCGTTTGCATTCACCTCGGCGCTGTCGGCAATATTCAAACTTTTACCCCAGTGATAAGTAAGGTAGGCCGTGCCCGATGCATATTGCGGGGCGGTGAGTGTAACCTTAAACTGAGCGGTGGCAGTAAGAGACCCAATAAGCAGCAGCAGCGTAAAACAATTTCTCATATGGTGTGTTGAAGTGGCAACAAATTTATTCAAATAGGCCGGTAATGAAAACTCCATTCCGGGTATCCCGTTTAAAATTGCAATTCGTTAACAGTAAGGAATAGCTAATTTCGCTTTTGTGGCAAGAAAAAACAAATATAGCACACTGGAGAACATAGAGGTTTCCGGTTATGCCGCTGAAGGCAAATCGCTTGCGCGGGTAGATGGTAAAGTCATTTTTATTTCCGGAGCCATTCCGGGAGATGTGGTGAACCTTCGCTTCACGAAAGTAAAAAAAGACTGGGCGGAAGCCCGGGTACTGCAAATAGTGGAACCTTCCCCTCATCGGGTTGACCCATTCTGTAAACACTTCGGAGTGTGTGGCGGTTGTAAATGGCAAATGCTGCCGTACGAAAAACAGCTCGAATATAAACAACAGGAGGCCGCACAAAACCTGCAGCGGATTGGCAGGATTGAAGCCGGGGAATGGTTACCGATATGTGGTAGTGATCAAACACGCCATTACCGCAATAAACTTGAATTCACATTCAGCAACAAACGATACCTGACGGATGAGGAGATTGCCTCTGCAGAAGACATTCCGCCACAGAACGCGCTGGGGTATCATGTGCCGAGAATATTTGACAAGGTGATAGACATTGATACCTGCTGGCTCATGGACGACATCAACAACCGCATCCGGAACACCCTGCGGGATTACGCGCTGGCAAATGAACTGAGCTTTTACGACATCAAGGCACATACCGGCTGGCTTAGAAATGTAATCATCCGCCATTGTACCACCGGTGAAACCATGGTGAATCTATGTGTGCATCATGAAGATGCGGCCTTGCAACCCCTGCTGGATCACTTACTGAAGGAGGTGCCCGGCATTACTACCCTGTTGTACACCATCAATCCGAAATGGAATGACACCCTGTACGACCTTACGCCGATGGTGTACTTTGGAAAAGGGTACGTAACCGAAAAGCTCGGCGATTTTCAGTTTATCATTAGTCCTAAATCGTTTTTTCAAACCAATACGTTGCAGGCAGAAAAACTATATACCGTTGCGCGCGATTTTGCGGGTTTAACCGGCAATGAAATATTGTACGATTTGTACTGCGGTACCGGCAGTATCGGAATATTTATGAGTCCGCTGGCAAAGAAGATTATTGGCGTAGAAGTGGTGGAAGATGCGGTGGAAGATGCTAAAAAAAATGCAGCGCTCAATCAGGTAAATCATGCGTCGTTTTTTGCCGGTGATGTGATTGATATCTGCAACGATGCCTTCTTTGAAACCCATGGAAAACCGGATGTGGTAATCACCGATCCGCCACGGGCAGGGATGCACGAAAAGCTGGTACGCAAGCTGCTGGATATGGAAGCGCCCAAAATAGTGTATGTAAGTTGCAATACTGCCACACAGGCGAGGGACCTGGCATTGCTGGGTGAAAAGTACCGTGTGGAAAAAGTTCGCCCGGTAGATATGTTCCCTCATACACACCACATTGAACAGGTGGCCCTGCTCACCTTAATCCGTTAACTTTGCTACATGATGAATGGATTTGGATTTCAGAGAACGCCCGTTGTATTAAACCTGCTGATTATTAATGCGCTGGTATATTTTGCCCAGGCTGCATTGAGTGCGGGTAATGAGGGCTGGATATATGATTACGGAGCCCTCCACCATTACCGTTCCGAAGAATTTCGTGTGTATCAGATTTTCACCTCCATGTTTATGCATGGCGGTTTCTTTCATTTGTTTTTCAACATGTTTGCCCTCTGGATGTTTGGCAGTACCATGGAAACCTACTGGGGTTCAAAGAGGTTCATAACTTTTTATCTGATCTGCGGTGTGGGTGCGGGATTAACCCAGCTGGCCAATTACGCGTATGATTATTCGGCCATTGATAAGCTGGAACTGCTCAGCAGCGAATACGATGCCTACCAGGAATTACTTCGTTTAAACGTAACCGTTGGTGCGTCGGGAGCCATCATGGGAGTATTGGCGGCGTATGGGTTATTGTTTCCTAATACCCGTATGTTTATCATGCCCATTCCGTTTCCCATTAAAGCGAAGTTTGCCATCATGGGTATTATTGCGCTGGATGTATTTGGAGGCATATCAAAGGTGCCCGGGGATAACATTGCACACTTTGCACACGTGGGCGGGGCGCTCGTGGGTCTGGCGATAGCCTATTACTGGCATCGTCAACAAAACCGTCGTTCATTTTAAATTTGTTCCATTGTATGGGAGAAACAGACCGTTATAGTGATTACAGGCGCAAACGATCCAGGATGCCGCTGGTGTATGAAAATGGTGAGCTGATCTCACTGCTTGTAATACATGTGGTGGTTTTTATGCTGATGGTAACCATTCGTTTGATGTATACGTTTACTCCTGAAACATCGAACGACTTTTACACTGAAATTGTACCCTGGTTTCATCTTCCGGCCGATGCCTCTGTGTTTATATCGCGGCCTTGGACATTGCTTTCCTACATGTTCACTGAAACCGGTGCAACACTGATACGGCTCATCACCAATATGGTGTGGCTTTTTACATTTGGATATATTTTGAGGGAGGTAGCGGGATATGGCAAACTGATTCCGGTTTTTTTATATGGTGGCATTGTGGGCGGACTCTTATACCTCGCCTCATACAGCTTCATTGCATCGCTCCAACCTGCCGGTGCCTTTACCGGTATGATGGGCGCCAACACAGGGGTGATTGCGGTAGCTGTAGCTGCCACGGTGCTCAATCCAAACTTCCGGATTTTTCCAATGATTCGTGGCGGGATTCCCATCTGGATACTGACGGTTATTTTTCTTGCCATTGATTTGATGGGAGGTGTGGGCAACATCAACCAGGCATACTTCATTGCACATTGCGGCGCGATGGGGGCCGGATTGATATTTGCTTTGCTTTACAGGAACGGCACCGATACAGGCGAATGGATGAATCGTTTATACAGTCGCTTCATGGGTTTGTTCACTCCACAAAAAAATAAAGTGAGCAGCCGGCATTTTTATGAAACCGGCAACCGCGCACCCTACACTAAAACCCCGGTAGTAACTGCCTCGCGTGTAGATGAAATCCTCGACAAAATCAACCAGAAAGGTTTTGATCAGCTAACCCGCGAAGAAAAAGAAATACTAAAACGTGCTTCCGAAGAAGGTGAGGGGTTGTGATGGGGGTTTGGTTTGGATTTATGTGTAGTGTGTTAGTGTAAGATTACAAGGACATAATGTGTTCCGAATTAGTGGGGTGATTTTTGCTCCACCCCACAAGATGTCAGTTTAACTTCATTGCAGTTGCTGCGCTTCGTATAACCATTCCTGGTAGGTTCAGGTACATTTGTCCAATTAAACTTTAGTGCTGCAATATAAAACCGCACTACCGGTAACAACTTACTGGAATAATATCGTACTAACTGAGTAGGGTACCCGAAAAGTACCCCGGAAAATGCGGATTTCTGAAAAAACATTTGCACTTTCAAATTTGAGGGAAGAGCAGTCGTATCCCCGAGAGAAATACAAAACACGGGGTATGCAATTATGCCCCTTCGGGGAATACTGTAATGACTGAATAGGGTGTTGAGATGTTTTCCTTGCTGAAAGGCTGGTTTTGACTTCGCTGACAGCAGCTGGTTTCGGCTTCGCTCAACCAGCTGCTGTGTGTTCTACACCTGAGCAATACTTGCCGAAGCCTGAGCGAAGCCGAAACCAGCTGCTGTGTGTTCTACACCTGAGCAATTCTTTGCCGAAGCCTGAGCGAAGCCGAAGGCAAGGCAAGATGCCTGAACTGATGCCTTAGTCTACAACCCTCAGAAATCATATTCGTTTATGCATGGCAGAAAAGCAGGTTAAATGAGCCGCAACACCGCATACTAACGTTTATAAATACCCTAAATTATTTATGCCTTTTTACCCTACTGAATGCAAGCCCACGCGGTTGCCTTCTGAATCAAAAAACACGGCCATGAAACCATGTGAGTCGGATATTTGAGCCTTGGGCACCAGGATGGTTCCGCCGGCCGCGGGGATGCGGTTCAGTACTTCCTGCAAATCAGGATTGCCGTTGAGGTAAATGAGCGGACCGTCAGTCATAGAGGGTCGGTGAAATCCCCCGCTGTCTACCAGTGCGCCACCCACGCCCTGTACTTCATCCTGTAGCGGAAACAACCGCATGCGGATGTTCGGCATTTCGATGGGCATCAGCTTGGTGTGAAAAATAGTTTCGTAGAAAGCGGTAGCGCGTTCCAGGTTGGCGGCCGGTATCTCGAACCAGCTGATGGCGTGATTGAACGTATGCATGATGGTTTTTTTTATTTATATGTGCCTGTAAACCTATTGGTTTTTTCTGTTTCGGGCGGTAAAAAGTTGTGAGGGGTTGCCTGCCAATGCACCGCTGATCAAAAAAATTAAAAAAGAGTAACTGAATGTACTGATTTTAGTAACTTTGAGGATGTGCAGTAATGAAACTGCACTTTTTATTTTTTTAAGATGAAAACATACTTCTTTGCGGCGGCTTTTGCCTTATCTGCTACCCTGCTGGTTTCCTGCAACAATAACGATACGGAAGCAACCGATCCATCGCTTTCTACAGAAACCCCAGCTCCTGCTGCAACTGCTGCGAGCTCATCGGGCGACAGCGCCACGGTTACTGCAACGCCTGATATCATTCTGCCCGATTCACTCATTACCAATCCGACGATTCAGAGTAAGATGCTACCGGCTACTGCGGTTACACCCGCAGCCACAGCACCTACCTCTGCAAAAGGCTTGAACCCTGCGCATGGCCAGCCTGGTCATCGTTGCGACATCGCGGTAGGCGCTCCATTGAGTTCTGCTCCGGCGGCTAAACCGTCAGCCCCTACCGTTAACACTCCAGCGGTTACCCCTGCGGCCAGTCCGGCTCCCATTCAAATGACACCCGCAGCCGGTGCTACCTCACCTGTTGCTCCCGGAGCAAAGTTAAATCCTGCTCACGGACAACCGGGTCATGATTGTACCATTCCGGTGGGTGCTCCGCTGAAAGGTTAATATCGGGGTATACTATGGTTAGAAGGCAGGGCGTGCACAAATCTGTCTTATCTTTAGAACTATGTTGCGGAGGATAAGGAAGATTTCCCGAAACTTATTGATTGTACTCAACATCATCGCATCCCTGTTGTTTTTGGCAGGATGTTATGCCTATCTTTTTCCACCCGAAAAATATTGGTTTGTAGGACTGCTGGCCATTGGTGCGCTGTATGTTTTACTGATATTGCTGTTGTTTCTGGGGATGTGGTTGTTTGTAAAACCACGCCTGTGCTGGATTAGCATCCTCACTCTTGCTATTGCTTGGAAACCGGTACAGCATCTTTTTCAGTTTCGCACACCGGGCAACTTTGAAATCAGCAAGGCACCTGCGCACCTGCGGATCATGAACTGGAATGTGGAGCATTTTGAAATAGGCAAGCAAAAGAACGGAGGTGTTGAGAAGCAAATGATGCTGGAGCTCATCCGCAAGTATCAGCCCGATATTGCTTTCTTTCAGGAAATGGTGGGTTCAGAAACCAACCCCGATGCCATCAATTACATCCCTTTCTTCCGCGATACGCTGGGGTTTTCGGATTATCATTTTACCTACAACAACAAGTTGGACTACGACGATGATCACCACTTTGGTATTATCATTTTCAGCAAGTATCCTATCCTGAGTAAAAAAGATATCAGTTACGCACCGAACGATTACAATTCAACCTTTCAGTATGCCGACATTCAGGTAGGTAATGATACGCTTCGTGTATTCAACCTGCACCTGCAATCGCTGAAGCTCGACAAAAGAAACCGGCATTATCTACAACAACCCGGCATTACCGGAGAAGAAAACATCCGCAATTCAAAAAACATTATTGCCAAACTGAAACGTGGTTTTTTGAGAAGGGCACAACAAAGCGAACGCATCCGCCAGGCCATTGATGCCAGTCCGTACCCGGTGATTGTCTGTGGCGATTTCAACGATGTACCGAACAGTTATGCATATCATACCATCGGCGAAAATCTCCGGAACGCCTTTGCTGCCAAGGGTTCGGGCATTGGCAGAACCTATGCGGGCATTTCTCCCACCCTGCGTATTGATCATGTGTTTGCCGACCAAGCATTTCATATTCGTCAGTACAAGCGTATTAAAAAAGAACTCAGCGATCATTTCCCGGTAGTAGTAGATCTGGAAATTAAAAAGCAATAAGGCGACTGATACGCATCAACCTTAATATCTTTACACCTCAGAAAAATTAGCAATGGCTTTATCGATTTATAATTCTTATACCCGCGAAAAAGAAGTTTTCACACCCATTACACCCGGGCATGTGGGTATGTATGTGTGCGGACCTACCGTGAGTGGTGAAAGTCATTTAGGCCATGCACGTCCGTACATTACGTTTGATGTATTGTACCGTTACCTCACCCATCTTGGATATAAGGTGCGTTATGTGCGCAACATTACCGATGCCGGCCATTTTGAAGAAGAGGGCCGTGAAGCGGAAGATAAGGTGAGTAAAAAAGCCCTGCTGGAAAAACTGGAGCCCATGGAGCTGGTGCAGAAATACACCAACCGTTTTCACTGGGCGATGAAACAATTCAACTGCATTGAACCCACGATAGAACCTACTGCCACCGGACATATTCTGGAGCAACAGGAGATGATTAAAAAAATTATGGAAGCCGGTTATGCGTATGAGGTAAATGGTTCCGTGTATTTTGATGTTACAAAATATGCTGCCTCACACGATTATGGAAAGCTGAGCGGCCGAATCATGGAAGACTTACTGGAAACCACGCGCGAGCTGGAAGGACAGGAAGAAAAAAGAAACAAAGCAGATTTTGCATTGTGGAAAGCCGCGGCTCCGGAGCACATCATGCGCTGGCCCAGTCCGTGGGGAGTGGGTTTCCCGGGATGGCACATTGAATGTTCGGCCATGGCCACCAAATACCTCGGAGCACAGTTTGATATTCACGGAGGCGGAATGGATCTGCAGTTTCCGCATCATGAAAGTGAAATAGCACAGAGCACTATTTGTAATCATTCTGCGCCGGTGCGGTATTGGATGCACAACAATATGATTACAGTGAACGGCAGAAAAATGGGGAAGAGTTATAACAACTTCATTACCCTCACGGATATGTTCAGCGGAAACAACCCTGCATTACAACAGGCATTTTCGCCGATGACCATTCGATTTTTCATTCTGCAAAGCCATTACCGCAGTACACTTGATTTCAGCAATGAAGCACTGATAGGAAGTGAGCGTGCATTCAAAAGATTGTGGGAAGCATATCAGAACCTGATGGCTATGGATGCCACCGGCAATTATACCGCTACGGATACTACGCTGGATACGCGTGTACAACAATGGCTTGGAGAATTTGAAACTTTTATAAACGATGATTTGGGTACTCCCCGTGTAATTGCGAATATGTTTGAGCTGGTGCCTGTGATCAATTCACTGAAAGATAAACTGATTGCACCGGATGCCGTGAGTGCCGATACCCTGCGCAGCATGCAGCAGCATTTTAAAGTGTACCTGGAAGATATTATGGGATTGAAAGAAGAGAATGAACAAATCAATGAATCATTCAGCAAGGTGATGGAGTTGTTGCTATCTCTTCGAAAAGAAGCCAGGACAAAAAAAGATTTCGTTACTTCCGATACTATACGGGATGAGCTGGCCAAAGCGGGCATTGTGGTGAAAGATGAAAAAGACGGATCGGTGAGCTGGACGATGATGTAAGTTAGCATTTCGTATTCCTAAGGTAACACCCATTATTTTTTTGCGATTAGCATCGTTCTCAAACAATACCCATGGAGTATATTCCCATCCTGCACAAAGACAAACAGCTGAAAAAAGCTACGGCCCACCTTTCCGTTCCCGAACTGAAACAGGGTAAGCGTTTGTATCTTGAACTCTGCGCTTCGGTAATCAGTCAGCAGCTCAGCACGGTGGTGGCAACGGTAATCCATAAACGCTTTTTAAATCTTTTTCCCGGCCCTCATCCCACGCCGGAAGCTATCCTGCAGGTGCCCGCTGAAACCCTAAGAAGTATTGGCCTATCGGCATCCAAAGCGGCTTATATTCACAACATCTGCGCCTTCTTTGTGGCCCATGAACTGAACGACCGCAAGTTGTACCGGATGAGTGATGAGGAGCTCATTGAATTGTTGTCGCAGATTAAAGGCATTGGCCGATGGAGTGTTGAAATGCTGCTGATATTCGCAATGGGGCGACCGGATGTTTTTGCCATGGATGACTTAGGCATTCAAAAAGCTGTTGCAACCCTGTATGGTTTAGATGAGCAGGATAAAAAAGGGTTCAAAAAACAGATGCTGGAAATATCAGCCCAATGGAAACCATTTCGCAGCTATGCGTGCCTGTTATTATGGGCCTGGTATAATGAAAGTAAAGTCCGGACAAAATCAGCCGGGAAATAGCAGCCGCACAATTTCTTCGAGATACTGCGCATCGGTTTCGGTGAAGTGTGCCAGCGATTCACTGTCTACATCCAGCACACCCACTACCGTACCCTGATGGAAAACCGGTACCACTATTTCAGAGCGCGACAGGCTGCTGCAGGCGATATGGCCGGGAAACTTTTCCACATCATCCACTATGAGTGTACGTCCCGCCTCCCAGGCAGATCCACACACTCCCTTGCCATAACGAATACGTGTACACGCAATCGGACCCTGAAAAGGCCCTAACACCAGTTCATTATCTTCTACCAGATAAAAGCCCACCCACAGCCAGTTGAACTGTGTTTTCAGGGCTGCGGTTACATTTGCCATGTTGGCCACCCGGTTAGACTCTCCTTCAATCAGTGCCGCTATTTGCGGAATCAACCCCTCATATTGTTCCCCGCGGCTACCCGTAATGGTTTGTAATGATTCAGACATGGTGCAAATATACTAAGGGCCTGTCCGCCGCGAGGGAGAAATGGCAAATCTTGTCCTTGGATTCTATAAAGCTCTGGGGGCGACCGATTGGAAAAGGAGGGTGGTTGCGGCTTACCGGGTGAGGTTTTTCACTACCGGGCCCAAAAACTCATATTCGTACCCCTTTTGCAACAGATATCGGATTACTTTCTGTTGCCGGATGGCCTGGTGCCCGCTCAGGGTGGCCCATTTTTTTTCAGCCAGTTTTTGCAGTGTGGCCGTGTACTGTGTTTCATCGAGCGAACGGAGCGCTTTTTTAATACAATAGGCACTCACGCCCTTCGCCTTCAGTTCCCGGGCAATTTTTACTTTCCCCCACTGCCTCATTCGGTGCTTCCCGCCGGCAAAAGCCACAGCGTAGCGTTCCTCGTTCAGGAATTGCTCTTCAATGAGTTCGGAGACGAGGGTTTCTACCTGTGGGGGATATAACCCGTAACTGTAGAGTTTATCACGCACTTCGCGGTGGCTGCGCTCCTGATACGCACAATATTGCCTGATCTTGCGACCGGCCGCTTCTACCCCGATATTTTTAGGCGCCTCCTCCATACATGCAAATGTCTGCTCAAAAAACAAACATCTGCAAAATATAAAAGTGGAGAAATATCGTAACCTTATTAATTCCATTAATTTATCTTTGGCTCTCTTAAAATTTACTTATGAAGTTTATTGTTTCTTCGTCGTCTTTATTGAAGCAACTCCAACAGATTAGCGGAGTGATTAATACGAATACCGTTTTGCCTATCCTGGAAGATTTTCTCTTTGAAATTGAGAAAAACAAGCTCACCGTGGTGGCTACCGATCTGGAAACGGTGATGAAGATTCACATGGATATTGAGGCAAAGGATTCGGGCAAAGTGTGTATTCCTGCTAAAATTTTGCTGGATTCACTGAAGAATATTGCCGACCAGCCACTTACGTTTGATATCGACAAAAACTTTGCGGTAGAAATTACTTCCAGCAATGGTAAGTATAAAGTGCAGGGTGAAAATCCGGATAACTTTCCAAAAGAACCACCGGCAGATGATGAAAACAGTTTTACCATAACCTCATCGGCGCTGGTAACGGCTATCAACAAAACCATCTTCGCGGTAAGTACGGATGATTTGCGTCCGGCTATGACGGGTGTATATTTTGAACTGGATAAAAATTCGATTGCTTTTGTAGCTACCGATGCGCACCGTTTGGTGAAATATGTACGCAAAGATGTGAAGTGTCCGAAGAAAGACGCTTTCATTGTTCCTAAAAAGCCATTGTCTCTTTTAAAAGCCGCCCTGCCGGATAATGAAGATGAACTAAACGTATCTTACAATAAAAATCATCTCTTCATCAAGCATGGCGGAACGGAACTGGTGTGCCGACTCATTGATGCCCGCTTCCCCGATTATAAAGTGGTGATTCCATCTGATAACCCGTACAGCCTGATTGTAAACCGGAACGATTTTCAGGGTGCGCTGCGCAGGGTACAGGTGTTCAGCAACAAGAGCACAAACCAGGTAGCCCTCACCATCAGCGGTAGCGAATTACAGCTGGCAGCTCAGGATATGGATTTCAGCTTTGAAGGCAACGAGCGGATGAAGTGCACCTACGATGGTGATAAATTGCAAATTGCGTTCAATTCCAAATTCCTGATTGAAATGCTAAACGGAGTAGACACCGAGGAACTTAAAATGGAATTGAGCACTGCCACCAAGGCCGGAATCATTAAACCTACTGAACAGGATGCTTCCGAAGACCTGTTGATGCTGGTGATGCCGTTGATGCTGAATAGTTAAGTTTGCACATCACTCTCATTCCTCAACGGTTGTCTGCCGGATTATTCACCTTAACCCATCGATAGTGGAAAGTGTTGTGCTTAAAAGGTTTGACAATTACTTTAGTGCCCATATACTGCACACCCGGCTCGCCGAAAATGGAGTAGCCAGTTATGTGATTGATGAGAACACGGTTACCTTAACCCCTTATTTCAGCAATGCCATCGGCAACATTAAAGTGATTGTAGCAGAACAGGACGCACAGGCTGCGCAGGCTTTGGTGGAACAGTTTGAACAGGAAGCCCTCGAACACACAGTATGCCCGAAATGTGGTGCCCGGAAATTCATATTAGTACCCAGTAAAAAAGCCGGCAACTTTTTGGTGTCGTTGTTCACCTGGATGTTCTCCAACCTGGCCATATCGGCAGAAAATGTTTATCAATGCACTGCATGCGGATATGAAACCAAAACCTTGCCCGAACCTGATGTAAACACTACGAACGAATGAGTGCACTCAAAGCCATAGCCATGATTCCCGCGCGGTACGCCGCTACTCGTTTCCCGCAAAAACTGATGAAGATGCTGGGCGATAAAACGGTTATCCGCAGTACCTACGAAAACACCGTGGCCACTGAACTTTTCAGTGAGGTGTATGTGGTTACCGACCATCCGTTGATTTACGATGAAATCACTCGCCATGGCGGCAAAGCCCTGATGAGTAAGCGGGAGCATGAAAGCGGTACCGACCGGATTGCGGAAGCAGTAGAACATATTGATGCGGATGTAATTCTGAATGTGCAGGGCGACGAACCCTTCGTGTCTGCCACACCGTTAGCCGCACTGCTGTTTGTATTTGAACAGCCGGATACGCGGGTGGCTTCGCTGATGAAACCTTTTCAGGATGTAGAGATTGCCCATAATCCGAATGTAGTGAAGGTGGTGGTAGACAGTAACTTTCAATCGCTGATGTTCAGCCGTAGCCCGATACCATACCACCGGGATCATACATTGCCGGTAACGTATTACGAACACATCGGTGTATATGCCTTCACCAAAGAGGCGTTAATGACGTTTACACAACTGAAACCTACTGCACTGGAGCTGATAGAAAAAATTGAATGCCTGCGTTTTCTGGAAAACGGTATTCCGTTAAAAATGGTTACCACGGAAGTAGCCATGCTTAAAATAGATGTGCCTGATGATCTGGAGAAAGCCATAGATCATTTAAACAAAATCAATCAGTTGAAAAGATGAAAAATTTATTCGACAACAGCACGTATGATGAAATTGTACACCGGCTTGAGCAGTTACGTCCTGAAATGAAAGCCCTGTGGGGAGTAATGACTCCCGCTCAGATGCTGGCGCATTGTAAAGAAGCGTTTAAAGTGCCTTTATCTCCGGTAAAACTTCCCCGCATGTTTTTGGGATATATTCTGGGGCCTCTCATGAAACATCAGTTGTACAACGATAAGCCCTGGAAAAGAAATCTGCCTACGGCTCCCAATTTTAAAATACGCGACGAGCGGAATTTTGATGCTGAAATGAATGGGTTGATGCAACTGGTCAATCAGTTTCATCATGCCGGCCCTGACGGTATTTCCAAATATCCTCACCCGATGTTTGGCACGTTCACTCCGGAACAATGGGGGAAATCAATGTACAAACACCTCGACCATCACCTCACTCAGTTTGGAGTGTAACATCATTCATATAAACTCACCTTTCAACCTTTCATGCAACAATCACTTTCTAATAGGGAACTCCTTGATATAGCTCATCAGTTTGGCACCCCTTTATATGTATATCATGCAGAACAAATTGCCCGACGAGCACAACAATTAAAGGATGCGTTTAAACCATGTAATGCCCGATTTTTCTACGCAGCTAAAGCTCTCACCAATATCAATATTTTAAAGTTGATGAAAGCATTGGGGTTGTCCCTGGATTGTGTGAGCATTCATGAAGTTAAACTGGGGCTTAAAGCCGGGTTTCAACCTTCAGAAATCCTGTATACACCCAATTGTGTAGCCTTCAGCGAAATTGAGGAAGCGCGGGAATTGAATGTGCACATTAACATTGATAACATTTCTGTGCTGGAGCAATTTGGTAATAAGTACGGCAGTAGTTATCCAGTTTGTATCCGTCTGAATCCTCATATTATGGCCGGTGGAAATTTCAAAATCTCTACCGGGCACATCGACAGTAAGTTTGGTATTTCCATACATCAGATGCGGCACATTGAACGCATCATTCAAACTACACGTTTACACGTTAAAGGTTTGCACATGCATACCGGCAGCGAGATAAAAGATGTAAATGTTTTTCTGGCCGGGCTGGACGTAATGTTTGAAATGGCGCGTCATTTTGACTCCCTTGAATTTATTGATATGGGCAGCGGCTTTAAAGTGCCGTACCACGCCGATGAAGATGAAACTGATGTACAATTGTTGGGTAAGCGGGTAGCAGAAGCACTGAACAACTATGAAAACGAAACCGGGAATAAATTGCAGGTATGGTTTGAGCCCGGCAAATATTTAGTGAGTGAGTGCGGATATTTTCTGGCTAAAGCAAACATAATTAAACAAACAACCGCTACCGTTTTTGTAGGAGTGAATAGTGGATTCAATCATCTGATCAGGCCTATGTTTTACGATAGCTATCATCACATTTTAAATATCAGCAACAGTGCAGGTCCTGAACGCATTTACACCGTGGTAGGTAATATTTGCGAAACGGACACGTTTGCGTGGGACAGGAAACTTCCTGAAGTACGTGAAGGAGATGTACTTGCTTTCCTGAATGCCGGTGCGTACGGATTTGAAATGTCGAGCAATTTTAATTCGCGACTGAAGCCGGCTGAAGTACTGGTAATGAATGGAAAACCAATGCTCATCCGGGAGCGTGAGTCATTTGAAGATTTACTGAAAAATCAGATCGATGTTTTATAATCAGTAACCTGCCCTTACCAGTCGGGAAGCAGCCTCTTCCAGCACCCCATCTTTTTTACAAAAACAAAACCGTAACACCTGGTGATTCGGGGGTTGGCGGTAAAACGCTGCTACCGGAATGGTTGCCACACCGGCAGTTTCTACCAGCCTCACTGCAAAATCATTTTCAGATTCATTACTGATGTTTTCATAACTGTACAACTGAAAATAGCTTCCGTTGCTCACCATCGGCTTAAAGCGGGTTGCGCTCATATAGTGCTCGAGTTTCTCTTTTTGAACCTGCATTTTTTTACTCAGCAACAAGTAAGCATCAGGCTCTGACAGATAATCCGCAATTGCCGCTTGCATGGGCGTGTTGCAGGTGAAGCAGTTGAACTGATGAATTTTTCTAAACTCTTTCATCCATTCGTCCGGACCAATAATATATCCCAGTTTCCAACCTGTGCAGTTATACACCTTGCCAAAAGAATATACCGCAAAGCTGCGGGATGCCAGTGCGGGATACTTCAGTACCGATTCATGTGAATGTCCGTTAAACACCAGGTGCTCATACACTTCATCACTGATGATGACAATCTCCGTATCCTGTACAATGCTTTCCAGTGTGCGCATATCCTGCTCCGTTAGTATGGCACCGGTAGGGTTGTGCGGTGAATTGAGAAGGATGGCTTTGGTGGCAGGATTTATTTTTGCTCGTACCTCTTCCCAGTCAATGGAATAATCGGGATACGTTAGCTGTACAGAAACTGCCTTTCCGCCGTTGATTTCAATAGTGGGTATGTAGCTGTCGTACGCCGGTTCAAACACAATCACTTCATCGCCGGGATGAATCAGTGCGGTGAGGGCCGTGAACAGTGCGTAGGTGCCTCCGGGTGTGATAGTAATATTTTTATCAGGATGAACCTGTGCATTGTACAGTGTATTCACTTTGTCGGCGATGCGTTCGCGCAACAACGGAAACCCGTTCATATGCGTATACTGGTTGAGGTTATCGCGCATGGCTTTATGCACTCCTTCCGTCAGGGCCTCGTCCATAGGAAAATCAGGAAAACCCTGTCCCAGATTGATGGCCTTGTGTTTAGCCGCGAGTTCACTCATTACGGTAAAGATGGTAGTGCCTGCCTGTGGCAATTTACTCCTCATAAATCGTTTGTTTATATAAGTGAAAATTAATGCAAATGACTGTAGAAATAAGATTGAATTTACGGGACTTTGGTTTGAAAACCTGAATGTAGGTGTACGGAGAGTTATTGATGCAATTCGTTATGGCAGGTGTTGCATACTGATTCAAGCCAGTCGATGGGTTCCTTTCCAATATTCACTTTAGCATATCGCTTATGGTGCACCTGAGTAGCCCGGTCGCCACAATACACACATCGCCAATTATCGCGCTTCAGCACTACATAACGTTTGCGCTTCCATGCATCGGATTTCAGGTAAACTTCATGGTAATAACTCTTTCGCGAAAGAACACTGCGTAAGAATGCGTCTGTATAATGTTGCTCCTTCTTTTTATCAGTATGCCTGTGTCTATACCGTGGAATATTGCCCGGCAGGGATATCAACAGATAAACCAGAACAATGAAGCTTAACACCAAAATTTCCATAATCGGACAATTTTAGTATGATTCAATGAGCGTTCCTGATTATTACAGCTCACCGAAAACAGGAACTTCGAAAATTACGTTTACACGTATGCGTTACTATCCACTAAATATACTTATCTCCCTTATTACGCTTGATTTCGTTTACGTATTCCTTAATATCTTGTTCGTTGCTTTTACGGCAGATGAGTAATACATCTTCGGTGTCCACTATAATGAAATCATCCAAACCCTGCAGTAGCACGAGTTTTTCGTGAGGTACGTGCACCATGTTGTTGGTTGCATCTATCACCATTACATTATTTCCTGCAACGGCATTACCGAGGTAATCTTTATCGAGGGTTTCGTAGGCGCTGGCCCAGGTGCCCAAATCGCTCCAGCCGAAAGAAGCCGGAATAACATATACATTATCCGCCTTTTCCATGATGCCGTAATCAATGGAGATGTTCACGCACATCGGATAAATCTTTTCAATAGCTGCTTTTTCATTCGGTGTATTGAAATCTGCTTTACCCGAATCAAACACATCGTGCAGTTCGGGCAAAAAGCGTTCAAAGGCTTTAATGATGTTCTTTACTTCCCAAACAAAGATGCCGGCATTCCATAAAAACTCTCCGCTCGACACAAACGTTTTGGCCAGCTCTTTATCGGGCTTCTCTGTAAATGTTTTTACTTTAAACACATTATCGGAAACAGGAAACGGTTCAAACTGAATGTACCCGTAACCGGTATTAGGGTTGGTGGGTTTAATGCCCAGGGTTAACAACGCTTTAATGTGTGATGTAAAATGCAGGGCATCAGAACATACCTGTACGAATGCTTCGTTATCGAGAATGAGGTGATCGGCCGGTGCACAGATTAAGTTAGCATGTGGATTCAACTGATGCAACTTGTAAGAAATATACGCAATGCAGGGTGCGGTATTTTTGCGCGAAGGCTCACACAGTATATTGGCGGGATTCAACTCAGGAAGTTGCTGCAATACAATGTGCTCATAACTGTCGGACGTAACCACAAAAATATTATCCTTTGGAATGAAGGTCGCAAACCGATCGTAGGTGCTTTGTATGAGGGTTCTTCCGGTATTCAGAATATCAAGAAACTGTTTGGGATACTCTGTTCTGCTCATTGGCCAAAAACGACTTCCAATTCCTCCGGCCATGATGGCCACATAATTGTTTTTATTCATGTTGATTCTACAGTTTCTTTAAATAATACCCTCGCGGATGATTTCCTGCAGGTGTACTATACCGGTATATTGTTGTTGCTGATTCACCACCAGCAATTGGTTGATATTGTTTTTGCGCATCACTTCCAGGGCCTCGGCCGCCATTTCTTCGGCAGCAATGGTTTTGGGGGTTCTAATCATGATATCGCCCGCCGTTAATCTCGCAATGGAATCGTTGTTTTCCAGCATCCGGCGCACATCGCCATCGGTGATGATTCCGATAAGTTCGCCCTGATTATTTACAACGGCGGTGGCCCCCAAGCGGCTGCGGGTCATTTCCACAATTACCTCTTTTATCCCAGATTCCGCTACCACAGAGGGTTTTTGATTACTCATCACATCCTGCACCCGCAGGTAGAGACGTTTGCCCAGCGAGCCCCCGGGATGAAACCGGGCGAAGTGTTCTTTTCTGAAACCCTTCAAATCCATCAGGCAAACCGCCAGTGCATCCCCCATCACCATTTGGGCTGTGGTAGAGGTGGTAGGGGCGAGGTTATTCGGACATGCCTCCTGAGATACTGTGGTATTCAATACCTTATCTGCATTCTGGGCCAGAAACGACTGCATATTGCCGGTCATGCCCACCAATAGGTTCCCGAAGTTTTTAACCAGGGGAACAAGCACTTTAATTTCGGGACTGTCGCCGCTTTTGCTGATAACCATCACGATATCACCGGGTTGAACAATACCCAAATCGCCATGGATAGCGTCGGCCGCATGCATGAAAATAGCCGGAGTTCCCGTGCTGTTGAAGGTGGCTACTATTTTCTGTGCGATGATGGCACTTTTGCCAATGCCACTAATCACCATTCGGCCCTGCATTTGGGCGATGGCCTTTACCACCTCTTCAAAGGTTTCATCTACATAACTTTTCAAATGACTGAGGGCATCAGCCTGTAAAGTGATGGTACGCAGTGCCGTTTGTATAATTTCAGAAGATTGCATCCGGTGGCAAACCTAATTCAATTGATGGAAAAATAAAAGCCTGCAGGTGTGTTAAAAACAGATTAGAAAAAAAATGAATCAGGAATTGATAAAATTGGCGTAACTTATGAAGATTAAAGATTTGCAAAATATTAAAACAGCTCTGCATGACTGAGGTAAATGAAGCGATTTGCAGTAACTTCGCTACCCCTTTGAAAAGGGTTTCAGCAATTGATTGTTGTTAAGTTCTATTCTTATGTCAAAAGTAAAATCTATATCCACTAAAAAATCTGCTCCTGTTTCTAAAAACAAACACGCGTACGATCTTTCAACCGCTTTACAGGATGTTTTCGGTTTCAATCATTTTAAAGGTGATCAGGAAGCCATCATCCACAGCCTGCTAAACGGAAACGACACTTTCGTAATCATGCCTACCGGTGGCGGAAAAAGCATGTGTTACCAATTGCCGGCCATGTTGCTCGACGGAGTAGCTATCGTGGTGTCGCCCCTCATCGCGCTGATGAAGAATCAGGTTGATTTAATTCGCGGTTACAGCAGCAAAGACCACATTGCACACTTCCTCAACAGTTCTCTCAACAAAGGACAACAAAAAGCCGTAAAATCAGATTTACTTTCCGGCAATACCAAACTGTTGTATGTAGCGCCTGAAACCATGACCAAGGAAGAGAACATCAGCTTCTTCAAAGACCTGAACATATCCTTCTTTGCAGTGGATGAAGCGCATTGTATTTCGGAATGGGGACACGATTTCAGACCTGAGTATCGCAGGCTCCGGGAGATGATGGACAACATCAATACTTCCGTACCGGTTATTGCACTAACAGCTACGGCTACCCCAAAAGTGCAGAGTGATATTGTGAAGAACCTCGGGTTACGATCCCCCAATATTTTCATCTCATCGTTTAACCGGCCCAACCTCGTGTACGAAGTGTTGCCCAAAATAAAGGTGGATGAAACCAATAAAAGCATTGTTCGTTTTATTCAATCACATAAAGGCAAAAGCGGAATCATCTATACCCTCAACCGTAAAACCACCGAGGAACTGGCCGACATGCTGAAAGCTAATGGCATCAGTGCCGTGGCGTATCACGCCGGTTTGGATGGTAAACTCCGGGCCAAGCGTCAGGACGAATTTCTGAATGAGGATGTTCAGGTAATTGTTGCCACCATTGCTTTTGGGATGGGTATCGATAAACCGGATGTACGTTTTGTAATTCATTATAATATTCCCAAGTCGATTGAAAATTATTATCAGGAAACCGGTCGTGCCGGTCGCGACGGACTTGAAGGGAAATGCATTTTATACTATTCACATAAAGATGTTTCGAAGCTGGAACACTTCATGCGCGATAAGCCACTGAGTGAAAGAGAAGTGGGCGCTCAGCTAATCAGTGAAACTGTATCGTATGCTGAGAGCAGTGTATGCCGGAGAAAAACCCTGCTCTATTATTTCGGAGAACATTTCGACGACAGCAAATCGTGCGGGCATTGTGATAACTGTCTGCATCCGAAAGAAAAAGTAGAAGCACGTGATGAAGTGGTTACCGCACTGAAAGTTATCAGTAAACTGGGAGAGAATTTCAACATTGATTATGTCATCAACATCCTCATCGGAAAACTAACGCCGCAGGTTCAGATGTATCGTCATGAAAACCTGGAGGTGTTTGCATCCGGCAACGATAGGGATGCTAATTTCTGGAACAGCCTGTTGCGGCAGATGCTGTTGCATGAATTACTGGAAAAAGACATTGTTGAATATGGTTTGTTGAAGCTCACCAAAAAGAGCAAAGCGTTTTTGAAAAAACCGGGATCATTCAAAATTGTTTTGAACAATACGTTTGAAAATGCTCAGGCAGATGAAGATGAAGCTGCACAGGCCGCTCCTGCCGCCGGTGCACTGGATGATGCGTTGTTTGAAAGCCTGAAAACACTTCGTAAAAAAGTAGCCACAGAAAAAAAGTTACCTCCGTTTGTGATATTTCTGGAATCCTCACTGGAAGACATGGCCACGATGTATCCTACCACCATGGAGGAACTGGAAAAGATCAGTGGCGTAAGCAAGGGCAAGGCACTTCGATATGGAAAACCTTTCCTGGATTTGATTCGCGCTTATGTGGAAGAAAATGATATTATTCGTCCGGATGATTTTGTCATGAAATCAGTTGCCAGCCGAAAGAACAATAAGATCTTCATCATCCAGAACGTAGACAAGAAAATTCCGCTTGAAACCATCGCCAAACAAAAAGAGTTGCGGCTGGATGAGTTGCTGGAAGAAATGGAAACGATTGTTGCCAGCGGTACCAAGCTGAACCTGAATTATGCCATTGAAGAAATGGTGGATGAATATGAACAGGAGGAGATCATCGATTATTTTAAAGGATGCGAAACCTCCTCGTTGCAGGTAGCACAGGAAGAATTAGCCGACAGTAATTTCAACTGGGAGCAATTGAAACTGATGCGTATCAAGTTTTTATGTGAATACGGCAACTAAGGCCGCTTTCTAAAATATTTCCACTGAGATGATATTTAGATGCAAAAACTCCTTATTTTTGCTGCCCTAAAAGGAAGGTGCGGTAGCTCAGTCGGTAGAGCAAAGGACTGAAAATCCTTGTGTCGCCGGTTCGATCCCGGCCCACACCACAAACCCCGGTTCACGCCGGGGATTTTTTTTGGGGTATCGTTACCTCACGAAATCAAAATTCCATGTCGCCGGTTCTCCGCCACGGCGGACGGGTCCTCCACGGCGGACTTGTCCGCTGCGGCGGAATGAGCCACACCACATACAAGAAAGTTTCATAGTACAACTTCGTTTTGGGTTCACGCCGGGGTTTTTTTGGGGTATTGTTACTACATAACAACAAAATCCATGTCGCCGGTTCTCCGCCACGGCGGACGGGTCCTCCACGGCGGACTTGTCCGCTGCGGCGGAATGGCCTACACCACAAACAAGAAAGTTTCATAGTACAACTTCGTTCTAGTTCACGCCGGGGATTGTTGTGTTATTCACTATCTCCCGATAACTATATAAGAACAAATTGGCGATTCTGAGGTATTGTTTTCAACCTGATAATTTTATTTTTTACAGCGTTAACATCAATCATCATATTGTCAAATACCAGAAATTGTACACAGTATATATTTTGTACTCATTTAGTGCTGCTAAAACTTATGTTGGATACACTTCCGATTTAGCGAGAAGATTGTTTGAGCATAATAATAATGTAATTGGATATACAAGATCTTATCGACCATGGGTACTCATGTATCATGAAAACTTTAAAAACAAATCTGACGCAATTCGCAGAGAAAAGTTCTTTAAAACAGGGGTAGGTCGGGAAAGGATTAAGGAGATAAAGAACAAGTTTCTTCAATAAGTATAATAATACTTCTTGTCGCCGGTTCTCCGCCACGGCGGACCGGCCCTCCACGGCGGACGAGCCCACCACGGCGTACGGATCCACACCACAAACCCCGATCAACACCTGAGATACGCAATATTTCAACAAATTAAATCTGGGAATGAAAGGATAATACTAATTTTGTTATAGTATCAAATGATAGTATCATTCAATGAGGCCTCCCTATCAAATTACAGCTGAAATTTTGAAGCTCATTACATTGATTTCCCTAAAAATTGGAGAAGTAAATGCTAAGTACCTGATTAAAGCAAATCCAACCTTAAGAAAACAGAACCAAATCAAAACAATTCACTCCTCATTGAGTATAGAAGGTAATACACTTACTGAGGAACAAATAACCGCCATTATCAACAACAAAAGAGTTGTAGGTCCGCAGAAGGATATCCAGGAAGTAGTGAATGCCTTAGAGGTTTACCGCCAGTTACAACGTTTCAAATATGATAATGAAAAAGATTTTCTAAAGGCTCATAAATTGTTACTGCAGCATCTAATTCCTAAACCGGGGAGTTATCGAAAGCAGGGAGTGGGAATAGTAAAAGGTTCAAAAGTGGAACACCTGGCACCGCCACATCAAAATGTTCCACACCTTATGAAGGAATTGTTTGCTTATCTAAAGAACAAGTCTGAGTTAGCACTGATAAAGAGTTGTGTATTTCATTACGAGGTGGAGTTTATACACCCATTCATGGATGGAAATGGTCGCATGGGTAGATTGTGGCAAACTTTAATCTTAATGCATGAGTATCCGGTTTTTGAGTTTTTGCCATTTGAAACATTGATATCACAAAATCAGACTGAATATTATAAGGCACTTTCGCAATCAGACAAAGAGGGTATGTCCACAAAATTTATTGAGTATATGTTGAAAGTGATTGATCAATCTTTAGACGAGCTATTAAAAAATTCAACTAAAAAATTGACTGATGAGAGTAGAATTCAATTGTTTTTAGATCAAAACAATTACGAGTTCAGTCGCAAAGATTATCTAAGCTTTTTCCGGGATATTTCAACGTCAACAGCAAGTCGGGATTTAAGAAGTGCTGTAGCGAAAGGGCTAATTAGAAAATATGGTGATAAAAAGACTTCCACCTATAGAAAACGATAATACTGTGTACCGCGGAAGTTTTTAATCCTGTGTATTCTGTATCGTGTAACAGTTAAAAATAAATACAACTCGCAGTGAAAAGTTCTTTAAAAAAGGTGTAGGTCGGGAAAGGATTAAGGAGATAAAGAACAAGTTTCTTCAATAAAAGAATTCAGATTCCATGTTGCCGGCTCTCCGCCAAGGCGGACCGGTCCGCTGCGGTGAAATGGCCCACATTACGGTTTCAAATGAAAATTTTACTGCACGATTCAGTTCCGGGTTACCTCGGAGATTGTTGTGTTGGCCGCCATACATTCTCAAAAATATATTTCGTATTAATTCCCAAAATGGGAATTTTATGTATCTTTGGGATAAACCTGAATGATTGCGAGTTATTTCGAAAAAGATACTTAGGGAATTTTGGATAAAACACCCAGACTGTGAGCAGCAACTGAAAGCCTGGTATTATGAGGCTAATAAAAGTAGTTGGAAGAACCCGGGCCAAATTAAGAAAGGTTTCCCATCAGCAAGCTTTTTACAAGAAAACAGGGTTGTATTCAATATTAAGGGTAACCAATATAGAATTATTGTCAGGATAAATTATCCCTATCAGATGGTGTGGATACGGTTTGTTGGTACGCATTCTGAGTATGATAGGGTTGACGCTTTAAAAGTATAAATGTTATGACACTGAAGCCAATTAAAACAAAAAAGGACTACAACGAAGCGTTAGAACGCCTTGAGAAAATATTTGATGCAAAAAAAGGAACAAAAGCCGGTGACGAACTTGAAATACTCGGTATTCTGATAGAGAAGTATGAAGAAGAACATTTTCCAATTGAATTGCCAGACCCTGTAGAGGCCATTAAATTCCGAATGGAACAAATGGGTTATAGTCAATCTGATTTAGCTGAAGTAGTCGGACTTAGAAGCCGCGCAAGCGAAATATTAAGTAAGAAGCGTAAGCTTTCACTCGAAATGATAAGACAGTTACATGATAGATTCCGAATCCCTACTGATGTGTTAATACAGCCATACTGAAAAGCGTTGATGAACAAGTTTCTTCAATAAAAGAATTCAGATTCCATATTGCCGGTTCTCCGCCACGGCGGACCGGCCCGCTGCGGAGGACGGGCCCACCACAGCGAACTATACCATGTGGAATTTTACCCGAATTGCAAAACTCAACATTTTTGAACTTCCGGCACCTAAAGGAAAGAGGAAAAAGCAGCCAATGATTGGGCCAATCTCAACTGAAATTTTTTAGAAAATCCATTGAAATATGTAGATTAGTATATTAATTCCATCAGGTGTTACCGGTTAAACTTTGCCCTTTTTTAAACGGCCCGGTTTTTGCCCTAACACTTCAAACAAACATTACAATGAAAAATGTATTCCTCATGCTGTTCCTCAGCACTCTGTTCTTCACCTCTTGTTCAAACGATGATGATAACAACAATGCCATCACCACCGGAAATGTTTCCTCCACACTGATTGATGGTAGTTGGAGAATTACCTATTACTGGGATAACGACCGCGATGAAACAACCGACTACAATGGCTACACCTTCACCTTCGGCAACGGCAACGTGTTAACCGCCCTCCGTTCCGGAACACCTACCCTTGGTACCTGGACAACCCTCACCGACGATGGCAAAGTGAAACTGGTTATCGCCTTTACATCTCCGGCAGAACTGATAGAAATTTCTGACGATTGGGAAGTGACCGAACGCACCAATACCCGCATCAAATTAAAAGATGTTAGCGGCGGAAGCGGTGAAACCGACTTCCTCACATTTGAAAAGAATTAAACGGTTGCCTGTCAACATTTTCGTACAGGCGTTTCCGTTATAATAAAAAAATAGGCTGATGCAAAACATCAGCCCTTTTTCTATTCATCATTATCTGTGGGGCTTAAACCCCCACTTTACTTTTTACTGTCCGATTCTTTTTCAGCGGCATCAGCTTCACCCGCCGGTTTATCTTCACCTTTCAGATAGCTCGGTAAACTCAATCCGGCCATATTGAATAAATCATTCAACGGCGGAACGGTTTTCATCATCCCCGAAACAAAATTGGCGGTTGATCCGTTGCCATTTTCAGTATTGCCTGAATCCCACACGGTAATTTTATCAATCTTAATATTCTTCACGGCTTCCACCTGTGTTTTCACCAGCTCCGGAAGTTTTTCAATCAGCAATAACTGGAATGCCTTGTTGGGGTCTCCACCGGCTGCACTCACTACTTCTTTGTATCCCTCTGCCTGCTTGGTAAGTATTTCATACAACCCACGTGCTTCAGCATCCATCTTCGCAAAAATCGCATCCGCTTCTCCTTTGGCCTGCTCGCGCAAACGCTCCGCCTCGGCCTGTGCTTCAATAATGGCTTTTTGTTTTGCAATTTCTGCCGGTACCACAATGTTGGCATTTTGAGTGGAACGTTCTCTTTCCGCCCGTGCTAACTCGGCTTTCTGCTCAGCCACATAAGCTTCTTCCAGTGCCTTTGCCTGCTGTACTTTTTCTGATGCCAACGCTATGCGCAACGCTTCTGCTTCCTTTTCTCTTCTGGCCGCGTCCGACTGTGCAATGGCAATCTTTGCTTCGTTCTCTCCCCGAATAGCCAAGGCGTTCGCCTCCGATGTTTTTACACGCGTATCTCTCTCTGCCAGCGCCTTACCAATATTCTCATCTTTCGATGCCTCAGCAATGCTTACCTCACGGTCTTTATTGGTATTTGCAATTTTCACATCACGGTCGCGGTGCGTCTCGGCAATCTGTACATCACGCTCGCGGTCGGCCACCGCCTTTCCGGTTTCTCCAATTTTTTCCTGCTCAGCCACAGAAATCTTTGCTTCATTAATAGCCTTGGCTGCGGCCTCTTTACCCAATGCTTCAATATAGCCTGATTCATCTTTAATATCCGTAACGTTCACGTTAATCAGCTTCAAACCAATTTTCTTCAATTCTGTATCAACATTTTTTGAAATGTTGTCGAGAAACTTATCACGGTCTGAATTAATTTCCTCAATCGTCATGGTAGCAATCACCAAACGCAGCTGGCCAAACAAAATATCTTTCGACAGTTCCTGAATCTGCTCCGGAGTTAATCCCAGCAACCTTTCAGCCGCATTGTTCATGCTGTCGCTTTCTGTTGAAATGGCAATGGTAAAGCGGCACGGAACATCTACCCGGATGTTCTGGCGGCTAAGCGCATTCGTTAGGTTGGCCTCAATAGAAATAGGTTTTAAATCGAGATAGGCAAAATCCTGAATCACTGGCCAGATAAAGGCTCCACCCCCATGAATACATTTAGCACTTGATCCTCCGGTACGCCCATACACAACTAATATTTTATCGGAAGGGCAACGTTTATACCTCGATACCAGGGCAGAAATAGTAACAAACAATACAACGGCTGCAACAGCAACCAATACAATTGGAGACATAATATGGGTTTAAAGGGTTTCAACCAGCAGGATATTCCCGCTCATTACTTGAATAATCTTTACCGGTGTTCCGGAAGGTATGGCGTCTTGTTCTGTAACTGCATCTACTTCATGAAAAGCTCCTTTCACACTCACACTCACTTTTCCTTTGCCTGATTTATGCGCCGGTATCCGCAAATACACATCCGCCACTTTTCCCACCGTGTGCTGAATATTGAAGGAGTTGTTCTCCGACAGTTGCATCATCTTTCGAATGATGGCGAAGAATACAAATACAAACAGCAGTCCAACAACAATAGACAATCCAATCAGCAGTGGCTTACTCGAAATCACGTCATAAAACGATATGCCCGTCCACCCAAAACCCAATAAAAAATTCACCAGGTTTCGAAGTGAAAACAATTGAAACGGTGTATCTGTGCCTTCCAGGTTCGAATCAAAATCGGCCGACGTGCCCTCCATGGCATCCGATCCGGTAAACGTCATGATCGCCTGTATCAGAAAAATCACGCTTGCCGGAATGGCCACCAGCCAAAACAATTTTAATAACGGTTCTAATGCATTGAAAAATTCCATAGGTTCTAAAATACGGAAAAATTATCACATGTAGGGTTGAAACATCCGTACTCAAACAGTTACTGTACATTGCTGCATACATACACAGCCATGTGTACAACCTGCCATACACCTGCATTACACCTTTTGTGCAACGGTTGGCATTCATCCGGTAACCACGACAACAGCATTACATACCGTGCACTGCATACATCTATTGTTTGTGCGGCCTGTCAACATTTTTTGAAGCATCAGCATTACAACGCTCTTCATCATTTGTTTCCTGCCATTCGCTACTACTCCGCCACAACGGCTATGCGCACACCTTCAGCGGGGTATCCGCTGCTGTCAGGGCTAGGCTGAACTTCAGTACATACATCAGCCGGCAACATAATTTCATCTCATCATTAACTACATAAGTTGAGTTGTTGTACACACATTTTTTTGTGTTTAACTTTTTTGGAACACTTTTTGAATTTGTATGTGTTCAAACATAAATATCATGCATACTCGCATTACAAACATTTTTAAATCAGGCCTGCTGGCCTCGGCTTTACTCTTTATATTTAGTGCCTGTTCTGATGACGATAATGATCCTCCACCACCCGGAAGCGCACAGGCTCCGGTATTTCTGGTGATTGATGAAGAAAGTATTGATAATGGAAATCTACCCAACAACTTTTCCAATACCGATGTAAACGATCAGCTGGCCACAGTAGGACTGCGTCAGCAATTGCAATATTTTGCCAACAATATAGGCGACACCATTACCTTATACACCGGTGATGTGGGAGATGAAGGCTGGCATGC